>ENA-UEQR01001453-UEQR01001453.1-human-gut-metagenome-genome-assembly--contig:-NODE-1453-length-13171-cov-5.602413_pt1 | contig 13171 bp, 9 predicted proteins | sample MGYA00242944_ERZ507941 | MGnify/ENA primary metagenome ERZ507941 (study PRJEB26167, sample SAMN06115398) | human gut metagenome | host: Homo sapiens | place: China:Chongqing | collected 2016-06-23...
ATTCCGCCATATCCGCATATTCTGTTGTGTTCGTGAGCTGTGTCGCTCGGAACGATAGTTATTATACCAGATATACGAAGAATGTCAAGCATTATTTTCAGATTTTCTCGACAAATTTTTGCGGCAAAATTGATGCACTCTGAATAGCCGCTGCAGGGCGAAATTTTCGCCAAAGTGTGATACAATAAACAGGACGCGCTGCGGGTGCTCCTGTATGCGCAGACTAAGAAGCTGCTTTTGCACACCGCAGCACACCGCTGCGCGGCCCGCTTGCTGCCATACCGGCAGTGGTGCGGTGTCGGCCCGGTGCGCCCCGGAGCGGGAAAGCGGCTGCCGAGAAAATGAGGGAAAACAGAATGTTCAATGTTATCATTTTCCTGCTGGGGGCAGGCATCATGTTCTTTATGGCGCTGCGCAGTGTGCTGGCACGGCGCAGGCTGTGCACGCAGGGGCAGAAGGTCACGGCCACGGTGGAGGGCACCGTGAAGAGCCGGGATGGTGGTGCCTATGTGCTGGCCTTTACCACCGCAGGCGGCAGCCATCGGCTGCACTACCCGAAGCCTGCGCGGGGCAAGAGCTTTGCGGTGGGGGATACCGTCACCTTATACTATGACCCCGACGCCCCGGAGAAGATGTACGTGGAAGGCGACCGGGCCACGCTGGGAGCCGAGGTGCTGTATGCCGTGCTGGGTGTGACCCTGCTGGTGCTGACCGTGGGCATTGCCCGCTGAAAGGGGAAGAGAGGATGAAACTGGAACATTTTGGCATGGCTGAGCCGGGCGACTGCCGTCTGGTATTCACAGCCGGTGCCGAGGAACTGGCGGCAGCCATTGCACAGGTGCAGGCAGGGCCGGACGCGCCGCAGGAAGAGGACGGTCTGCTGACTGAGGCGGTGAACCGCACCATTCTGGGCGGCTTTTCGGCGCTGTATGAGCAGCTGGTGCGGGAGTACCATGTGGTGCCGGTGACCGACCCGGATTTTGAATTGCTGGCGGTGAACCGGGCCGAGGGCTTCCGGGCGGGGGCGCAGTTCTACGCGCTTCCGCCGCTGGAAGTGGGAGCATACACCGGTTTCGTGCAGCCCATTGAGCCGCACCCCATCCGGCAGCTGACCATTGAACTGGAGATCAACCGTCACCACGGCGACGAAGAACGTGCAGCCGATGCAGCGGGCAAGGCGGCGCTGCGGCAGCAGGTGGCCCGCGAGATCTGGGCACAGCGCTGTGCCCAGGCTGAGCAGCGGGCACGCAAGGAGCTGGTATGGCAGCTGGGCGATGCAGTGAAAGGCCCGCTGCCAAAGCAGCTGGTGGGCGGTAACTATTTTGCCGAGCAGCGCCAGTTCAATCTGAGCCTGCAGGCCAATGGCATCAACTTTGACCAGTTCCTTAAAGTGCGCGGCCAGACGGTGGAAGAGTTCCGTGCATGGCTCCACGCGCAGGCAGAGCGCAAGCTGCGCAGCTGGCTGGGGCTTCTGCTGGTGGCAGAAAAAGAGGGCCTTGCACCCTCGGACGCCGAGGTGGAAGCAGCCGCTGCCCACTGGGACGCGAAGCTGGACGGTGAGCGTACCTTCCCGGCCAACGATGCACGCAAGGTGCGCCAGCGTCTGGCCCGGGAGAGGGCAGAGCAGTTCATCGTGGAGCATTCCACCCTCACTCCGCCGCCCACTGAACCCATCGTGCAGAAAGTTGAAAGCAAATAATAACAAAAAGGAGAGATGCGGCACATCTCTCCTTTTTGTTATTGTTATCAGAGGCTCTCAGGTCTCCACACCTTCGAACTGGCTGTTGTAGAGCTTGGCGTAGAAGCCGCCTGCAGCCAGCAGCTGGTCGTGATCGCCCTGCTCTACGATGTGGCCGTCCTTCATCACAAGGATGACGTCTGCCTCCCGGATGGTGGAAAGGCGGTGGGCTACGATGAAGCTGGTGCGGCCCTGCATCATGCGGGCAAAGGCTTTCTGGATGCGCACCTCGGTGCGGGTATCGATGGAGGAGGTGGCCTCGTCCAGAATCAGCATCGGCGGCAGGCAGAGCATCACGCGGGCGATGCACAGCAGCTGCTTCTGGCCCTGACTGATGTTGCCGCCGTCCTCGGCGATGACGGTATCGTAGCCCTCCGGCAGGCGGCGGATGAAGCTGTCTGCATGGGCGGCTTTGGCTGCTGCCACGATCTCTTCAAGGCTTGCATCCGGCTTGCCGTAGGCAATGTTCTCCCGCACGGTACCGGCCCGCAGCCATGTATCCTGCAGCACCATGCCGTAGCTGCCGCGCAGGGAAGCGCGGGTCACATTCCGGATGTCGGTGCCGGACACCTTGATGGAACCGCCGTTCACATCATAGAAGCGCATGAGCAGGTTGATGAGGGTGGTCTTGCCGCAGCCGGTAGGGCCGACGATGGCAATGCGCTGGCCGGGCTGAACGCGCAGGTTCATGTCTTCAATCAAGGGCACATCCGGCACATAGCGGAACTTGACATGCTCAAACTCCACACTGCCTGCACCGTGGGGCAGGGTAACGGCATCGGGGGCATCGGGCAGGATGGGGTCTTCGTCAATAAAGTCGAACACACGCTGCGCACAGGCCAGGGCGTTCTGCAGCTCGGTCATAACGCCGGAAATATCATTGAACGGCTTGGTGTATTGGTTGGCATAGTTCAGCAGAACCGAAAGCTCGCCGACCGTAATGCCGCCGCCAATGGCAACCAGCGCGCCCACCACGCCGACCGCCGCATACACCAGCGCGTTGACAAAGCGGGTGGCAGGGTTGGTGATGGAGGAAAAGAAGGTGGCCTTTACGCCGCAGACCTGCAGATCGGCGTTGATCTTGTCAAAGCGCTCCTCGGCGCGGCTTTCGTAACCGAAGGCGCGGACAAGATGCTCGTTGCCGATCAGCTCGTCCACCAGACCGGTCAGCTCGGCGCGGGTCTCGCTCTGTACGCGGAACATATCATAGGTATGCTCCGCAATGAACTTTGCCACAAAGATGGAAAGCGGGGTGAGAACCACAACGATCAGGGTAATGCGCCAGTCAATGGAAAGCATAAAGCCCAAAGTGCCCACAATGGTCAGAATGCCGGTGAACAGCTGGGTAAAGCCCATCAACAGGCCGTCACTGAACTGCTCCACATCGGTGTTGATGCGGCTGATGGCGTCGCCGGGCTTGTGGGCATCCATATAGCTCAGGGGTAAAATCTCCATGTGCTGGAACGCCTGCACGCGGATGTCGCGCACCACCTGGAAGGTGATGCGGTTGTTCACCATGTTCATCAGCCACTGGCAGATGGAGGTGACACACACGGTAACGCCAAACTGGATGGCAATCTTGCCCAGGGCAGGGAAGTTGACATTGCCCTGGCCCACAATCAGGTCCACGCCGCGGCCCGAAAGAATGGGGGCGTACAGCGTGGTAAGAACGGTAACGGCGGCAAGCAGCAGGGTGAACAGCACCAAACCGCGGTACGGCTGGATCAGCTTTAACACGCGCTGAATGGTGCCTTTACTGCCCCGCAGGGAAACACGCTTTTTCTTTGCATTGCTCATAAGGTCTTTTCCACCTCCTCGCGGCTCAGCTGGCTCAGGCAGATCTCGCGGTAAACATCGCAGGTTTTCAGCAGGTTGGTATGGGTGCCGCTGCCCACCAGATTGCCGTCATCCAGCACCAGAATGCGGTCCGCACGCTGCACAGCGGAAGCACGCTGGGAAACAATAAATACCGTCATGCCATGGGTCTGCTCTTTCAGCGCTTTGCGCAAAGCAGCGTCCGTGGCAAAGTCAAGTGCGGAGGAACTGTCGTCCAAAATCAGTACCTGGGGGTGAGGCACCAGCGCGCGGGCAATGGTCAGGCGCTGGCGCTGGCCGCCGCTGAAGTTGCGCCCGGCGGTCTCCACCGGTTCATCCAGCCCTTTGGGCTTGCCGCGCACAAAGTCCGCCGCCTGGGCAATCTCCAGGGCTTGCCAGATCTGCTCATCGGTGGCATCGGGGCAGGCCCATTGCATGTTGTCCCGGATGGTGCCGGTAAACAGCACGGCGCGCTGCGGCACAATGCCGATCATCTGGCGCAGCTGGGCAAAGCCGTACTGCTGCACGGCATGGCCAAACAGATCAACGCTGCCGCTCGTGCAGTCATAAAAGCGGGAAATCAGGTTGATCAGGGTGGATTTGCCGCTGCCCGTGCCGCCGATCACGCCGATGGTCTGGCCGTTCTGGGCGGCAAAGCTGATGTCCGTCAGGCTGGGGGCACCGGCACCGTGGTAGGTAAAGCCCACATGGTCAAATGCAACGGCCGGGGCGCCCGCTGCCGGGGCAAGGGCGGCCGCGGCGGGGTCGGTCATCGTGGATTTGGTGTTCAGAATCTCCGAAACACGGATGCCGCTGGCCAGTGCGCGGGTGACAGAAACCACCAGATCGGCAATGCGCAGCAGGTTGATAAGGATCTGGTTCATATAGTTGATTAGGGCAATGATCTCGCCCTGGGTCAGCGCGCCGCTGTTTACCTGCAGCCCGCCGCGCATCAGGATGGCGATTACGCCCAGGTTGACGATGAGATAGGTCAGCGGGGTCATCAAAGCGGAAATGCGCCCGGCGGTCAGCTGGAAAGTTTTCAGTTTGTCGTTCACGGCGGTAAAATCCGCAATTTCGTCATCCTGCCGTGCAAAGGCGCGCACCACGCGGGCACCCACATAATTTTCGCGGGTCAGCAGGGTCACTTTGTCCAGCGTATTCTGGGCGGCGCGGTACTGGGGCACCGTCACCCGCATGATCAGCCAGACCACCAGCGAGATGCCCAGCGTGACCAGCACGAACCAGAACCCCATGGTGGGGCTGATGACAAACGCCGGAATCAGCGCGCCGATGACAATAGACGGGCAGCGCAGCAAAAGGCGCAGCGTCATGTTTACGCCGTTTTGCAGCTGGTTCACATCGCTGGTGATGCGGGTGACCAGCGTGGGCGTGCCGATGCCGTCCAGCTCCGTGTAAGAGAGGGTATCAATGTGGCGGAACAGCGCCCCGCGCAGCGCCGTGCCATAGCCCAGCGCGGCTTTTGCGGCAAAATACTGCGCCGTCAGGCTGGATGCCATACCCACAACCGCAAGCAGCACCATCAAGCCGCACTGCTTGCCAATATAAGCCAAATCCCCGTTTTTGATGCCCACATCAATGATGTTGGCTACCACAAGGGGAACCAACAGCTCAAAGCAGGCTTCCAGCATTTTGAACAGCGGGGCAAGGATGGATTCTTTCTCGTATCCTTTCAAAAACCGCAGCATGTTCCGCATGAACGCACCAACCTTTTTGTAATATCAAATTATATGCCTAAAACAGAGCATACTTTTTAATCATACAACAGATGCGTCTAAATGCCAAGTTGAAAAAAGCAATACAACCAATGAAACCAATATTTTTTGCGGCCAGCCACAAAAACAGGTCGGATGGCAGCGCCTTGCCCGGTTTCGATGATTATTTGCACCCTGCCCGCCTATACTTGCAGTGGGGTAACCCGCAACGCTGCAACATGTAGGAGGGCAGAGGTCACTATGTTTTATTATCATAAAGGTTTAACCCGCGCCGCACGGCGCACCGTCGCCACCGCGATCACCATCGCAGGCCGGCAGGGGTGTACGGCGGTGGATACCGGGCACCTGCTGCTTGCCATGCTGCAAACCGGGCGGGGCACTGCGGTGGAGTTTCTGCGCCGCAAACAGATCACGGTAACGGCACTTTCGGCCTGTGCCTCCCAGCGGGCCTGCACGGGCCGCCCGCTGCACCTGCGCGGCCGGGACCTTGCGCCCGAAAGCCGCAAGGCGCTGGAATTCGCTGTTCTGGGGGCCCATGCCGCCCGCGTGAACAAAGCGGAGAACGAACACCTGCTCTGTGCCATGCTGGAAGATACCGCCTGCACGGCCAGCGTTTGGCTGGCGGGCCTTGGGCTGGAAGTTCCACGCGCCGCGCGGGAATGCCGCCAGCTTTCCGGTCAGCTGGTTTTGCCCAGCAGCCCCCGCATGAGCAGTACCCGCGGCAGCCGCCCCAGTGAGAAATATGGCCGTGACCTGACCCGCCTTGCGCAGGAAGGCCAGCTGGATCCCGTACTTTGCCGGGATGATGAGCTGGAACGCATGATCGAAATTTTGTGCCGCCGCCAAAAGAATAACCCATGCCTTTTGGGGGAGCCGGGCGTGGGCAAAAGCGCCCTGGCCGAAGCCCTGGCCCAGCGCATTGCCGCCGGGCAGGTAACGCCCAGCTTAAAGGGCAAGCGGGTGCTGGCGCTGGATATGGCGTCCATGGTGGCGGGCACCAAGTACCGCGGCGATTTTGAGGAGCGGTTCAAAAACCTGCTGGAAGAGCTTTACCGCGACCGTTCCACCATTCTGTTTATTGACGAGATCCATGTGATCGCCGGGGCCGGTGCGGCGGAAGGCGCGATCGATGCGGCCAGTATCTTAAAGCCGATGCTGGCCCGCGGGGAAATCCAGCTCATCGGTGCGACCACACCGGAGGAATACCGCAAGACCATCCAGAAGGACTCTGCCCTTGACCGCCGCTTTGGCATGGTGAATATTGAGGAACCGGCCCCACAGCAGGCGGAAAAAATTTTAACCGGCCTGATGCCCCGGTATGAGCGCTACCACGGGGTGCGCATCCCGCAGGAGGCGATCCGCGCCGCGGTGGAGCTGAGCGTGCGCTACCTGCCGGGGCGCTACCTGCCGGACAAGGCCATTGACCTGTTGGACGAAGCCGCCGCGGCGCTGCGGATTTCAGGCGGGGAGCAATCCATGCTGCCGGGCAGCAAAATGCCGGTGCTGACCTCGGCGGAAATTGCCAAAGTGGTGGGCAAGGCCAGCGGCGTGCCCGCCGAGCGGGTAGGGGAGGCGGAGCGTGTGCGCCTGGACCAGCTGGAAGCCCGCCTTGCCGCGCAGGTGATTGGTCAGCCGCGCGCGGTGCATGCCGTGGCGGCAGCTATCCGGCGCAGCCGCACCGGCCTGCGGGAAGCTGGCCGCCCCATTGGCGCAATGCTGTTTTTAGGTCCCACCGGCGTAGGCAAAACCCAACTGGCCCGTACCCTGGCCCAAAGCTGGTTTGGCAGCGAAAAAGCCCTGCTGCGGTTTGATATGAGCGAATATATGGAGCAGCACACGGTGGCACGGCTGATCGGCGCACCGCCGGGCTATGTGGGGCACGATGAGGGCGGCCAGCTGACCGAAGCCGTGCGCCGCCGCCCCTACAGCGTGGTGCTGTTTGATGAAATTGAAAAGGCCCACAGCGATATCCAGAATATTCTGCTGCAGATTTTGGAAGATGGCACCCTGACCGATGCCCAGGGGCGCAAGGCGGATTTTTCCAACACGATCATTCTGCTCACCTCCAACCTGGGGGCGCGCTGCCTGGCGGGGCAGGCCAGCCCGCTGGGCTTCGGCGCTGCCGCCGAAGAGACCGCCCGCCGCGGCAAAAAGGCATTACAGGAAGCCAAAGATTATTTCCGCCCGGAGCTGATGGGCCGACTGGACGATGTGGTGCTGTTCGACCCGCTTGGCCCCGCCCAGCTGGCCGCGATCGCGGATCGCCTGCTCTGCGAGCTGGAAGAACGCGCCGCTCGCCAGGGCTACACCCTGCGCCATACCCCGGCGGCTGCCGCGGCGCTGGCAGGTGATACCGTACCCGCCTATGGTGCGCGGGAGCTGCGCCGCAAGGTGAGCCGCGCCGTGGAGCAGGCCCTGGCCGACCGCATTGCCGCCGGTACCGCCCGCCCCGGCGTGTTGCTTGTGGCGGATGCCGCTCCGCACGGACCCATTACCCTGACAATGGGGGATGTGGCGGCGTGCGCATCGTGAAAGAGTGGATAGTGGGTAGTGGTCAGTGGACAGGGAGCAGTGCAGGCAGCCCGGCGGGCCGATGGCGGGCATCGGCCCCTACAAATGGGGGTTTAGGGCGGTTGGCCTCCGAAACGCGCCTGCGGGCGCAGTGACCGTTCCGGGACTTTGTGAGAGATGTCTTTGTGATTTTGGTATCAATCCTAATTTCTAATTAACGCCTCCCCCCCTAACTTCTAACTAAAAAACTATGCTTCTTCTCCCTACATTGCTGCTCTATGCTCTGGGCTTGCTGCTGACTGGTATCGGCAGCAGGCTGGCTTCGCGCTGCGCAACGTGGTGCGGGGCGCTGTGCGGGCTGCCTATGTGGATGGTGGGCGGCACGCTGGTGGCGGTGTGTACGGCGCTGCCGCAGCTGGTGCTGGCGTTTCTGGCGGCAGGTATGTCCGTTACTGCGCTGGCCGTTGGTACGGCTCTGGCGGGCGCTGTCACCCAGCTGGGGCTGGTACTGGCGCTTTGCCTGCTGCGCTGTAATGTCACGGTGGACCGCGGCGAGCTGCTGCGCAAGTGCGCCCTGTTGCTGGTGGCCTGCGGCGTGGTGGCCCTGTTTGTGCGGGACGGCACCCTGAGCTATACCGGTACCGGCCTGCTGATGGGCCTGTTTGTTCTGTTTGTCATGCAGAGCATCGCCTACCAGTACCGCTTTGCGTTCCGGGAGGGGCTGGAGCTTATCACTTTCCAGAAGGAAAAAGGCGAAAAGACCCCGCCGGAAGACCCATCCGGGCGGACCGTCCTGTTCCCGGCTATGAGCATCCGCACCAGCCTGCGCAACCTGGCCGGGGTGGTGGGCGGCATGGCAGTGCTCTGCGTGGGAGCGTGGGCCCTGCTGAACAGCGCCGTGGCGCTGGCCAACCTGACTGGCACCATTCAGGCCCAGTGGGCGGCAACCCTGATTTCCTTTGGCCTCTGTCTGCCCCTGCTGGTGGAAGTGTTCGACCATCCCCTTGGCTCTGCCTGGAAGCGATTTGCGGAAAAATGCCGCATCTACCCGCCGCAGGCACTGCCCATGCAGGTGCTGAACAGCGCCATTTTGAGCATCACGCTGGTGCTGCCTGTTTCCAGCCTGATGTACCGCCGCCGCTTGCCGGTGGGTGAACAGTTCCGCCAGTATGATATCCCGTTCTGCGTTTTGATGGCATTGATCCTGCTGCTGCCGCCGCTGGTCAAAAAGCGGCTTTACCGCTGGCAGGGCAGGGTATGCCTGATACTTTATGTTATGTACCTTGTCGCCGTGCTTATCATGCCGCGGGCAGGCGCATAACTCAAAACAAAACCGCCCGGCGGGAACATTGCAGTTCCACGCCGGGCGATATTTTTGTAATGTGTTTATTGGTTGTTGTCTGTATGATACAGAACATCCATCAGGTAGGTCTGGTTGGCAGCCAGGTCCGGTACCAGTACCTGCATGCCGCGGATTACCGCGCCGGTATAGGTGCCCTCTGCCGGGATGCGGTAAGAGTGCTCACTGTCAAAATTCATCTGCAAAGCTTCCATCGCATACCCCAGAATTTCGCCGGAGGTCATGTCGGTGGTCAGCAGCGGCAGAACCTGGTTAATAAAGTTGACGATGGAAACAGCATCCATCTGTTTCACTTTATTGATGATCGCCATCAGCACAGCACGCTGGCGGTCGGTGCGGGCATAATCGTTGCCCAGGGAGCGGTTGCGTGCATGGATCAGGGCCTGCTCGCCGGTCAGGTGGTTTACCCCTTCATGCAGGTTCCAGTCCGTGCGGAGCTGCTGTGGGTAGGTTACATCTCGCTTTCTGCCGCAGATATAATCTGCCTCGTCCTGGGTCAGTTCCAGGTCAATGCCGCCAATGCTGTCGATCAAGGTCTGGAACTCGCCAAAGTCAACTTCCACATTCCCAGCAATCTCTACACCAAAATTGGTGTTCAGCGTGCTGTCCAGCAGATCCATGCCGCCAAAGGCATAGGCTGCGTTGATGCGGTTGTCGCTGTAGCCGGGAATCTGTACATACAGGTCCCGCATAAAGGAGGTCATGCTGATCTGTTTGGTCTTTTTGTTCAGCGTGACCATGATCATGCTGTCGGACCGCTGGCGGTCCTGGCCTTCGCGGCGGTCCTGGCCAATCAGCAGCAGGTTCACAATGTCTTTGTCCTGCATCACGCTGGTGTCGGCCCCGTTCCAGATTACATCCTCCGGGCTCAAGGTATCATCGGCGTTTTCGTCCGATTCAAAGGTCTCTTCCTGTTGGGAGACTGCCTCGGTGGCCGATGCACGCCGGATGCGCCCCAGCATGCCCTGCAAAGCGGCATAGCCAACGAATACCAACAAGAGGAGTGCAATGCCAAGAATCAGCAGTACCCGCCCCCACAGCGGAATAGCCGCCCAGCGCGTGGCAGGCTTTGCGGCCGCTGCGGGCTGTTCCGGCGTTTCAGTCGGGGCCGGAGCAGAAACCTCAGGTGTGCCTTTTATTTCGCTTTCTTCTTCACGTGTAATTTTCATCTTTTGACCGTTGTTTTATACCTTCCCTAAAAGTGTTTTATACTTTTCCTAAAAGCGTTTTCCCCAATTACAGTGCTTCGATCATATTTGCCACAATGGCAGTGGCAGTTTTGATGTACTCGCCGATGCTGAACTTTTTCACGACAAGAACTTCATAACCGCTCTCGTCCGCGTTGTCGCTCATGGCGCGCAGGATGACGCAGGGTACGCCGTTGCGGGCGGCAACCTGGCTTACAGCAGCGCCTTCCATCTCCACGCAGTCGGGCTGGCATTTGTCCTCGATAGCCTTTTTGGTGGCGGCATCGCCAACAAAAAGGTCACCGGTGGCAATCTTGCCGGCAATGGCCTTAACACCACAGGCGTTGCAGGCATCCAGTGCAGCTTTGACCAGGGCCGGGTCGCCGTGGTACTCTGCGGTGAACGGTGCGCTCTGGGCAATCATGTCGTTCTGGGCGTCGTGATATACCACGGTTTCGCCCACGCAGACATCACCAATGCCGATCTTGCTGGTCATGTTGCCTGCAATGCCGGAGAAGATGATCTTCTCGGCACCGTACTTGGTAATTAGAACCTGCACGGTGGAAGCGGCGTTTGCCTTGCCCATACCGGCGCAGCACACAACGACCTGGCGGCCGTTCAGCATGCCCTGGTGGTACTCCACCCCGGCGTAAGTTTCTTTGGTCACCTGCTCCAGCTTGGCACACAGCTGGTCAACTTCATCGGGCATAGCGCCCATAATGCCAATGATCATGGTATTGCTCCTTTTTATCAGACGTTGAAGAGGAATTCGATCACATCGCCATCATTCACAACGTATTCCTTGCCCTCGGTGCGCTGCAGGCCCTTGGCCTTAACCGCAGCATAGTCAAAGTTGTTGTCGGCCAGTGCGTCATAGCTGATGACCTGGGCGCGGATAAAGCCGCGCTCAAAGTCGGAATGGATTTTGCCGGCAGCCTGCGGGGCTTTGGTGCCGCGCTTGATGGTCCAGGCGCGGCATTCCTTTTTGCCGTCCGTCAAAAAGCTGATGAGGCCCAGCAGATCATAGCTTGCCTTAATCAGGTTATCCAGGCCGGTGGATTCAATGCCCATCTCGTGCAGGAACGCCAGCTTTTCTTCCTGGCTGGAACCGGCGATATCTTCCTCGGTCTTGGCACAGATGGGGATTGCCTGTGCGTTTTCCTCTTTGGCGCGGGCGGCAACCAACGGATAGTACGGGTTCTCGTCCAACCCGCCCAGCAGGTCATCCTCGCCCACGTTGCAGGCATAAATCACCGGCTTAGCGGAGAGCAGACCCAGTTCTTTGCGAGCGGTGTTCTGGCTGTCGTCATCCGGGTCAAAGGCAAAGGAACGGGCGGGCTTGCCGCCTTCCAGATGAGCGGCAAGCTCTGCCAGCCAGGCAGCTTCGGCAGCAGCGGTCTTATTGCCGGTCTTGGCGGCTTTCTGCTGGCGGCCCAGGCGATTGCTGACAACTTCCAGGTCGGCCAGGATCAGCTCCAGGTCGATGGCGTCAATATCGCGGATGGGGTCAACGCTTTCCGGCTTGTTCACATCCTCCACAACATGGATGATGTTGTCATCGTCAAAGCAGCGCACCACATGTACAATGGCATCGCACTCGCGGATATGGCCCAGGAACTTGTTTCCCAGACCAGCGCCCTGGCTGGCACCTTTGACCAGACCGGCGATATCCACAAACTCCACAATGGCGGGGGTCTTTTTGTCTGTCTGCCAGATCTCGGCCAGTTTGTCCAGCCGGGCATCAGGAACCGGAACAATGCCGGAGTTCGGCTCAATGGTGCAGAACGGATAGTTGGCTGCCTGAGCATTCTGGGTGCTGGTCAGCGCATTGAACAAAGTGGATTTGCCAACATTGGGCAAACCGACGATACCTAATTTCATATATCTCAACTCTCCTTGTTTTTTCTCGTATTTTCAATAGTTTCCGGGTTTTGGGGGATGTCCACCGCACCAATTCCGCACCAATTTTTCAGCAGCGCACCATTTTTTAACTTGCCAGACTGGTGTTTTGCTCAAACTGTTTGATGGCGTTGGTCAGGGAATCATCCGTGACATGAACATAGCGGTCCATGGTTGTTTTGATGCTGGAATGACCGAGCAGCCTTTGCAGGACTTTCGGCAGCACTCCGCTTTCAATCGCACGGGTCGCATAGGTGTGTCTCAGGGCGTGCATACAAAACCGCTTGATCTTAGCCTCATCGCAGAGTTTGTACAAATGCGTGTCATAGGAACTGTTTTTGGCAGGTTCTCCGGTACGATAATTGATAAACACCAAATCTCTCATACAGAGATACTGGGTCTCTCCGGTACGGCGATCCACATATTCCAGAATTTGAGACAGCAGTTCTGATTCTTTGCGGGTGTGACGTTCTTCGTAGCACGATTTTAATACATCGTATGCACGGGTTGTCAGCGGAATGGTGCGGTAGCTGCTATTGGTTTTGGGAGGACCGGCACGCCAGATTCCTTCACTATGGCGGTATTCCAGCGTTTTGCTGACGGTCAGCGTCCGCTTTTTCCAGTCAATAGAATCCCAGGTCAACCCGATCATTTCCGAAGTCCGCAGCCCGGTCTCCAACAGCAGTACATACTGCCTGTAGTTGTGAGAGCGCTTTGCGGTTTCCAGAAAAGCTGCCTGTTCTTCTACGGTCAGGAACTTAATGTCATCCACAGCACGGACCGGCTTTGAAAAACGAACTCCGTCCATGGGATGCTTGATGAGCATATCGTTCATGACTGCTGCACGGAACATGGTTCCCATCGCAATATACGCCTGACGGATGGTAGAACCTGCATAAGTTGCTTCCATCTTGTTCAGAACGAT
>ENA-UEQR01001460-UEQR01001460.1-human-gut-metagenome-genome-assembly--contig:-NODE-1460-length-13136-cov-10.289302_pt1 | contig 13136 bp, 13 predicted proteins | sample MGYA00242944_ERZ507941 | MGnify/ENA primary metagenome ERZ507941 (study PRJEB26167, sample SAMN06115398) | human gut metagenome | host: Homo sapiens | place: China:Chongqing | collected 2016-06-23...
ATTATCGGTCACGGTTGTAGCAGAAGAAGAAACCTCCTCCATCGTTGCAGAAAGTTCTTCCATAACAGCAGATACATCATAGGCATTCGTATTGGCTGTCTCCACACTCCTTCCGACATTCTGGACGACATCTCCGATCGCATTGGAGTTTGTTGCGATTTTTCCGAGAACTTCCTGTAAGGTGTCAAGGAACACATTCATACCGGATGCAAGTTCTGCGATCTCATCATTTCCCTTTACGGTCACACGCTTTGTCAGATCTGCATGACCGGACTGCATATCTGTCAGCTATCGCTGCTGTCTCATCCTTTGAACCGTCATCAACAATAATTATCTCCACATCATCTCCACCCGGCAGGATAGACTCTATACAATGCTCCATGTAATCCTTTGAATTGTAACATGGGATTGCAAAACTTAATAATTTCATCTTTTTCCCCTTGTAAAAAAATAATATCGCTGTTTGATTATGCATAAAATTTTATCCTATATGCAATAACAAATACCGATACTATAATTATACACAAAATCATCATATTGTCTAAGGGTTTTTTATAGTACCTTAGGCACACACATTTTGTTCATATTTTGTTTACAGAAAAGTGAAATTCAAAACACACGGTTTTCACAATTGATTTGTATACTGATATCATAAACGAAAGATACATAACAAAAGCAACAAAACATATTAATTACGCAATACTCATACTAATCTTTTTCATATATAGCCGATGCAAGCCACATGCATCGGCTTCCTCTTTTTAGTATTATAGTAACTATGTGATTATTTCTATCAGCTTCTCTTTATCTTACGTGAAGCCGTCTTTTCAAACTCACTTTCCCTCACTTTAAGGCTATAGATACGCTTGTACGCAGGTGCATTCACATTGTACTCATCGATAAGCACCTGCAGAGCCGGCCTTATATCGACGATACCTGCATTTTCAGCATACTCTCTGTCCGGGAAAATCTCAGCTTCAATCACTCCTTCAGACTCACGCACTATGATTTCCTTTATGAGATGATTTACGCTCAGAGCGTTTTCAAGCTCCTCCGGTGACACATTCTCACCGTTTTTGGTGATAATCAGATTCTTTCTTCTGCCGGTCAGATAAATATATCCATCCTCGTCCACATAGCCTAAGTCACCCGTGTGAAGCCAGCCGTCCGACAGTGTCTCCTCTGTCTCATTTGGCATCTTATAATAGCCCTGCATCACACTTGTACCGCGGACTAAAAGCTCACCGTCAACTGTTTTTGCCTCACAATTTGGCATCAGCTTGCCTACAGAGTTTTTGCGGATATCCCAACTTAGATTTGTGCTTATGACCGGAGAACACTCCGTCATGCCATAGCCCTGCAATATGGTGATACCAAACTCTGCAAATAAATCAACATAATCAGGATTTAGGTACGCACCTCCACTGCAGATTGTATGAAGCCTCTCTCCAAATATTTTCTTACGGACCGGCTCTGCAGGAAGTCCTGCTGCCCTTACCTCCTCGAGCTTTCTGGCAAATGTCTCAATCATAAGAGGCACCATAAGAATCATGTCGGGAGTAAAAAGCTGTATATTTTTTGCCATGCGCATGATGGAATCATTGATGCATATTACCGAACCCAGTGAAATTCCTTTCAGAATATCCATGCTCAGACAGTATGCATGGTGTATCGGAAGCACAGACAAAATTACCGTGTGAGGTCCAATTTTCATGTCAAGGCATGTGGCATTTTCAGCCAGGTTGTTCTGCGTCAGCATGACTCCCTTGCTCTTTCCGGTTGTTCCGGACGTAAACATGATAGTGCAAAGCGCATCCTCTGCCACGGCAGACTCGTAGCTTCCCCTATTGTCATCTATAAGCCCTTTAAACGAAAGCACCTGTGGACAATGCTCTGTACTGTTCATAGACACATACACATTTATACCATGACAACTTTTAGCTGCGGCCTCAGCCACATCCGAACGTGCCTCATCAAATATAAGCATCCTCACACCGGCTCTGTCCAAAAGCTCACATATATCCGCTGCCGGAAGCGATGCATCGATTGGAACCGCAACACTTCCGCTTTCTGTGATTGCCAGATAGGATACTATCCACTCATATGATGAAGGGCCTATTACAGCGATATGCTGCCCTTTTTTGCCAAGCTTTTCGATGGCATTGGCAAAGCTGTCTGTATCATTCTTAAGTTCACTGTAGGTTCTTGACTCTATCTCATTTTTGGATTTCTTCCATCTTATCGCGTCATCCGCGCCGTAAGCTTCATTTGCATATGAAAGAATATCCGGAATTGTGTGAAATAACATATTTTCTCCTATCTGCGCCCATTATGCGTCTTTTAATGTCTCAAGATAATCGATAGCTTCCTGTACTGTGCGGATTTCTGCAGCCTTTGTCTGCTCAATCTCCACATCAAAGGTATCCTCTATCTCCCCGAGCATGCTCATGAAATCAAATGACGTGAAGCCCAGATCCTCCATAAAACGTGACTCTTCGTGCACATCTGCCGGCTGAACATCAACATAATTACAGATAATTTCCACTAATTCATCAAACATAATAATCTCCTTTTACCTAATACGTTTCCTAATCCACTACACTAATTTAATGATTTCGCCTATTGTAAGCTCAGGGTTTTCTGCACCCTTGAACATGATTTTGCACAGGTAATAGTACATATACTCAAGCTGCTTTCTTGAGACTGCCTTGACCTGATGCTCGAAACTGAAATCCAGTCCGTTGTCCTCCGGACGGTGCATTACCGTTAGATACATAGCCTGTGTAGTCATGCCGTTCGGGTACCACTTAGTCTTGTATTTTATATCTCCCAGGTCGTTTAAGCCCTTTTCCTTTAATGTCATAGGCTGATATGTAAGCGACATCGGCTCATATGTAAGCCCCGCCTTTGGCTGCGGATACGTCTTTGAGCGCAGTGCAAAGTACTCTGTCGGGTTGTAGTTTGCATGGCGGAACAGCTCGTTTTGCTTATCCCTGATGGTATACACGGCATCGATAAAGCGTACATCCTTTGAAAAGCTCGTCCTAAACGGAAACGAATGAATACGTGTGCCGCCCGACCTCTTCTCCTTGAGTGTCGCACGTCTGGCGATGGCATTATTTACGGAGACATCATCGAAGCCGTTTTCCTTTTGGAAAAACGTCCTGATTCCCATGAGAAGCAGACAAGCAAGCGAAACATGATATTTCTCGCAAAAATCCATAAGACGCTTTGTCGGCTCAGCCTCCAGATGAAAGATATCAAGCGCTGAGGTGACATCATTCGATGCATTGAATGCACTCCTTAGCTTGTTATCATGCATCAGTTTTCTTGCCGCATCAAGCTTTGCTGTGCCATCGATTCCGTTGTAGATTGGCTCCGACTGTCCGATAAGCTTCTCAAAGAACTCTCTGTCCCTAAGCTGTGCCTTGCTTCCGGCTTCATATGCCAGATCCTTCTTTATCTGCTCGATATATGAGCACATATCCTTTGGAAAAGGAACTCCCTCGTACATGGCATTGCAGTATATCTCAATAATATCCTTTAAAAATGCAATAAGTGACTGCGCATCAACCACCATGTGATGGCCTAGGAAGTACACTCCATTAAAGCCATCAGGCATCTTTATCATCACGATTTTGGTCATAGGAGAGTCCTCAAACTCAAACGGCACCTGTGTCCAGCCTCGCATCTCATTCTCTGCCTCCTCCATGGTTACATCAGTAAAATCCTTGAAATCGACAGTTCTCTCTTTAAAATCCTCATCCACATCCGCAATATACTGATAGCACTCCCCATCCTTATCCCTTGTAAAACGGATACGCATGGCCTCGTTTCTGGCATACGCGTAGTTGATTGAATCCCTTAGCACGTTCCAGTCGAGCTCTGTGCCGATTGTCAGGCTTGTACCTATATTGAGCACAGCCATATTCGGACAGTACTTTGCATAGTACAAATGAAATTTTTGTGCAACCGTAATCGGATATACATTGTGTCCCTTTCTCGTCTTCATCATCTCATAACTCCTTCCAAAAATTTATCAAGTGCTTCCTCGAAAGCTTTCGTATTCTTGTAATAGCTCTCGCAGTGTCCTGCACCCTTTACTATCAGCTTTGTCTTTTGTGACGCGCAGCTTGCATAAAGCTCATCACACATGCTGCATGGCACAAATGTATCCTTATCACCATGGATAAACAAAATAGGCAGCTTCGCCTTTTGCACCTCTTTTGCAGCATTGCATTCATCAAGCCCATACCCTGCCATTTTTCTGTTCACAAAATCTGCAATCTGAATCATCGGAAAAGCCGGCAGATGGTACATGCTGTGAAGCACATGTGTAAATACCGCCTTAGGCGAGGTAAATGCACAGTCTGACACAATTCCCTTCACCTGCTCTGGAAGATTAAGTCCACTTGCCATAAGCACAGTGGCACCTCCCATGGAATTTCCCATCAGCACTATTCTAATGTCATTGCCTGCCTTCTTAATCATCCAGTCAATCCACTTAAGCGCATCATAGCGGTCCTTGCAGCCGAAGCCTATGAATTTTCCCTCACTTTGTCCGTGCGCCCTTGCATCTACAAGCAGCATGCTATAGCCCTTCTTTAAATAGTAATTGGATATGCTGCCGTAATCAGACATAGCTTCACTTGTGTAGCCGTGGAAGCATATGACAGCTTTATCCGTATTACTGCCATCTATCCCCGGAAAATATGTGGCATGCAGTCTTAATCCATCATCTGACTTAATCCACACATCCTCATGAGTCTGTGCTCTCATCCACTCTCCACGCGGCTTCATAAAGCTGTAATAGCTCTCCCAGTCAACCCCGGACATCTTCATCGTACGCTCTTTCTTAGCATTGTAGCGCATCATTGTTCTCCTGTAGAAATAAGCGTTGCCGCCTGCCTCTGCTGCAGCAATACCGCCTAAAACACCTGCAATTATTCCCCACTTCATCCTCATCACCTACGCCTTCTTACTGTCTATAATCTGCTTCAGGCGAAGCGCCTTATCAATATTTCCCTCCACCTTGAGCTTACCTGTTGTAAATGCAAGAATCGGATCAATCCTTCCTTCTGCCAGCTTGAAAAGAGTCTCAGCACTGCATATAAAAATCGCATCCCTGTCAAAATACTCATACGGCTCCACTGCCAGCACTCCGTCCTTTACCTCAGCATAGAAAATTCCCTCTGCCTCTCCTGTTATATTGAACTGAAAAGCAAGATGCTCGCTTGTATCGCTCACATCAGACTCCATAAACAGTCCCTTTACCTTTGAAAACATATCTGCATAAGTCATATCAATTCTCCTTTTTCGACCACCGGTCAACTCGTTACTTCATTACAGTATCACTTTTTCGACTGACGGTCAATATAAATATTTTCATTTTCAAACTATTCTGTTATTTTTTCATAAACTATCCAAACGTATCATATCATTATCACCAAAACCTATTCCCCCGGTAAAATCTCATGGAAGAATCACATGGATTGTGATAATATATATTAAAATGCTCGTAACTGTTCAGTACCTTCACAGTTGCGAGCCGCAAGCGCATTAGAATCAGCTGCGCTGATGGGCGCTTGCTCCTACATAATATACGTTTTCTTACGAAATATGCGGTACCGCATATTTCTGTACTGAACAGTTACTAAAAGCCCAGATTCTCATCCACAAGAATAATCTGGAAACGTCCCTTCACCCTTGAAAAGCGTGTGGTCAGAATCTGACAGCAGATACACTGCGGGCTCTTGCAGTCAAAGCAGGTGCCATTCTTAGAGCATGGTGTGTCGATGCCAAAGCGCTGTGCGTTGATTGGCGCTGCCTCATTTCTCGCACGGCTCATAGCATCTGCCTCGGTCTTTACGACCTTGTTCATGCCTACTATAAGAAGCACATGCTTCGGTCCGTAAGCATATGCCGCCACGCGGTTTGCATTTCCGTCGATATTGATAAATACGCCATCCTCGCTCATCGCATTGACACTTCCAAGGAAATAATCCGATGTAAATGCCTTTAACGCTATCTCCTGCTTCTCCTCCTGCGTAGACACCTTGTCCCTGTCATAAAACTGATAATCTCCGTTTGAGAGAGCCTCATACAGACCACATTCCTTCACCGATGTGGCACCTCCCATATTGATTGAGCTGCCCTTTGGAATCAGCTCCAGAGCCTTCTTAACAGCCTCCTCCTTTGTCTCTACATAATAAGCCTCCATGTTGCGCGACTCAAGCGCAGCCACAAGGCGCTTTCCCAGTAAATCGTTTCTCATTTTTCTTACGTCCATAGTGTAAACCTCTTTTCATGCTTATCGCCAATTCCTGTTTGTGCAATTAGCTTTATTAATTGTTGTTATTATACTACTTTACAGGGAGTGTCTGCAATTTATTCGGGAATAAATGATTGTACTTTTTCATTCTAATAGTAAAAAGTGCACAACAAAAAGAGCCCTTTCGAGGCTCTTCTTGCTTTGTACAACATTAAATTGTAGATGATTACTGTAAGAGTGAAAGTACACCCTGGTTTGACTGATTAGCCTGTGCAAGCATAGACTGTCCAGCCTGTGCAAGAATGTTATTCTTGCTGTAGTTAACCATCTCTTCAGCCATATCTGTATCACGGATACGAGACTCAGCTGTTGTAGTATTCTCAACTACATTGTCGAGGTTGTTGATTGTGTGCTCAAGTCTGTTCTGAACTGCACCGAGTGATGAACGCTGTGAAGATACCTTTGAGATAGCCTCTGAAATACGGTCAATTGCTGCTGTTGCATCATCCTCTGTATCAACTTTAAGGTCTTTAACACCAATTCCGGCTGCACTCATAGAATCAATCTTTACAGCTATTTTATTGTCGGCTGCAGAATCTGCTCCTACATGAAGATTGAATGAAAGGGCACCATTAACGTTAAACTGCTGAAGATAGCCAGTTCCGTCTGTTTTCTGCGCTGTTGCTGCTTCAATTGCAACATTAGTCTCTTTTCCGGCAACAGCTACTCCTTTGTCACCTTTATCGCTTGTGTAATATTTGTCGGCATTATCTGTTCCGTTTGCTTTCTTTCCCGCTAAAACATTTTCGGCAGATACTTCTTTTCCATCAGCATCATACAATTTGGTTACATAATCATAATCTTTACCTTTTGTAGCAATTTTGTCATCTGTCTGACCATCATCCTTAGTAGCTGTATATAACTTGGTTCCTGATGCTAATGCTTTTTTTAAATCGTTACCCGTTACTTCAGTATTAGAACCTGCTTCATAGAATTTTGTACCAGCCTTATATGCATATCCAGACTGCATGAATGTAGCTTTTTCAGCAGTTTGAGAATTTCCCTTTAACAGATATGTCTCGTTGAACTTTGTTGTCTCTGATACACGGTCAATCTCTGTTGTGAGCTGATCAATCTCGTCCTGGATTGCCTTACGGTCTGTTGTAGAGTTTGTTCCGTTTGCAGACTGTGTTGCAAGCTCATTCATACGCTGGAGCATTGAATGTACTTCTGTAAGAGCACCCTCTGCTGTCTGTACTGCTGAAACACCATCCTGAGCGTTTGTTGAAGCTCTGTCAAGTCCCTTAATCTGCTTTCTCATCTTCTCAGAAATTGTAAGTCCTGCTGCATCATCTGCTGCACGGTTAATTCTGTAACCTGATGAAAGCTTCTCTGTGCTCTTTGACTGTGCGCTTGTTGTTACGTTGAGCATTCTGTTGGCATTTGCTGCCTGCATGTTGTGTTGTACTACCATAATATAATCCTCCTTGTCCCACGTTCGTGGGTTATTATGTTTGACCTCTGGAAATCCTTTTCCCGAGGGTTTTGCAGCTGCTTTGTGTTTATTTTTTATTTAAGCAGTTGCGGTTTTCTATAACAAGCGGCTTCCCGGGTGTGGCAGATGCCACGGCCGCCTATTAACATGATTAGTTGCTTTGCGTCTTTTTCTGACGCGCTTTTTCCTTCCAGATGATGCGCTGTATTTCTTTTTGTGCCTCATTGGAAATCTCAGGGTCGGGATAATATGTATCTTTTCGCTTCGCCGGGTCAGGTTCGTTGTTGGATCTTGCGATATTCAGTTCTTTTGGGGCATCTATCAGTAATCGACAGTGCTTTCCGGTTCCGCCCGCGAACACGATTCGGATATCGTCTCCGATGTTCACATATTGCCCTTCCTTTAATGATAATTTGAGCATTTTCTACCTCCATGCACTAGGGAATAGCTTTGTCCATGCTTTTCCGAATTATGTAACATTTTGTAGTAAAATGTTGCATTTTTTGCTTTACACCTACTATATCGGACGCCATTTTCAGAACTTAACCCCCGAAAAATAATTTTTTCAATAATTTTCTTTTCATTTTTCTATCATTTTTTTGTTAGTCTTACCGGATTTAATCATATCCGTATCAAAGATAAAGCAATTCTTGATGAAATATGACTAAATTGGCGTAAACATTTGATGTTTTTTAATCCGCTTCTTTTTTGATCCATTATCAATCCACGAAAAATGCAACATTTTACTACAAAATGTTGCATTTTTTCTATTTTGAACTTACCATTATTGTGTTGTGGATTTTGGATATTCTGAGGGTGAAAGTCTGTCATATTGTACGTGCCGGATAACATTTTCTACTATAAAGGAGTATTCAATGGGAACTACACAGCCAATCCGAAACAAGGACGAACTCACGGCTTTCAGGATGTACTATAAGGACATCCGTCCAAACAGCCGCAATTACTGTTTAATTGTGATGGGATTAAACACAGCACTAAGAATCAGTGACCTGCTTAGATTAAAGTGGGACAACGTTTACAATTTCAAACATCATGAATTTCGCACTCATTTTCTTATCAACGAGCAAAAGACCGGCAAGAATAACTATGTCACTCTAAACTACAATGCCACCGATGCTCTGAAAGATTATTTCAATGAACGTAATCCAAATGACCATGAATTTATTTTTACCAAGAACACCTGCAGATACCAGCCTATAAGCAGGACGCAGGCATATCGTATTGTAAAGACTGCTGCCGGCAAAACAGTGCAGGATGAGCACATCAGCTGTCATTCGCTGAGAAAGACGTTTGGCTATCATGCCTGGAAGAATGGCACACCTCCCGCTCTGCTCATGGATGTCTATAATCACTCATCATATGAGATTACCCAGCATTATCTGGGGATTGAGCAGGATGAGAGGGATGAGATTTATCTGAAGCTTGAATTATAGAGACTGTAAAACTCTGCAATTTATACAACATAAAAGGTCTTCTATGATAAAGTATTAAATCATAGAAGACCTTTTCTCATATTCCCTTTTCCTAACATCACATTGAACTAAATACCTTATATGGTTTTCGGTCGAGTTTCCAATTCAACATGAGCTCTGATTAATGCTTTGAATATATATTCATACAATGCATTAAAATCATTCTCTTTATCTGCTATTTCTAAAGCATTATAATATTCCTCTTTTTTCTCAACATCAATATAGAACGGTGGCATACCATATCGGATTAACAGTTTAATCATAAACCCTCTGCTTGTTCGCCCATTTCCATCTGGAAAAGGATGAATAACAGTAATCCTATGATGAATATCTGCAATCAATTCAATGATTTGACTTCTGCTCATCTCATCTAATTTACTTTCAAGTAATAACACCTTATCATTGAGCTTTATCAATTCCGGCATAACATCCCGCCAATCTACTGTCTCGAATTTCGCGCCTAAAACAAGGACATTGTCTTTTCTTGTTGATCCTCCGTATTCCGGATTTGGACAACAGGAAAATAATTTTTTATTCAGGGTTGATAATTGATAAATATCAATTTTATTATCACTTACCGTCTCAAAAATAAAGTCATACATAACAGAATGTCCTGCCACATTGCAAAAACCTTCATAGGACTCTGTGCAATATTCACTTACCTGGCGATTTTCTTGCAGATCCTCTATTATTTCAGATGCTGCATCATAAGTGGTTTTTACACCTTCAAGGCGAGCATCATTATAAACATACTTACTTTTGAACAAACGCCTTGCAAACTCAAGACTATTTGTTGGTGAAATATCTTCCCAGGCATCAAACAATCCTTCATATAGTTTTATATATGAAAAGCCCAGTTCCTTACGCCGTTTTTCTGGCTTATATTTACCCAATTTCTTGCTTGAATAATAAGCTATCAGATATGGAAACAAATTTCGGATTCGATAGTAACAAGCTCTAAAACTTGTGCCAAAATAATCAGCTATCTCGAGAACATCATCAAAGGTCAATTCACCATCGCTAGGATGGAGGCTATTTATCTGAACACGTAATTCATCTTCTGGCATAAGAAAAGAAGCTGCAAAAGACTCCGCATATTTCTCTTTGTATTCATTTGATGAAATAGCACACATAAATGTTGACTGTGTATCTGCGTCTTTAAGAAAATGGCACAACTCATGCGCTGCTGAAAATCTCTGACGGGTAATCGGTCTTTTCGCATTAATTGCCACCAAATCTATCGGCATATCCGCTGTAGAAGGCATAAACAGACCTTCCATTTTATCAAAATTTCTAAATACAAAATGAATACCCAGGTCTGTTAAAACCTGAAAAGGATTAATAGGAAACACCTTTTCATGATCTTTAAAGTACTGTTCTGAAAAATACTTTGCCAGCCCCTGGGCATCATTTCGATATTGATTCAGTATTTCTATATCTAGCATTAAATTCCCCCTTAAAGACCTGCCATAGACTTCTTGAAGGCAATCAAGTTCAGAATTTCCTGCTGATCATTCTCATTTAACTCTTCAAATCCACGAGCAAATACAACCTGTTTGGTTTCAAGAGATTCCTGATTGAGAAGGTAATCCGCTGAAACATGATAAAGCTGGCAGAATTTTTGAATTTCATCCGATGTGATTTTCCGGTTCCCAAGCTCAATTTGAGTAACAGCCGAGCGACCAATTCCCAGACACTTTGCCACGTATTCCTGTGAAAAACCCAAACGCTGTCTTGCATCTTTCAATTTTTCATATATGTTTTTCATTTTTTACCTCCTTTTGTGTTATAATAGCTTTGTTTGATAGAAATGTCAACACCTTTGTTTGATTTTCCAACATCTTCATTTTAACCTTGCTCCTTTCACCTTACACCTCTTCCTTCAAAAAGCAATGCCGTATACTAAAACAACATAAAATTTTTCTTTACTTATCCACTATAATGTAAGCAGTATCTTTTATTCCGCCGGCCAGGATTTTCTGAGAGCCACATAGGAAATCAGGAAATTGGCAAGCCAGCCGGCCGGTACAGCAAGCCAGACAAATGCAATACCGAAACGCGGTGCGCAGATTAAGGCAACCGAGAGGCGGATTGCAAGGTTTACCATATTTGCAGCAAGAAACGGACGCATGATGCCAAGTCCACGAAGCACACCATCGGTGGCCATCTTGATACCCATGAAAATGAAAAAGCAGCCGAGCCATCTCATATAATCCCCTGATACCTGATATGCCAGGGCCGTTCCGTCTTTGCCCAGGAATAATGAGGAAATCTGTGTATGCAGTGTTTCAATTACTATAAAAGCAAGCACTGCAAAACACAGGTCTAACACCAGCGCAGCGTGATAGCCTTTTTTGATACGTTCTGTCTTCTTTGCTCCGAGATTCTGGGAAACAAACGGAGAAACTGCATTTCCAATGGATACAAATATCAGTGAAAATACATTCTCTACCCTCATCGTTGCCGAATATCCTGCAAGCGCCTGTGTACCGAATGGATTCACAACTGCCTGTACTATCATCATGCCAATTGACACCGTAGACTGCTGGAGAACCGAAGGCACAGCAATCCGAAGCATGGAATGAAGCTCATGTCTGTCAAACCATTCAAAGCGACTTTTATACCGGCGCATCCTGCTAAAGAAAATTAAAAGTGAAAACACTGCAGATATTCCCTGCGCAATTAGAGTTGCAAGGGCTGCACCGAACACACCCAGGTCAAGGCCTGCCACCATCCAAAGGTCCATAAATATATTTAACACAGAGGAAAATATCAAAAGCCACAATGGAATCCTTGACTCGCCAATCGATGTAAACATCGTTGAAAGTATATTGTACATAAACAAAAATGGAAATCCCACAAAATAAACCCTAAGATACAGCACTGCCTCATCCAGTATATCTGCAGGTGTCTGTAGCAAGCTCATCATTGAATGTGAAAAGAAAAAGCCAAAGACACCCAGAAGTACACTTAAAACCAGAAAACTAATCAGCGATGTTGATACTATTGTTTTCATTTTGCCGTAATCCCTGGCGCCGAAATAGCGGCTCACAAGTACACCTGCCCCTACACCGGCTCCAAGCGCTATACATATGAACACATTCGTAAGCGCAGCACAGGCTCCAACTGCCGCAAGTGCAGAGGAGCCTACAAACTGACCAACAATGATTGAATCAGCCATATTATATACTTGTTGAAAAAAGCTGCCCAAAATCATAGGCATTGCAAAAACTGTCAGCGCCTTTAACGGGGCATCTGTAATTAAATATTCATCTTTTGACATTATCTTTTCCTCAATCCGCTATAATTAAGCTATAGTATATCCGATTGAAAGACAAATTACAATATAGCATTCTTTATCGACATTTTTCAATTTCTTATGCTTTCCCTCTAATGCAAACATCATACTGCTCATTTGTATTTTAATTTAAAAAGCCGCCCAGGCCATAGGCCTGTGCGACTTCTCATAACATGATTTAAATTAAGTTTATCCTTCAATAGCAATATGCTTTGTGGTCTCAACTTTCTTTTGCTCCTTCTTCGGAACTGAAAGTTTAAGAATACCATCCTCATACTTTGCCTTGATATCTTCCTGTTTCAGCTCATCACCTACATAGAAAGACCTGCTCATAGCACCGGAATAGCGCTCCTTGCGGATATACTTGCCATCCTTTTCTTCCTTTTCTTCCTTGTCAAGTCCTTTAGCTGCGCTGATAGTTAAGTAACCATTCTCCAGCTTAGCCTCAATCTCATCCTTCTTGAATCCCGGAAGATCTATATCTACTTCGTAGCTATTGTCTGTTTCCTTGACATCAGTCTTCATAACGTTCTTTGCGTGTTTACCATAAAGCGCCTTGTCAACATCAGGAAATGAAAA
>ENA-UEQR01001476-UEQR01001476.1-human-gut-metagenome-genome-assembly--contig:-NODE-1476-length-13059-cov-6.822986_pt1 | contig 13059 bp, 11 predicted proteins | sample MGYA00242944_ERZ507941 | MGnify/ENA primary metagenome ERZ507941 (study PRJEB26167, sample SAMN06115398) | human gut metagenome | host: Homo sapiens | place: China:Chongqing | collected 2016-06-23...
ATTTTCCGTGCACCATGATACTTTAAAAAAAACTCAGAAAGTTGAGCAAAATGCGGCAGAGAGCGTTACAGGACTTAACTGCCTGAGATAGATGATGAAAAATAAATTTAGGAGGAGTTTTTATGCACGAAGAAAAGATTGCACTGGTACGCCGGCAAATTGAAGCCTTGGCAGCAGCTGTGGCGTCACGCAATATCCGCCATGTGTGGGTTGTGGCTTGCGGTGGTTCGCTGGCTACCTTAGATCCTTTCCGATATATTTTGACTGCGGAAACGGATAAGGTTTCCGCTGCGGCGGTGAATGCGGCAGAGTTTGCCGCAGAGCTGCCCAAGGGACTGGGAGAGGATTGTCTGGTGGTTCTCAACTCTCAAAGCGGCACCACGGCAGAGACCGTCCGCGCGGCGCAACTGGCTAAGGAGCGCGGCGCTTTGACAGCTGCATATACTACGGCGCCTGAATCTCCTCTGGAGCAAGCTGTGGACTTCCCCATCTACTACTATGATGACCCGGTGAATCCCTATCCGCTGCTGCTATCCATCTTCCCGGAGGTCTATCAGACGGTGTTTGCTTTACTGGATGTGTGGGAAGGAACAAAGCGTTTGCCGATTATGGAAACGGCTATGGAGAATTTGGAGGAAGTGTGCGGGCGTGCGACGGCTAGTTTTAAGCCGGAAGCTCTGGAATTTGCCGCGAATCACCGCACGGAACCCATCATCTATACCGTTTCCGCCGGTTTAGATCGCTGCATTGCGTACATTCTCACCAACTGTTCCTTTATGGAGTCCGTATGGCGCCACTCATCTCCGCTCCACGCAGGCGAATTGTTCCATGGCGCCTGTGAAGCAATTGACAAAGAAACGGCAGTGGTTGCATTCCTGGGAATCGGGCCGTGGCGCAGTGTGGAGGAACGGGCGGTGAAGTTCCTTCAGCGGGTAACCGACAAGCTAACGGTGTTGGACGCCGCTGCCCTGGATTTGACGGGGATTCCGGCAGAGGTTCAGGATATCGTGGCCCCGCTGGTGCTGCATGCCATTGCTTCTGACTACTGTCTGAGGCTCTCTCAGCGGCTTGGACATCCCATGAGTTCCCGGCGCTATATGGGTATCATGAAATACTAATAGGAGGGGGCGTATGAAACTTCTCGGCTTGGGTGACAATGTGATGGATGCCTATCTTTTCCGCGGAGAACTGTATCCCGGCGGAAATGCTGCTAATGTGGCTGTACTGGCCAAACGGGCCGGTGCAGAAAAAAGCGGTTACATAGGGGTACTGGCAACAGACGCTGCCGGCGAACATTTCCGCACCGTATTGCAGACGGAAAATGTGGACATTTCACGCCTGCGCCGGGGCGTAGGTCGTACAGCCTGCAACTACATTACACTGGATGATCAAGGCGACCGGGCTTTCTCGGGCAATAACGGACAGGAGACTGTGCAAAACCTGTACCGTCCAATTATTACCAGTGCAGATCGAATGTATGCGGCTACATTTGATGTGGTGCACTCTAGTATTCACAGCGGTCTGGACGATGCGCTGCCGGCGTTGAGCCACTGCGCAGACTTGTCTATGGACTTTTCCAGCGACGGTTTTACCCACGACAATGTGGCGCGTCTGGCGCCGCTGTTGCGTTTTGCTTTTTTTTCGGCCGGTGAACGCAGTGAGGAACAGGCTATGGAGTTTGCATCCTTTGCCGCAGAGTGCGGAGTGCCGGAAGTTATCTTCACCATGGGACTGCGCGGCGCCTGCGGGATCTCCCACGGAAAGAAGTGGCATGTGCCTGCCACACCGGTGGATGCGGTTGATGCCTTAGGCGCGGGAGACGGCTTTATTGCAGCTTTCCTGCGGGCCTTTTACGATAACGGCGCAGATGCGGCAGCAGCTGCTGCCGATGCGTCCGGATTTGCTGCGAAGTGTTGTCTTCATCACGGCGCCATGGGGCATCCCATTGCAATCGCAGAAAGCGGTCTATTTCCTGAAACCGGGGAGATCGGTACATAAAAATGATTCTGCTGGAGTTTAAAACGGCTGCCTTACCTGATTTGCTACGCTGCCCTGAACAGTTGCTTTAGACCGCTGCCCGTCAAGCCAATGTTATTTCGCTCCGCAATGCTGCATTTACGATAAAAAGCGCCCGAAAGCGTGAACCGTATCCCGTCAAGAGGACAGTGAAAAAATATAAAGTTTTCCCGGCCAGCAGCCATTCGCTGCTGGCCGCTTTTTATGCGGCGAGACCAAGTTCGTGCTATTCCATCGGCGTCAACACGCCCAGTTTACGCTGCACCCGTCTGGTGTTGTAATAATGGATATAGGTCTCAATCATCTGCACAAGCTCGTGCTTGCTGGTAAACCGTCTGCCATAATAGCGTTCCTACTTCAAAATGCCCCAGAAGCCCTCCATCGGGCCGTTATCAATGCAATGCGCTACGCGGGACATACTCTGCGGCATTCCCGCCTGCACGAGCTTGTTGTGGAAAGCTGAGTACCAAGAAGACCGAAAAGCAAAACACGCGGAAGAATTTCTGGACGGGTTCTCTGGCTGGCTTCATGCAGATAGATACCAAGGATACCACAAGCTGCCGGAACGCATCCGAGTGGTGGGCTGCGCAGCTCATGCCCGACGTAAATTTGATGAGGCACTGACCGCATTGCCCAAGGAACAGCAGCAAACCTTCAGGGCAACAGAGGCGCTGTGCTATTTTGCGAAGCTGTTCCAGTTGGAACAGTCATTTGCGAAATTAAACCGGAAGAACGCTATACCAAGCGGCTGGAGCAGGCTAAGCCTGTTTTAGACGCTTTATTGGCATGGGCAAATGATCTGATCCCCCGGACAGCGCCGAAATCCGCACTTGGCAAAGCACTGCACTACCTGAAAGAACAATGGCCATATCTCGTTCGATATCTGGAAGATGGCCGTCTGGAACTGAGCAACAACCGTGCCGAGCGCAGCATAAAGCCCTTTGTTATGGGGCGGAATTATGTCCTCTTCCCATTACGAAACGGCGAAGGAAAACGACTTGGACCCGTACCAATATCTGCTCTGGCTCCTGCAAAATGCGCCGGGTCTAAGCGAAACAGATGAGGCATGGGCTGAAAAGCTGCTTCCCGCGAGCGCTCCGGAAGAATGCTATATGCCGCAAAAATAGATGACCGCCATCTCAGTGAGCAAAAGCTCCTTGAGATGGCGGCCTTTTATACGTGGTTAGATTTTACGCTTACGGATATGCACCGTTCACGGTGCATATCCCTTTTTAATAATTATGGTCAGACAGTTGACGGATCAGCTGTTTTGCGGGACCGGTTCTGCGGATAGCAGACCGAGCGGCGTACCTTGGAGTTTAACGATCTCAACCCTTTACAGAGCCGGCGGTCAGGCTGGAGCATACCTGCTCCTGGAATATGGAGAATACGATGATGCTGGGTAGGACCGCAATGGTAATCGCCGCGAACATAGCGGTGTAATTGAAGCTGAACTGAGAGGTGAAGTAGCTCAGCGACAGCGGCAGCGTTCGCGTACTGGTAGAACTGGTGAGCAGCAGGGCAAATGTAAACTCGTTCCAGCTCCCAAGAAAAGCCAATACTGCCGCGCTGGCCAGACCACCTTTAGCACAGGGCATCATCACCTGCCAGAACGTGCGGAAAAAACCGGCTCCGTCAATATAGGCTGCTTCTTCCAATTCCGTGGGAATAGCGGCGAAGGCTGAACGCAGGATCATCAGGGAAATGGGCATGTTCAATGCGGTATAGACCAGAATAAGCGCCATCTTGGTGTCATACAGGTGTAGCTTGGTGATTACCGTGTACACGGGACTCATGAGCGCGGTGAATGGGATCACCATGGAAAGGGACAGGATCCCGAATATGAGATTTTTGAAGCGGAATTTTTTCTTAGCGAATACATATCCCGCCATCGCCAGAATGAAAACATTCAAAGCCGTACTGGCGAATGAGACAATAAGACTATTGACGAAGAATTTCAAAATAGGAGCCATCTCCAAAGCCTGCTTATAGCCGGAGAAACTGAAAGTGCTGGGCAGCTGCAAACCGTTAGAGAGGATTTCACGGTTGGCTTTGAAGGAGGACAGCACCACCCAAACGATGGGGAATAGCGCCACGAGGACGCAGAGCGCCATAAAGAGATAGGAAAAAACGCGGGCAGCCTTCTGCTTGGGGCTTAGCTTAAAATGTGTCATGATCAGTCCTCTTTATTCATACCGAACAAACGGTTAATCAGCGTCATGGTGATAAAGCCCACAATGATGATGACAACGCCGATGGAGTTGGCGTAACCGTAGTTATTGGCTTTCACGGTGGTGTACAGGTACAGCGGCAAGTTGGCAGTGGAAACGCCAGGGCCGCCGCCGGTGGTGATATAGATCATGGAGAACATCTGGAGCATATATGTAGCAGCCATGATGACCGTAGTGCCGATCATGCGTTTGACCAGGGGAAACATTACCAGCCGGTCGATCTGAAAACTGGTGGCGCCGTCGATTTTAGCGGCTTCAATAATGCTTTCGTCCGTGCTCAGGCACTGGGCCAACACCAATGTGGTGGTATAGCCAGCAAAGATGAACCATGTCATCGTTACAGCCGGGAAAGCGGTAGCCGTGTCGAATAGCCAGTTATGCTGTAAGTGTTCCAGACCGATTGCCTTGAGAAGAGAGTTCAAAGCGCCGTACTGCGCATTGTACAGATTCAAAAAGATCATGGCGATAGCGGACTGAGAGATAATATTCGGAATCATGTAGGTCACGCGGACAAATTTCCAGCCATGGGGCTTTTTGTACAGAATAAATGCCAGAACGGTGCCAAGCGCCACATGGAGGACGCAGTGAATGGCGATCCAAACCACTGTGTTCTTCAATACCGGCAGAAATTTGGCATCCTGTGTAAAAAGTTTTATAAAGTTACTGAAACCGATGAACTCAAAGGTCCGTGGTAGCAAACGATAGTCAAATAGGGACGTTGCGAAAACCATGACCAGCGGGATTGCAAAGATCAATAGGAAAATAATACAGGTGGGGGCCAAAAATAGAGCGATCCACCCGGTGTTTCGTTGTTTCATGGTCCATCTCCTTGGAGGCGGTAAGTCGGTAGAATGTGGGGGGAAGCGGGCTGCCGAACTACATTCGGCAGCCCGCTCCGCGAAGTTGTAGCAGATCAGGTCACAGGGTTGGCGGTGGCAAAGTCCGTCAGAACCTGACAGAACTGCTCGGGCGTATCAGCACCGGAAGCCAAGTTGGGCAGTTCAGCACTGAAAGTATCCTCCAAACCGGGGACCATCAGGCCGGTCAAAGTGTTGCCGCGCTTTTCGCAGACGGAAGCCTGCTCCAGGAAGTCAGCCAACAGGGGAAACGCGTCCAGTGCGGTCTGGGTGATTTCCACGGTGGCACCGGCGGGAACCATGCCCTGCGTTTCCAGAGCAGTCTGCTGGGCCTTGGGGCTGGTGAAGAACTTCACCATGGCAATACCAGCCTCTTCAAGAGCAGGATCAGACTGCTTGGTAACGAACATACCCTCAATAGGGGCATCATAGACAAATCCACCGGGATAGGTCGCAACACCAACCTTATCGGAAAAGCCCTCAGTGGTTTTGGAGGTATCAGAGAAATCGCCAATCATCCAGGGGCCATTGCAGATCATAGCCACGTTTTCGGAGAAGAAGTTATTGGCTGCATTCTCATAAGCGCCGCCGTTGGCATCCAAGGTCGTGCAGGTTTGATAAAGCTTCTGAATCTTGGCAATGGCATCCACCACGCTGGGAATGTTATAGTTGGTGGGATAAGAAGTGTTCATGAACTCAAGACCTTCATCGCCGCTGCCAGCGATCATGGCGCCGAGCAGAAGCTGTGTGCACCAAGCGCCGTCGGCGGTATCCATGGCCAGCGGCGTGATGCCAGCGGCCAGAAGACGATCGCAGTTGTCGAAGAATTCCTCCCAGGTTTCAGCGGGCTTGATACCAGCCTGATTAAACAGTTCCTTATTATAGTAATAACCGATCAACTGTCCCTCGGAAGAAGATGCGTATATTCTGCCGTCACGGCAGTCTGTGGATTCCCAAGTCTCGTTGTACATGGCCTTCCACTCCGGGTCAGCGTTAACGGCATCGGTCAGATCCACAACCAGATCAGCCTGCAGTGCCAGATCCAGCAGCTTATAGCCGCCGCCGTAAACCACAGGAGGCAACTCCCCGGAGGAAATCATGACTTTGATTTTATCGGCATAGTTGGCATCGCCAGGACCATCTTCCACCTCAATGCGGTACTTACCGGCATATTCGGCGTTGAATTCTTCTACCAACTTGGCAACAACAGGAGCTGCCGTGTTGGCACCGACCTGAAAGGTGGGATATTTGATCACGATTTCTTTGCTGGAAGCACTGTCCTCACTGTTGGAGGGTTGGGAAGATGACCCACCGCAGCCAATAAGGGCCAGCAGCATCGCAAGGGAGAGAAGGCAGGCGAACATTCTTTTCATACTTTTTCCTCCTTAATTTCCATTCTACAATCATTGAACTATACTGCAAGGGAAAGCGGAAAATCCGCTCCGTTTATTCTTCACTGCCCTCACCCAGGTCAAGCATCGCTTCTTTTCTCTTCGGAATGAGGAATGCGCTCAGAGCGCAGACGGAAGCAGCACCGATCAGGTAGTAGAAAACAGCGTTGAAGGAACCATTAAATACAGAAACAAGATATCCCATGACGACCGGGGAAATGAAGCCTGCTACCTGGCCGCCCATGTTGACGATCATCGTAGCCGAGCCTGCAATATTTCCGGTAACGATCTTAAGGACGATAGCAACGGCAGAGCCTAAGATGCATGCCTTGAAGAAGTACACACCGCACTGGAATACGACGACCCAGAAAAGGGTTTCTGCATTGTACATGAGGTACAGGAAGACAGCGGTCATGACAGCGCAGATGCCGATCATGTACTGTTCTACCCTGTCGAAATACTTGTTCATGATCCAGCCGCAGACAGCGGTGGAAAGGAAAGATGCCATGAACGGGATCGGGGTTACATAGCCGACAGCTTTCAGATTGATGCCGCGTTCTGCGATGAGGTACGTCGGCATCCAGGCATCGAGGCCTTTATTGATGCGGGAAATGCAGAATGCGCAGACGACGAGTTTCCAGATGATGGAGAAATGGAGAAGCTTTAAGAAATATTCCTTCTTGCTTCCCTTCTTGGCGCCGGCTTTTTCTTCTTCTGCCGGTTTTACCTGCTTGACGAAAAATGCATAGAAAAATACATAAACAAGGCCGATGCAGCCTAATGCCTGGAACATGCCTCTCCATCCGAACCAGAGGATGAGCGGCACGATGATGATCGGAGCAATGGCGCTGCCGATATAGTTCGAAGACAGGACGCCTGTGGCAAATGCAGGACGAAGTTCACGCGGGAAGTATTCTGCAATGCCGCGGTAGCAGGCACCGGCATACGGGCCTTCGCAGAGGCCAAATACGAAACGCAGGAAAAGGAGTCCTGCAAGAGAGGAAGCATGGCCGGTCGTGAAGGTGAAAATAGACCACAAGGTGAGCGCAATCAGAATGACTGACTTCGACCCGAACTTATCGGCCATCCAGCCGCCAGGCAGCTGCATGATCGAGTAGCCGATGAAGAATGCACTGATGACGACGCCCATCTGCGTGGGCGCAAGGGCGAAATCCTTCGAAATCGAAGGAAGTGCGAGCCCGATAGCGGATCTGTCTATGTAGGAAATACAGAACCCTACATAGAGAAAGAAGAACACTACGTACCTGTTTTCACTTTGAAACTTTTTAAGCCAACCCATAGAAACACTCCTTTTCCTTACCCCTTTTCCTAAAGAAAAACCTACAAAAAAAGCCATGCCAGCATAAAAGATCTGCAGCATGGGCCCCATTACCCGTGAGCCGGTTCCTCCTGAACCGATGTTATGAAATTGTCGTCTCACTTAAGCTAATCATAAGTAAAAGACAATGTCCTTAACAGACCTTTATTGTGTCCCAAATAGGGAACTTTTCTCGGAGATTATCGAGCATTTCTTTTCGGACATATCGATTGAATCGATGTCAGTCTATGCAGTTGACTTAAAGACAGCGCCTTTCGCCTGTCCCTTATTTCCAATAAAGCCTCGTGGCAGCAAAGCCTTACGGAAAATTAAAAGAGCTGCAAAAACGGGTATCATTTTCACAGCTCTTATGAAACTTATTCTTCGCTGCCTTCACCCAGATCAAGCATAGCTTCTTTTCTCTTGGGGATCAGGAGTGCGCTCACTGCGCAGAGTGCTGCAGCAGCAATCAGGTAATAGAATACGGCATTGAAGGAACCGTTGAATGCAGAAACAAGGTAGCCCATGATGACTGGCGAAATGAAGCCTGCCACCTGTCCACCCATGTTGACAAGCGTGGAAGCGGAACCTGCAATGGAACCGGTGACGATCTTAAGGACGATAGCAACAGCAGAACCTAAGATGCATGCCTTGAAGAAGTACACACCGCACTGGAATACGACGACCCAGAAAAGGGTTTCCGCATTGTACATCAGGTAGAGGAAAATCGCGGTCATGACAGCGCAGATGGCAATCATGTACTGTTCCTTCTTATCAAAATACTTGTTCATAAGCCAGCCGCAGCCTGCCGTTGACAGGAAGGATGCCATGAACGGGATCGGCGTTACATAACCGACGGCTTTCAGGTTGATGCCGCGTTCTGCGATGAGGTACGTCGGCATCCAGGCATCGAGGCCTTTATTGATGCAGGATACGCAGAATGCGCAGAGGACAAGTTTCCAGATGATAGAGAACTTCATCAGGTGCAGGAAGTACTTTGTCTTGTTTTCTTTCTTGCCTGCTTTGACTTCTTCTGCCGGCTTTGTCTGTTTGACACAAAAAGCATAGAAAAATACATAAACGAGGCCGATGCAGCCTAATGCCTGGAACATTCCTCTCCATCCGAACCAGAGGATGAGCGGTACGATGATGATCGGTGCAATGGCGCTTCCAATGTAGTTCGAGGAAAGGATGCCTGTCGTAAATGCAGGACGAAGCTCACGCGGGAAGTATTCAGCAATCGCTCTGTAGCAGGAACCGGCATACGGACCTTCGCAGAGACCGAATACGAAGCGCAGGAAGAGCAGTCCTGCAAGCGTCGATGCATGGCCGGTCGTGAAGGTGAAGATGGACCAGAGTGTCAATGCAATGCAGATGACCGTCTTGGAACCGAAATGGTCAGCCAGCCAGCCGCCAGGAATCTGCATGATGGAATAGCCGATGAAGAATGCGCTGATGACGACGCCCATCTGCGTGGGCGCAAGGGCGAAGTCCTTCGAAATCGAAGGAAGCGCGAGCCCGATGGCGGACCTGTCTATATAGGATATACAGAACCCTATATAGAGGAAGAAGAATACCACGTACTTGTTTTCACTTTGATACTTTTTCAACCAACTCATAGATGACCTCCTACACTCCCAAACCTACTAAAAAAACCATGCAAAAAATACGGATGCATGGACTTCTTTGCCCGTGAGCTGATTTCTGACGAACCAGTTATTTACTTTTACCTCACTTATGAATATCATAAGGAAAAGAACATGTCCTTAATAGACCTTTATTCTGACCAAAAAGGAAGTGCGCCATGCGTATCGGAATCGTAGTCCCTGCAGAAATCATTGATGAAATCATCACCTTCCTTTCCGGAGAATTTCCGGAAATCGAAGCCGTCCCATTTCCTTATCATTCCATTGTGGAAATCCCGGATCTCCTCTCCGGCCGCCAGAACAGCGTCGAGACCTTCCTCTTTCTGGGAGACACGGCCCGCCGCTATGCGGAAAAAGCCGTGCCGCATGCGACAGAATGGCTGACCATCCCGCGTTCCTCTGCCTCGCTTCTGCGCCTTTTCTACCGGGCGCGTGACAAGGGATATCCCATGCGGATTGCGACCGATCTTGACCGGAGGGATTTCTTCGACCTTGCCTTCAAGGAAATCGGGATGAGTGAAAACGACTTTTTCCTCGAAATCCTTCCGATCCTTGCCTACAATGAAGGCCTCCTCATCAAGAATGCAGCCGCCATGGAAAAGCTCTACCGGATGGGTAAAGTCTCATACTGCATCACCCTCTTCTACAAGGTCCGCGACATCCTTGACTCCAAGGGCATTCCCGTCTACATCCTCCAGCCATCCTTCGATGATATCCGGAACGGGCTGCAGCGCCTTGTCCTCACCCACGAATCCATGCTGGACCGCGGCAACAGGCTTGCTGTCATAGCCATCCACATCGACGCGCTCAAGGAATCCATTCCCAATAACAATGACTACCGCCTTTCGATGGAAAAGCTGCAGGTTTCGCGTGAAATCCACCGCTTTGCCCATTTCCTGGATGCCGCCTGCATCGAGCAGCCGCCTTCCGGGTACTTCCTTTTCACGACCCCTGCCCTCATCGAGAATGCGACAAACCATTACCACCACTTCTCGCTTCTTTCCAACGTCGCTGAAACGACCGCCTTCACCCTTTCAATCGGGATCGGATACGGCGAAACGGCAGCCGAAGCCAAGTACAATGCGCTGCAGGGCATGGAACACTCCTCAGCTTCCGGCGGAAATCGCGCCTACATCATCGGGAAGGAGCTCTTCTCCCGCGTCCCCATGTCAAAAAACGGGCAGGCCTCGCAGGAAAAGAAGGAACATCCCATCGATGAGCAGTTCCTCTACCTCTCTAAGAAATCCGGCGTCAGCGTGAGGATCATCGCCGACCTTTACCACGCCTGCCGCGATACAGGCCGCCAGCGCTTCACTGCCTCCGAGCTTGCCGACCTGACAAGCGTCACGCCGCGCACGATCAACCGCATCCTTGCCAAGCTCATCGATCATCACCTCGCCCAGGACGTCGGCCGCCGCTTCACGGATAAGACAGGCCGTCCCAGCCGCATCATAGAAATCCAGTTCGAATCAAAGAAACACGATAAAAACAAGAAATAAGAAAAAGCTCTGCCGGGCCATTGCCTGCAGAGCTTTTCCATTTCTCGTTTTATTCTTCAGATTCTTCTGTGTTTTCTTCCGGCGGACCGTTGATGATACGGGAAAGGATGAGTCCTGCCATTTCCGGATCGTCAAGCTTGACGGCTTCCGGATGTTCTTCTCCCTTTTCATAGTAAAGAAGAAGTCCCTTGGCAAGTTCGGCATGATCGAGATCTTCGATCTCCAGAGTGAACTTTCCTTTCTTTCCGCGGTATCCGATACGCTCGGTCGTGATCCAGAGCACGCCCGGTCCGTTTTCCTTCCAGCCCTTCGGGGATTCCCCAACCATCGGGCCGCCCGTCTTATAGAAAGTGCCCTTGGCAATGACGCCGCCAGAGAGCTTTTCTGCGCCGCTTTCTTCCTTCATCAGCTTGGCCGGGCCTGCGAAGTGAAGGTCCTCGCCCTCCCTGTAATCCACATTGGCAAATTCAGGATCCACCTTCGGAAGAAGGCCCTTTTCCTGGATCTTGTAGATTGCATTGCAGCGTTTGGAAATCGTCGTGTACTTGTACTTCTGGTCTTCCTTCAGCATGTAGCAGGTATCGATGAGATCCTTGTAGAGGTCATACTCGTCATCATCCAGGTACCCGTTCTGGAAAAGCTCCTCGAAGGCTTTGTCACAGGCAAGCGCCTGTGCACTGGCGAGCTGCTTGTTGCTGAGGTCATGCTCGCGGGCATAATCGATCAGTTCTTCCAGGAGATCTGCATCGATTTCACCTTCGACAGCCGCATCAGCCAGTTTCTGGGCATATCCATCAATAAATTCCTGTTTTTTATTGCTTCCAAAAAGATTAAATAACAAAACCGCACCTCCGTCATACTCATTTCCTCTATTATAAAGGAGCTTTTATAAAAAGGAAATCACCTGTTACAGCGTAATGGATGCTGTCGACTTTTCAACGATTCCTGCTGCATAATCGGCATCTTCCTTTCCATACGTATAGTCGAAGCAGATGGAATTCTTGTCCTTGGCAAAATACCAGGCAGACGTATGGTCATCATCGATATCATAATCGACCCTGACTGCATCCCCTGCTTTCATCTGTACGAAATCCATCGTGAGATGTTTGGCTTCCTTCATGGCAGGATCGAGGGAAAGATATCCCTTAAGGCCATCAAGGACTCCCTTCTTCTGCTGTTCCGTGAGGCCTGAAAGACTTTCCGGCCAGAAAGAAAGTGCGCTTCTCTTCGAAGATTTCACAACCATAACACCCGTCAAAAGTCTTCCATTCGTTCCAAGAAGGATATGGTCCGGATTGATGCCTCCGGAAGCTCCCACCTTCACATCGACAGGAAGGTCGTATGCATACTTCGTCGTGCGGACCGGCTCTGTCCTCCATACAGTGAAGAAGCGGACACTCTTCAGGATTTCATCGATTTCATTCTGATTATTCTTGTAATCCGTATCCTTCATGGTGAAACTCATCATGTACGTCGCAGAATTTGTGAGGATGAAATCATTGACACTGATGAACGGTTTCCCGTCATGCTCGCCGCGGACGGCAAACTGGAGCGTGTCATAGCCGCCGGCCTTCACCATCTTCTTGTCCATGATCTTCACGTCCTTGGAGCCCTTAGCCATCTGGTCCGGTATTTCCTCGACCTGCTTCACCTCTTCCTTCAGGCGGCTGTCGGAAATTCCTGCCTTTCTTCCCTGCATCAGGACCATCAGACCCATATTGTAATCCGTAAGATGTGCCTGGTACATGTACGGCTTGTTTCCTGCATCTTCCGTATAAGCGGCCGGAAGATCGAACTCCATGCCGAATGCTTCATTCTTGTAATGTCCGTTGACTGCCGGATAGGAAGGTTCCCTCGTTTCGACAGCCGGCCCATTCCCGTCAGCGGGAGCTGCATCTTCTGCAGAAACCGCCGGGAGTGATGCAAATCCGACAAGCGATGCCAGAAGAAGAGCTCCCAGCAGTTTCTTTCCTGATTTTAATTTCATATGTTCTCCTTTTTTCGGAAAATCCGAAAGAATATTCAAATCTTTAACCTCAATCCCTGTTTCAGAATAAGTCTCATGGTATAATGATATAAGAGAGCGGCATATTTACTTTTT
>ENA-UEQR01001484-UEQR01001484.1-human-gut-metagenome-genome-assembly--contig:-NODE-1484-length-12995-cov-6.838055_pt1 | contig 12995 bp, 10 predicted proteins | sample MGYA00242944_ERZ507941 | MGnify/ENA primary metagenome ERZ507941 (study PRJEB26167, sample SAMN06115398) | human gut metagenome | host: Homo sapiens | place: China:Chongqing | collected 2016-06-23...
CGCCATCCCGGCAGTCCACGGTGACGGTGGAGCCGGTGGTGATGCGGCCTTCCAGAATCTTGCGGCTGAGCATGGTCTCTACGGTGTGCTGCACATAGCGGCGCAGAGGACGGGCACCGTACTGGGGATCAAAGCCGTCACGGGCCAACTCGGCCACGGCGTCATCGTCGGAGATCAGGGTGATCCCCTGCTGCGCCATGCGCTTGCCGGTAACGGTGAGCATACGGCGGGCGATCTCCACGATGTTCTCCTGGGTCAGCTGACGGAACACGATGATCTCATCGATACGGTTCAGGAACTCGGGGCGGAAGGTGTGCTTCAGGTCGGTCATGACCGCCTCGCGGATACGGGCGAAGCGCGCCTCCTCAGTTTCCTTCCCGCCCTTTTCGTCGCCGTCAAAGCCCAGCTTGGCGGCGGCATCGGTGATGTTCCGGGCGCCCACGTTGGATGTCATGACGATGACGGTGTTCTTGAAGTCCACCCGGCGGCCCTGGGAATCGGTGACAACGCCGTCCTCCAGGATCTGCAGCAGGATGTTCCACACATCCTCATGGGCCTTCTCGATCTCATCGAACAGCACCACGGAATAGGGCTTACGGCGCACCTTCTCGGTGAGCTGGCCGCCCTCCTCGTGGCCCACATAGCCGGGAGGCGAGCCGATCAGGCGAGACACCGTGTGCTTCTCCATGTACTCGGACATATCGATACGCACCATGGCGTTCTCGTCGCCGAACATAGACTCTGCCAGGGTCTTGCACAGTTCAGTCTTGCCCACGCCCGTGGGGCCCAGGAACAGGAAGGAGCCGATGGGCCGCTTGGGGTCCTTCAGACCCACGCGGCTGCGGCGAATGGCCTTGGCCACGGCGGTCACGGCATTGTCCTGCCCCACCACACGCTGGTGGAGCTTCTCCTCCAGCTTCAGCAGGCGCATGGACTCATCCTCGGTCAGGCGGGTGACGGGAATACCGGTCCAGCCGGCCACCACCTTGGCGATATCATCCGCGGTGACGGTGCCCCGATTCTGGGACAGGCTCTTGCGCCACTTGTCGCGCTCGATGTCCACCTGCTCCTGGTAGTCCTTCTCGATATCGCGCAGCTGCGCGGCCTTCTCGAAGTCCTGGGCGGCGATGGCATCGTTCTTCTCCCGGTGCAGGGCGGTGATCTTCTCCTCCAGGGCCTTCAGGTCCGGAGAGGAACTCTCGGCGGTCATGCGGACCTGCGAAGCGGCCTCGTCCATCAGGTCGATAGCCTTATCCGGCAGGAACCGATCGCCGATGTACCGCTTGGACAGCTGCACCGCAGCGTCCAGCGCCTCATCGGTGATGGTCAGCTTGTGGTGCGCCTCATAGCGGTCGCGCAGGCCCTTCAGGATCTCCAGCGTGGCCTCGGGGGTGGGCTCGCCCACGGTGACGGGCTGGAAGCGGCGCTCCAGCGCGGCATCCTTCTCGATGTACTTGCGGTACTCGTTCAGGGTGGTGGCGCCGATAACGCGGATCTCGCCGCGGCTCAGGGCGGGCTTCAGAATGTTGGCAGCGTCCACGGCGCCCTCGGCAGAGCCTGCGCCCACGATGGTGTGCAGCTCGTCGATGAACAGGATGACGTTGCCGTCCTTCTTCACCTCATTCAGGGTGTTCTTGATGCGCTCCTCGAACTCGCCGCGGTACTTGGTTCCGGCCACCATGCCGCTGAGGTCCAGCGACAGGATGCGCTTGTCCAGCAGCTCCTCGGGCACATCACCGGCGGCAATGCGCTCGGCCAGTCCCTCGGCGATGGCAGTCTTGCCTACGCCGGGCTCGCCGATGAGTACGGGGTTGTTCTTGCTGCGGCGGGACAAAATCTGGATGACCCGCTGTATCTCGGTATCACGGCCGATAACGGGGTCCAGCTTGCCGCTGCGGGCGGCCTCGGTCAGATCGCGGGTGTACTCAGCCAGCGTCTTGTTCTTCTTGTCCGCCTCGCGGTTAGGGGCGGAGGCGCCGCCGGCGGCAGCCCGGGGCATATCGTTGAGCTTCTTCAGCACAGCGCTGTACATCTTATTGGGGTCCACGCCCACGGTACGCAGGATACGCAGGCCCATGTTGCCGCCCTCACGGAGCAGGCCCATCAGCAGATGGGCGGTGCCGATGGCGCTGCTTCCCATGCGGGACGCCTCGGACACAGCCAGCTCCACCACGCTCTTGGCGCGGGGCGTCAGGCCCTGACTGGGCGCGGCGCCGGAAACGCCCTTGCCCACGCTGCGCTGCAGCACGGAGCAGACCATTTCATCGGTGACGCCGAACTCACTGAGCACGCGGTGGGCGATGCCCTCCTCCTCACGGATCAGGCCCAGCAGCAGATGCTCGGAGCCAACATAGCCGTGGCCCAGATCCTCGGCAGCCTCCTGGCTCAAACGCAGAACTTCCTCTGCACGGGGGGTAAATTTATTCTCAGACATAAAGGAACACTTCCTTTCGATTTGTTATTTTAACATAGCGGAACGGCGTCAGGACGCCTTGCCGCCCAGAGCCTTCAGCTCATCACGCAGGCGGGCGGCGTCCTCATAACGCTCCTCCGCCACCGCGTTGTGCAGCTGCGTCTCCAGCGCGTTGCGCCTACGCTCCAGCGCCAGAGACATAGCCTCGTCCTTCGGCAGCAGCTCCTCGGCGGCGCTGCTCTCCGGGTCGGCGCTCTGCGCCTGCTCCAGCACGTCCACCGGCTGAGGGAACTCCGTCAGCATCCGGCTGCCGAAGCCGCCGAAAAACGGCTCCAGCATACGGAAGGGCCGGTCGAACCAGTCATCGTCGAACCAGCTGCTCATGCGGCGCTCTACGGGCCCGGCATAGCCCATGGCCCGGGCACAGTCGGAGCAGAGATGCGCCTCGGTCACTCTGCCGTTGATATTGGTCTTATAATGGAACGTCGCATCGTTCTTTCCACAGCGATCACACTTCATAATCATAACCTCCTTACGCCGTCGTCAGACGGAATGGATCAAAACTTGCTTGTATATGTCAGCCCGCAGGGCATCCCGGCTCTCCGGAGAGGCACTCTGCAGAGCCCGGCTGCCGGTGGCGGACAGCAGCGCCTGTCCCAGCTCCCGACTGATGGCCTCGGACTGGACCAGGTTCTGGGCGATCGCCCGTGCGCTGGCCGCGTCCAGCCTGTCGCCGATGCTGTTGATAACGTGCATCAGCAGCGTCTGGCGGTCCACCTGCACCCGCGTGATGCGGATGTAGCCGCCGCCGCCCCGCCGGGACTCCACGATGTAGCCATGCTCCGGCGAGAACCGGGTGGACATCACGTAGTTGATCTGGCTGGGCACGCAGTTGAACCGCTGCGCCAGGTCGGCTCGCTGCAGCTCCAGCGCACCGCCCGCCTGGTCTAACTCCTGCTGGATAAATCCAGCGATAATATCGGAAATACCCAAATCCTCGCCGCCTTTCGTTTGCATCTCTCGGTCAAGCTCGGCTCATTTGACTTTGCCTTTCTTTGACCTTGAACATATATTACACCGCCTTTCCTACTTTGTCAATAGGGTAATTTGACTTTCTTTGACTTTTATTGTAAACATTTTGTGAACAGCCAAATGCATCTCTCTGCGGCAATTTTTCCGTTTGCAACCTGAAGTTGCTATACAAACGAAGCTGCATCGGTTATAATAGCACCAACAGGCATATCAACAGAGAAAGGAACCGTCTATGAAGAATACAAATTGGAACGACCCCAACTTTCAGGGCTTCGGCCGCCAGCCCCGCCCTAAGAAGGAGCGCCATGCCGTGGGCACGCCCCTGGGCCGCACGCTGCTGAACATCGCCGTTACGCTGGTGTTCGCCGCCGTGTATTTCTACATCGTCCTGCCGCCCATCAGTCTGAAAAGCGAGGATTTCTACGTCTTTGTACTGCTGGTGTGCGCCGTGTACGGCGGCTGTGCCATACTGACCTCCGGCTTTCAGGGCACCGGTGCCAAGGGCTACTTCACCTTTTTGAAAAAGCAGTGCACCGTGCCCCTCATCGCGGCCGCCGCGCTGATCGTCACGGCGCTGGTGGGCGCGGTGATCGGCTGGCAGCTGTTCCGTGCCGGGGACTACCGCGACCTGCTGACCGTCACCGACGGCGACTTTGCCGCCGAAGTGGAGGAGATCAGCTATGACCAGATCCCCATGCTGGATGCCAACTCCGCCACAAAGCTGGGCAACCGCAAGCTGGGCGAGCTGGCGGACATGGTGTCCCAGTTCGAGGTGGCCGACGACTATACCCAGATCAACTACCAGGGCCGCCCTGTCCGCGTCACGCCCCTGCGCTACGGCGATATCATCAAGTGGCTGAACAACCGCGCCGACGGCCTGCCCGCCTATCTGCTTATCGACATGGTGACCCAGAACGTGGAGGTCATCCGTCTGGACGAGGGCATCCACTACACCACCGCCGAGCACTTCAGCCGCAATCTGTACCGCCATCTGCGCTTCCACTACCCCACCTATATGTTCGACGAGCCGGCCTTTGAGATCGACGAGAACGGCGACCCCTGGTGGGTCTGCCCCCGTGTCAGCCACACCATCGGCCTGTTCGGCGGCCGTGATATCATCGGTGCCGTGCTGGTGAACGCCGTCACCGGCGAGAGCGCCTACTACAAGACCGGCGACGTGCCCAACTGGGTGGATCACGTCTACACCGCCGAGCTGATCATGCAGCAGTACGACTACCACGGCGCGTATGTCAACGGCTTCATCAACTCCCTGTTCGGCCAGCGGGACGTGACCGTCACCACCGAGGGCTACAACTACATCGCCATCGGTGACGATGTGTATATGTACACCGGTGTCACCTCCGTGGTGTCCGACGAGTCCAACATTGGCTTCATTCTGTCCAACCAGCGCACCAAGGAGACGCGGTTCTATCTGGTGGCCGGCGCCAAGGAGTACTCCGCCATGGACAGCGCCCAGGGGCAGGTCCAGCAGATGAAGTACACCGCCACCTTCCCCCTGCTGCTGAATATCTCTGACCAGCCCACCTACTTCATGGCGTTGAAGGACGCCGCCGAGCTGGTGAAAATGTACGCCATGGTCAACGTCAGCCAGTACCAGATCGTGGCCACCGGCGACACGGTGGCCCAGTGTGAGGCCAACTACCGCCGCATCCTGGCGGAGAAGGGTCTGGTATCCGCCGATGACGCCGATCTGCCCCTGACAGGCCAGAACGAAGTCATCGGTGTGCTGGAGGATATCCGCTCCGCCGTGGTGGACGGCAATACCCTCTACTACCTGCACCTGACCGGTGACGAGCACTACTACGTCATCTCCGCCGCCGACCAGCCAGAGGTGGTCATCTACAACACCGGCGACCGTGTCACCATCCGCTTCGCCGACGGCGAGGGTACCATCCTCACCGCCGACAGCGTCACCCGCACCGCCGCGCAGACCGCTCCCGCACTCGGTACAGATACAGAAAGAGAACCGGCCCCATAACGTCCAAACAAAAAAAGAAAGCCCATATGGGCTTTCTTTTTTTGCTCTTTTTTCATCACTTGATCTCCACGACCTCGTAACCGGCGTCGGTGACAGCCTTCTTCAGCGCCTCGTCACTGGCGTTGCCGGTGACGACGGCGGTCCCGGACGCCAGATCCACGTCCGCCTGTACGCCCAGGGCGGTCAGCGCCTTCTCCACGTGGGAGACGCAGTGGGCACACATCATGCCCTTGATGGTGATGGTCTTTTTCATAGCGGTATCCTCCTTACTGCTTTCGTTATTATTTATATTTTGCACCAGCTGTGGCTCTTTTGCAGTCGGCGTTCCCTCCCGTCTGCGGCCCCTCCAGCCCCGCAGACGCAGGGCGTTGCTGACCACGCACACACTGCTCAGGCTCATGGCCGCGGCGGCGATCATGGGGTTCAGGGTGATCCCAAAGGCCGGGTACAGCACACCCGCCGCCACCGGGATGCCCACAGAATTATAGAAAAACGCCCAAAACAGGTTCTGACGGATATTCCGCAGGGTGGCCCGGGACAGGGCTGCCGCGTCGGCGATATCCATAAGGCTGCTCTTCATCAGCACGATGTCCGCCGACTCGATGGCCACATCCGTGCCCGCGCCGATGGCCAGGCCCACATCCGCCGTCACCAGCGCCGGGGCATCGTTGATGCCGTCGCCCACCATGGCTACCTTCTTGCCCTCGGCCTGCAATTCCTGCACCACCCGGGCCTTGTCCTGGGGCAGCACCTGGGCGATGACCCGGCTGACGCCCACCTGCCGGGCGATGGCGTCCGCCGTGCGCTGGTTGTCGCCGGTGAGCAGCACCACGTCGCAGCCCATCTCCCGCAGGGCGGCGATGGCGGCGGCGCTGTCCGCCTTCACCACATCCGCCACGGCGATGACCCCCAGCAGCGATGTACCCGCGGCGATAAACAGCGGCGTTTTGCCGTCCTCCGCCAGTCTGGCCGCGCCGGATCTCATCTCCTCGCCGACGGCCACTGCGGATGCCTCCATAAAGGCCTCGTTGCCTGCCAGCAGTAATGTACCTTCCGCCCGGGCGGCAACACCGCCGCCGGCCACGGCGGCGAAGTCGGACACCGGCCGCAGGGCCAGTCCGCGCTTTTCCGCCTCGGCCACGATCGCCCCGGCCAGCGGATGCTCGGAGGGCTTTTCCAGCGACGCGGCGGCGGACAGCAGCGTATCCTCGGTCATGCCGCCGGCGCACAGCAGATCCGTCACCCGGGGCTTACCCTCGGTGACGGTGCCGGTCTTGTCCAGCACCACCGCGTCCACCCGGCCCATCAGCTCCAGGCTGGCGGCGGACTTTACCAGAATACCCTGCTCCGCCGCCTTGCCCGTAGCCACAGTGATGGCCACCGGCGTGGCCAGGCCCAGGGCGCAGGGGCAGGAGATCACCAGCACGGCGATGGCGATGGACAGGCAGAAGCGCACGCCCATGCCGCCCACCGCGGCCCACAGGATAGCCGCCAGCAGCGCGATGGAAATGACCACCGGTACGAACACGGCACTGATCTTATCCGCCAGACGGCTGATAGGTGCCTTGCCGCTGGCGGCCTGCTCCATCAGCTGAATGATCTGGGACAGAGTGGTATCCGCACCTACCCGGTCCGCCGTCAGCTCCAGATAGCCGCCGGTGAGGATGGTGGCGGACACCGCCTTGCCGCCCACAGTCTTCTCCACCGGCATACTCTCGCCGGTAAGGGCGGACTCGTCCACGGTGCCGCTGCCCGCCGTCACGGTGCCGTCCACGGGGATACGCCCCCCCTGCCGGACGATGACCGTCTCGCCGGCCTTGATGTCCTCGGTGGGGACGGTGACCTCCTTGCCGTCCCGGCGCACCACGGCGGACTCCGGCGCCAGCGCCAGCAGGGCGGTGATGGCTCCGGTCGTCTTGCCCTTGGAGCGCTCCTCCAGGTACTTACCTACCGTCACCAGCGCCAATATCATGCCCGCCGACTCGAAGTACAGGTCCGGCATACCCGTGACCTTTCCCGCCGCCAGCAGGCCCATCTCGATCAGGCTGTACACCAGCCCCGCCGCCGCGCCCAGCGCCACCAGCGAGTCCATATTGGGCGCACCCTTGAACAGCCGGGAAAATCCCACGGTGAAATAACTGCGGTTCAAAATCAGTATGGGCACCGTCAGCACCAGCAGCACAAAGGCCGACAGCAAGGGCTGTGTGTGCATGAACATGGGCACCGGCAGCCCCATCATGTGCCCCATGCTCAGGTAAAACAGCGGCACCAGACACACCACCGACCACAGCAGCCGGCGGCCCATGGCCTTTACCGCCGCGTCCTGCTCCGCGTGCAGGTCCCGCCGGGCCTCACTCTCCGGCGCCGCGCCGTAGCCCGCCGCCGTCACGGCGGCCACAATGGCGGCGGGGTCCACATTTTCGTCCCCGTCGCACACCAGGGAGCCCAGCATCAGATTTACCGACGCGCTGTGTACGCCGGGCACCGAAGCCGCGGCCCTTTCCACATGGGCGGCGCAGGCGGCGCAGGTCGAAGCCCGCGACATATCCCTTTCCGGTAAGGAGTTTTGCAGCGTGGTCACCAGCTCGTCGATGACCTCGTCGTCCCCCTGTCGGATACCATCCGCCACGCAGGTGCGGATATGGGTAGCCAGCAGCTCTTTGCTAAAGCTGTTCAGTGCCGCGCCCACGGCGGATACCTGTATCAGAATGTCGGGACAGTAGGCGTCCTTCTGCAGCATCTCCTGCAGGCCCCGCACCTGCCCTTCAATGCGGCACAGGCGGTTCAGGAGCTTCTTCTGCTCCTCTGGCGTGCGGTGCTTGGTCTTTCCCTGGCAGCAGCAACAAGTATTTTCCACAGTCGTATACCTCCTGGGGGTATTTTTGATCACGGTCGCATTATATACCCCCACCGGGTATTTGTCAACGTTTTTCTTTGGGCCGCACCAGCAGCGCCGCCAACAGGGAAAACACCACCGCCGCGGCGATACCGCCGGAGGTGGCGGTCAGTCCGCCGGTGAGCACACCCAGCAAGCCGTCCTCCGCCACCGCTTTGGCCACGCCCTTCGCCAGGGAATAGCCAAAGCCCGTCAGCGGCACGGTGGCCCCGGCGCCGCCCCAGTCCACGATATACTGATACACACCCACAGCCTGCAGCAGCACACCTGCCACCACATAGCCCGTCAGAATACGGGCAGGGGTCAGGCTTGTCTTGTCCAGAATGATCTGGCCCACGGCGCACAGCAGCCCGCCGCAGAGAAAGGCATTGAGATACTCCATCACGCATCCTCCTTCGTCCGGTCCAGCACCACCGCGTGGCAGATGCCCGGTATGCTCTCCCCTTGAAATGAACTGGTGGGGCTCAGCAGCGCCCCGGTGGGGGCGAACAGCACCCGCCGCCACCGGCCCCGGCGCATCTCCGGCAGCAGATAGCCGCAGAGCACCGCCGCAGAGCAGCCGCATCCGCTGCCGCCGGCGTGCATATCCTGTCTCTTCCGGTCATAGAGCACCAGTCCGCAGTCGGTGTAATTCTCCAGCGCCACGCCTTCCCGGGCGAACAGCTCCAGCACGATGCGGCTGCCCACATCGCCCAGGTCGCCGGTGAGGATCAGGTCATAGTCCCCGGGTACGGTGCCGGTGTCCCGGAACACTGCCTGCAGGGTGTCGAAGGCCGCCGGTGCCATGGCCGCGCCCATGTTGGTCATGTCCGTCACACCCAGATCCACAATGCGTCCCCGGGTCACATGGGTGATATACGGTCCCTCCGCCTGGGCCCCCAGAATGCAGCACCCCGCCGCCGTGGCCGTCCACTGGGCAGTAGGAGAACGCTGGCTGCCGTAGGGCAGAGGCATCCGATACTGCCTCTCCGCCGTGCAGAAGTGGGAGGAGGTCTGCGCCGCCGCCATACGGACCGCGCCGGAGGCCACGGCCATAGCGGCCAGCGACAGTGTCTCCCCCATAGTAGAGCAGGCCCCATATACCCCGTAGAAGGGAATATTGAAATCCCGCAGGGCAAACGTGGCCCCAATGTTCTGGTTCAGCAGATCTCCGGCGAAGGCGCAGTCCACGTCCTCCGCCGCCAACCCGCCCTTTTGCAGGGCCAGACGCAGGGCATCCGCCTGCATCTGTGCCTCGCCCTGTTCCCAGGTCTTTTTCCCACAGAAGGCGTCCGTCCCCACAGCGTCGAAGCAGCCGCCCAACGGTCCCTCGCCCTCCAGCTTTCCCGCCACCGCCGCAAAGCTGACCACTCCCGGCGGCTGCAAAAACCGGCAGGTCTGCCGGCTCAAGCGTTTTACGTCCATGATACGCACCTCGCAAACATAGCATTGGCCGTAGTGTGCGCTGTTTGCGGGAAAATATGAAAGCGTCGTCCCGAGGGACGGCGCTTTCGCAGATCTTCAAAACACTAGCTGCACCAGCAGCATATAGCAGACGGTGCCTGCCAGAATGGACAGCAGCGTGTTCCGCCGCCACAGATGCAGCCCGGCCGTCACCGCCACGGCGATGGCCTCCGGAATGCCGTGACTTCCGCCAAGCAGATCAATGCTCCGCAGGCTGTACACCACCAGCAGGCCCATCATGGCCGGCGGCAGCAGCCTGCCCAGATCCTCCACCACCTTCGGCAGCTTCTTGTCCCCAGAGAACAGCAGGAACGGCGTCCATCGGGTGATCTGGGTGGCCAGCGCCACCATCGCCACGATGATCAGGGAATGTATCGTGTCTAGGCGCATAGCTTCCTCCTTCCCAGCAGCAGGACCGCCAGGGTCAGCACCATGGCCGGGATGACCATGTTGTCCGCGCCGAAAACGGCCAGACCCGCCACAGCGCACACCAGACCGGCAGCGCCGGGGGCACGGTTCTCTTTCTTGACGACCTGCTCGATGAACAGCACCACGAACAGCGCCGTCAGGGCAAAGTCGATGCCAGTGATGTCAAAGGTGATCAGCCCGCCCAGCAGGCCACCCAGCAGGCCACCCAGCATAGAGAACGCCACCCAGTACAGCCAGGTCAGGAAGCTCATGGCAAAGTAGAACAGCGTGGGGTCCGTGTCCTCCGGCGGCTCCACCGAGGAGGAGAGGGAAAAGTTCTCGTCGCTGAGGGTATAGATCATAAAATACCGCAGCCTGCCCAGTCCCCGGTACTTGGGCAGCAGCGCCAGCGAGAAAAACAGGTGCCGTGCGTTGACCATCAGGCTCAGCACAAAGGCCTGTAGGGGATCAAAAGCCGTGGTCAGCAGCGTGATCGCCACATACTGCATACTGCCACAGAAGGCAAAGGCACTGACAAAGCCCGCCCACAGAAAGCCGTAACCCTTGGAGGCCATCAGCACGCCGTAGGCCATGCCTACGGCCAGATAGCCGGTCATAATGGGGATGGTATGGGGAAACGCCGCCTTCACCGCCGCGGCAAAGCTCCTGTTCTGCACGGTATCACATCCTTTGAAGCGTGGGATAACGGCGCCATTATAATGTAAAACTCTTTTTCCCGCAATACTGGAAAACAGCGAATAAATGGTATATAATACAGGAACTTGTTGTGACTTTTGGTTGACAAAGGAGCGTATGTCATGGAAGAAATGCGTAGCTTTGGATATATCTGTCCGGCCTGCGGCAAAGCGGTGCTGCACAGCCGCAGCGTTTTCGCCCTGAACGCCGCCGCGGCGCGGATGGAATGCGAATGCGGCAAAGAAGCTCTGACCGCCGAGACGGACGGCCTGCGCTTCCGGCTTCAGGTGCCCTGCGGCGTGTGCGGCGGGCACCACCAGGCGGAGTGCGACGCCGGCGCGGTGCTGCATGGCCGGGGCATCGGCCTGGCCTGCCCGGTAAAGCAGGAGCTGTGCTGCTACATCGGCGAGGAGCCCCAGGTGCGAAAGGCCATGGAGGGTCTGGCCCTGCGGGTAGCCAAGGAAAAAGCGTCCCCCGATGAGGCCTTCACCGACAACGTCATCATGTACGAGGTGCTGTCCGAGCTGAAGGATATCGCCGCCCGGGGCGGTATCGCCTGCGCCTGCGGCAGCCACGAATATACCATGCAGGTGCGCCGCGGCGCGGTGGACCTGACCTGTGCCAAATGCGGGGGACGCCTGCGCCTTCCCGCCGCCACCGACAGCGACCTGGATGATCTATGCTGCCGCATGACGCTGACCATCCCGGGGAGGTAACATGGGCGCTGTCTTCTGTTTTCTGCTGTTTCTGGCCGCAGTGAGTCTCTGCATCCTTTTGGGCCAGTCCCTGATCCTTGCGATATGGGTGGGCATAGCAGCCTTCGCCGCCTTGGGCCTGCGCCGCGGGATGACCGTGCGGGCCATGTGGGACGCCGCCTGGGAGCAGGGCCGCAAAATGTGCTGCGTGATCGTGATCTACATGCTCATCGGCGCCATCACCGCCCTGTGGCGCAGCGCCGGGACCATCGCCTTCTTCATCTATCACGGGCTGCGCATCATCACGCCGCAGCTGTTCCTGCTGGTGACGTTCCTGCTGACCAGCTTCATCTCCTACGCCCTGGGCACGTCCTTCGGCGTGGTGGGCACCCTGGGCGTGATCCTGATGGCCTTGGCCCGCTCCGGCGGCGTCAGCGTGGCCATCACGGCGGGGACCATCGTGGCCGGCGCCTACTTCGGCGACCGCTGCTCGCCGGCCTCCTCCAGCGCCACGCTGGTGGCCGCCGCCACCGATACCAAGCTCTATGACAACCTGCACATGATGCACCGCACCGGCTGGCTGCCCTATCTGGTCAGCCTCGCGGCCTACGCCGCCCTGTCCGTAACGCACCCGCTGGCCATGGTGGACAGCGGTGTGCTGGACCAGCTGTCCGGCACCTTCAGCCTCAGCTGGTGGACGGCCATCCCGGCGCTGCTGATCCTGATCCTGCCGCTGTGCAAGGTCCCCATCCGGCCCACCATGGCCGTCAGTGCGCTGACGGCGCTGCTGGTGACGGTGTTCGCCCAGGGCCGCGCTCTGCTGCCCACCCTGCGGGATGCGGTGCTGGGCTACCTCCCCGCCCCCGGCGCGCTGCACGACGTGCTCTCCGGCGGCGGCATGATGTCCATGGTCTCGGCCACCATCATGGCCGTCAGCGCCGGGCTGTACGCCGGGCTGCTGGGCGGCATGGGCGTGCTGAACGGCGCGGCGCATCTGGCCCAGCGCCTGGCCCGGAGAGCCGGGCGGTTCCCCGCCTGCGCGGCGATCTCCGTGGTGTGCAGCATGGTGTTCTGCAACCAGTCCACCTGCGCGGTGGTGTGCAACCAGCTGCTGGAGGACGACTACACCAAGCGCGGCCACGGCAGGGGCGAGATGGCCCTTGACATCGAGAACTCCGGAATCGTCCTCTCGCCGCTGATCCCCTGGAACATCTCCGTGTCCATCCCGCTGGCCATGCTGGGCGCGGACATGTCCGCCATCCCCTACGAGATACTGCTGTACGCCATCCCTCTGTGCTATTGGCTGACAAAGCGCCGGGTCTACCCGCCGAAAGGAGACGACTGCCATGATACGATTGCTGAGCCGCTGGCTCATTCCTGACCGGGACAACGTGTCGTCCCCCGCCGTCCGCC
>ENA-UEQR01001493-UEQR01001493.1-human-gut-metagenome-genome-assembly--contig:-NODE-1493-length-12955-cov-4.124476_pt1 | contig 12955 bp, 10 predicted proteins | sample MGYA00242944_ERZ507941 | MGnify/ENA primary metagenome ERZ507941 (study PRJEB26167, sample SAMN06115398) | human gut metagenome | host: Homo sapiens | place: China:Chongqing | collected 2016-06-23...
GTATCGGCACTTAGAATTATGCGGTATTGCCATAACATAAACGTTCGATTTTACGGAGAAAAGAGGAACCACTATGCGTGTTTTGATTGCTGCCGGCGGCACAGCCGGCCATATCAACCCGGCGCTTGCCATTGCCGGAGCCTTAAAGGCGGCGGACCCCGCGGCCGAGATCCACTTTGCCGGGCGGAAAGAGGGCATGGAGTACGGCCTTGTAACCAAGGCAGGGTACCCGTTCCACCATATTGAAATCAACGGTTTCCAGCGCAAGCCAACCCTGAAGAATGTGGGCCGCAACGTGGTAGCGCTCTACCACCTGGCCCTGTCCGGCCCGCGCACGGCGGCTATCCTGAAAGAGGTCCGGCCCGATCTGGTCATCGGCTGCGGCGGTTATGTCAGCGGCCCGGTGGTGCGCGCCGCCGCCAAAAAGGGCATCAAGACCGCCATCCATGAGCAGAACGCCTTCCCCGGTGTGACCAACAAGCTGCTGGCCAAGGATGTGGACGTGGTGTTTGCCGCTTCCGCCGCTGCGGTGGAAAAGCTTGGCGCGCCGGAGAAGACTCTTGTGGTTGGCAACCCTGTCCGCCCGGAAATTTTGAACCGTGACCGCGCCGCCGCCCGTGCTGCTGTGCACGCGGGGGACCGCACCGTGATTTTGAGCTTCGGCGGCTCTTTGGGGGCCCGCCGTATCAACGAGGTTGTGGCAGAGCTGTGCGCGTGGGAGCAGGCAAACGATCTGCCTGTGCTGCACCTGCACGCCACCGGCAGCCGCGGCGTAAAGCTGTTTGAGGACCTGGAAGCCAAGAACCACTTTGCCCCCGGTGCCAACCTTGTGGTAAAAGAATACATTGATAATATGCCGGATCTGCTGGCCGCGGCGGACCTTGTTATTTCCCGCTCCGGTGCGCTGACGCTGGCGGAGCTGGAAGCCATGGGCCGCGCGTCCATCCTGATCCCTAGCCCCAATGTGGCCGAAAACCACCAGTATTACAATGCACTGGAGCTGCAAAACGCCGGTGCCGCCATTGTGATTGAAGAAAAAGACCTGACCGGTATCAAGCTGATCGAAACCGTGCATGCCCTGTTGGCAGAGCCCGGCAAACTGACGGCCATGGGCACCGCCGCCAAGACCCTGGGCAACCCCAAGAGCCTGGAACTGATCACCGCAAAGCTGCTGGAACTGGTGAACGGAAAGTAACCTGCCGGAACAAACCGGCAGCAAATAAAAGCTGAAACACAGAAAGGAGGTACACCCCATGGACCGCAATCAGCGCAGCCGAAACCAGAAAAAAAGTGTACCTCCCCGCAAGGGTCAGCCCAGCCATCGCAACACCAAAAGCGCCCCGCCGCAGCGCAGCAGCCGCCCGGCGGGCAGCCAGCAGCGGCCAAAGGGCAGCGGCCAGCGTCCCGCAAACAGCCCGAACGCCAGCCGCCCAAACAGCAGCAAAAGCGCCCCCGCCCCCAACAGAACCCCCAAAAGCCGGGGTACCGTTCCAGCGCGCCACAGGTGCAGCGCCGCGTTACCCGCGCGGAACAGCTGCGCATCCGCCGCCGCAAGGCCATCATCGGGGTGCTGTGCGTTTTGGCAGTGCTGGTGGTCGGCATTGTGCTTTCTATCAACCTGTTATTCAAGGTGACGGATTTCCGGGTGGAAAATGCGGACCGCACCACCCCCGCCAATACCGGCATTTATACCGAACAACAGCTGATCGATGCAACCGGCATTCAGGTGGGGGATAACCTGTACGGTTTTTCCACCAAAGAAAAATCTGACCAGCTGTTGGCGCAGATGCCGTACCTGGATGTGGCAGTCGTCACCCGCCAGGCCCCCGGCACCGTGATCATCCGGGTGCAGCCTGCGGTGGAACGCTTTAAGATGGAGTATTCCGGCAGCTGGCTGGTGCTGAGCGAACAGCTGAAAGTGCTGCGTGTGGAGCCGGCAGAGCCGGATAATCTGGTGCAGCTGGATGCCCTGCTGCCAGAGGGCGCGGCCACCACGCCGGGCAGTTTCCTGACACTGGATGCCCCCAGCGAGCCGACCGCCCTGGCAACGGCCATGCCAAGCGGCACCGCAACGCCGGAAAATGCAGACGAAGCCGATACGGCACAGGAGCCCCCCAACGAGGTGCTGAACGAACTGCTGGTCAAACTGGACCAGTATGGCCTGTTGGATGGCACCACGGTACTGACCATGCAGAACATGACCGAGCTGAGCTTTTTGTATCAGGGCCGTGTGTCGGTTCAGCTGGGCACGGCAAACAATCTGGATTACAAGATCCGGTTTGCCGCCTATATCATTCTGGATACCGGTGGCGATGGCCTAGCAAGCAGTGACCGCGGTACGCTGGATGTTTCGGACCAGCAGACGGACGGCACCATTCAGCCGCGCTTTTTGCCGGCGGAAAACCCTGTGGCCACCCCGGAGCCGACCCCGGAACCCCCGGCAGAGGATACCACGGATGCTGCCGCCGATGCAGCAGCAGATGGTGCAGACCTGACTGCCGATGCGCCCCAGGATGACACCCAAAGCCAGGAATAAAAGAACAATCGATCCTGCCGATGCCGTTTCCAAGCGGTACGGCAGGACTTTTTTTATCGCTACCTGTAACAAAGCGGCGGCCGCGGCCACCAATATCATGTAAGGCGCCTGAACAAAGCGAAAGGAGGTGGGCCAAAGCATGAAACTGCCGGAGCTGGAGGAACTGTACCGGCGCTACCGGATGGATCTGTACCGCTACCTCTGCTTTTTGACCCACGACCCTGTGCAGGCGGAAGACCTGTTGAGCGAAACCTTTGTGCGGGTCATCAAGCGGCTGCCCACTTTCCGTGGAGAGTGCGAGGTAAAAACCTGGCTGTTTGGCATTGCACGCAATATCTGGCTGGAAAGCCTGCGCAGGCGGCACCAGTCCGTCAGCCTGGACGATTTGATGGAACGCTACATAACCGATGATGCCCTGACCGAAACCACCGCCGCCCGCCAAAAGCTGCGCCGCGTGCAGGCTTTGCTGCAGCAAAAGGACGAGCGCACCCGCAGCGTGGTATACCTGCGGGCGCAGGGGTATTCGTACCAGGAAATTGCCCAAAAACTGCAAATAACCGAAGCATCCGCGCGGGTGGTGGAGCACCGTACCCGCGCCTGGCTGAAAGCAACCCTGCAAAAGGAGGGATACGACGAATGACGCAAGAAAAAGAAACAAACCGGCAAGCAGAACAGGGAAAAGCAGAAACCGAAATTCCCTGCGCGGTCTGCCGGGATTTGATCCCGCTGGTGCAGGATGGCGTTGCCAGCCCGGAAAGTGAAGCGCTGGTAAAAGCCCACCTGCAAACCTGCCCGGAATGCCGCACCCTGTGGCAGGCGGGCGGCGGGCAGGCCCTGCCACAAAGCCTGCCCGCACCCGATGATGCCCGCCTGCTGCAAAAGATCCGCCACAAATACAATACCGGCCTGCTGATGTTTGCAGCGCTGGGCATGGGCTTTGGGGTGCTGACAAGTTACGGCGAACATTCCAACTGGATCATCCTGATTTTCCCGTTTGTGTGTGCTGCGGCCGTGTATCAGGACCCCCAGATGTGGAAGCTGCTGATGGCAGTGGGGGAGGGCATTGCCCTTTGCGCGCTGCTGCGGACCTTCGTACGTTATTGGCAGTATGGGGCCACCCTGATGGAGTACCCGGTCACCCTAATTGTGTACAGCGTTTTTATGCTGGGGCTGTGCGGCGTTGGCTGCCTGATTGGCTGGCTGCTGAACTATGCCAGCGGGAAAGGAGAGAAAAAACATGAAAGTGAAAAGTAAGCGGAAGATGGCAGGCATTCTGGCGGCGGTGCTGATTGCTTTGGTGCTGCTGGCCTTTGACTGCATCAACGGCGACCCCATCAGCGAGCGCTGGGCCATGCACCGGGCCATACAGTTTGCGGAAAAACTTTACCCGGATCAGACTTTTACGGCAGAAAACGCAGGTTCGATGCGGGGATTCTGCTATACAGTCGGCGTGCAATCCCAGCAAAGCCGGGATACCCGGTTCTATGTGGAAACAAGTTTCTGGCTCTTTACCAGCGATACCCATACCGTTGACCACACCCAGTATGTGGATGCCCGGCTCAACACTGCATGGCGCATGAACGAGGAAGCGCGGGCTGACCTGGCACCGGCCCTGGTCGATGCCCTGCCGGAATACGATATTCCCTACGATGAAAAGCAGCAATGCGTGATGGTGATTCTGCCGTATGAATCAGGGAAAAATATCTCTGATCTGGGCATGGAATACCAGCAGTGGCTGCCATTGGACGCCCCGTTTGAAAAGGAGATTCTGCAGCATGTACCGGCCAAGCTGGCGGTCACGATTCAAACCACATCGCAGCCCCAGCAGGCAGATTTACAGCCCGCCCTGCAAAAAATAAAAGCCGCCTGCGAAGCAAACGGCTACAATTTTGCCACCTATAATGTGACCATGATCCAGCGGGATATCCCCTATGAGACCGCTCTTGCCCAATGCATAGAATCCGGCGGGGGAGATTTGAAGCATGATAATAAAGCCATCATTTACGGTGCGGTAGGACGGAATGCCCTCATCCCGCCGTGATGTATGATGGAATATAATCCCCCTAAAACTCAAAAAGGCTGCTCCTTCAACCGAAGAAGCAGCCTTTTGCTTATTCATCCAATCAGGATGCTATCGTAATCTTATAATTCCTCAAGCCCAAATAAATCAAACATTCAGCTCCACATGCTGGCCAAGATCCTCTTTGTTGGCGTCCAGCACGGGCTGGATGACGTCGCGCAGGAACTCGGTGACCTGCTCGGCGCTGCGGCCCGTAAAGGCTTCGGGGGAGAGCTCGGCCTCGATTTCCTCGCGGGTCAGGCCGAACGCGGGGTCAGCCTCGACGCGGGCAATCATGTCGTTGGGCTTGCCCTCCTGCTTGACCACAGCGGCAGCGGCCACGGCGTGCTCGCGCAGGCGCTCGTGCAGCTCCTGGCGGTCGCCGCCTTTCTTGACGGCTTTCATCATGATGTTCTCGCTGGCCATGAACGGCAGCTCAGCCATCACGCGGCTGCGGACAACCTTGGGGTAAACCACCAGCCCGTCCGAAACATTCAGCAGAATGTTCAGGATGGCATCAGCGGCCAAAAAGCCCTCAGCCATGGCGATGCGCTTGTTGGCGGAATCGTCCAGCGTGCGCTCAAACCACTGGGTGCCGGCGGTGATGGCGGGGTTCAGCACATCCACCATCAGGTAGCGGGAAAGCGCGCAGATGCGTTCGCAGCGCATGGGGTTGCGCTTGTACGGCATGGCGGAAGAACCGATCTGGTTCTTTTCAAACGGCTCTTCCATCTCCTTGAAGTTTGCCAGCAGGCGCAGGTCGGTGGCGAACTTCATGCAGCTCTGGCCAATGCCGGCCAGTGCATTCAGGATGAAGGCGTCCACCTTGCGGCTGTAGGTCTGGCCGGACACGGGGATGACCGCATCGGGCGCAAAGCCCATCTCCTTGGCGATGGAAGCATCCACGGCGCGGATCTTATCGGCGTCACCCTTGAACAGCTCCATAAAGGAAGCCTGTGTGCCGGTGGTGCCCTTGACGCCGCGCAGCTGCAGAACGGCAAGACGGTGGTCGATCTCCTGCAGGTCCATCACCAGCTCGTTGGCCCACAGGGTGGCGCGCTTGCCCACGGTGGTGGGCTGGGCAGGCTGGAAGTGGGTAAAGCCCAGGCAGGGCATATCCTTATACTGGTCGGCAAACTTGGCCACACTGGCAATGGCGTTCACCAGCTTTTTCTTGATCAGCAGCAGGGCCTCCCGCATGGTGATCACATCTGTATTATCGCCCACATAGCAAGAGGTGGCACCCAGGTGGATAATGGGCTTAGCCGTGGGGCACTGCACCCCATAGGCGTATACATGGCTCATTACATCGTGGCGCACCTGCTTCTCCCGTTCCTGAGCCACATCGTAGTTAATGTCCTCGGCGTGGGCTTTCAGCTCGTCGATCTGCTCCTGTGTAATATTTAATCCCAGTTCTTTCTCTGTCTCGGCCAGCGCGATCCAGAGTTTTCTCCAGGTCTTGAATTTCATATCCGGTGAAAAAATGTACTGCATCTCTTTGCTTGCATACCGCTCTGAGAGCGGACTTGAATATCTGTCTGTACTCATTTTTTCTCCTTACCTTTATCCATAGGCTTGCTGCATTTTCTAAAATTCAAGATATCCTGTCACCTGCTGCATTTCCCTTTGCTCCCGGCGCCCCTGCCGCTTGCTGCATTTTCCTCGAATCTAAACTTTTCTGCTGCCTGCCACATTCTTCTATATTTTCAAGAAGCTTTTTACCTCTCGTAGTCTCCCCTGATATCTTCCTTCGGCGGCTCCATCGGGTAAATACCGTTAAAACATCCCTTGCAGATCGGCAGTCCGTCTACCATCTCACTCATGCGGTCAATTCCGAGATAACCGAGCGAATCCGCTCCGATGATGTCCCGGATCTCCTCGATCGTGCGGTTGTACGCAATCAGCTGTTCCCGCTCCGGAATGTCCGTACCGAAATAGCACGGCCATAAAAACGGCGGTGAACTGATGCGGACATGCACCTCCGTCGCTCCGGCATCCCGCAGCATTTTTACAATGCGGTCGGATGTGGTTCCGCGCACAATCGAGTCATCGATCATGATAATGCGCTTGCCGTCCACCGCCTCTTTTAAGACGTTCAGCTTCACGCGGACGCTGGACTCACGGCTGCTCTGCTTCGGCTTGATAAACGTACGTCCCACATAGCCGTTTTTGACAAAAGCGGTTCCGTACGGGATGCCGGACTGCAGTGAATAACCGAGCGCAGCGGCATTGCCGGACTCCGGCACGCCCACCACAAGATCTGCATCCACCGGCGAATCCATCGCCAGGAACCGTCCTGCCTTGATGCGGGATGCATATACGCTCACGCCGTCGATATGACTGTCCGGTCTCGCAAAATATATGTACTCGAAAATGCATCTCGCTTCCTGCTCCTTGGGCAGTGCGCGGGACATATCCGAGACAATTCCATTCTCCGGCGTGATCGTCACCGTCTCTCCCGGCAGCACATCACGCACATACTCCGCGCCGATCGTATCGAGCGCACAGGTCTCCGATGCAAGGATATAGGCATTGTCGCGCTTTCCGATGCAAAGCGGCTTAAAACCATAGGGATCCCTTGCTCCGACCAGCTTTCTCGGGCTCATGACCACAAGGGAATACGCTCCCTTGATCTTGCGACAGGCACGTCCCACCGCTTCCTCCACCGTGCTGGATTTCAGACGCTCCCTTGCGATATGGTAGGCAATGACCTCAGAGTCAATGGTCGTCTGGAAAATAGCTCCTGTATACTCCAGATCATGTCTGAGTTCCGCCGCATTGATCAGGTTACCGTTGTGCGCGAGAGCCAGGGTTCCCTTGACATAATTGAGCACCAACGGCTGTGCGTTTTCTCTGGTCGACGCACCGGCTGTCGAATAGCGCACATGCCCCACGCCGATATCCCCGTGCATGGGTTCTAAATTCTCCTCAGTGAAAACCTCATTGACCAGTCCCATTCCCTTGTAGGAGGTCACTTTCCCTTTCGGACCGTTCGTCTCGCTGACTGCAATACCGCAGCTCTCCTGTCCGCGGTGCTGCAATGCAAACAGTCCGTAATATATTGTGGATGCCACATCTCCGCCGTCAAAATCGTACATTCCGAAGACGCCGCACTCCTCATGCAGTTCATCCCCCACCGGCTGATTTTTATTGATTCTATTATCGCTCATTGATTTCCCCATCTACGAATCTGATATTCTGTCTTTTTATGCCTGAAACGGCTTTCCGGTAAGAAGCTCAAATGCCTCCTTGTACTTGGCCACGGTCTTCTCTACCACCTCATCCGGCAGAAGCAGATCGTTGTCCGGATTTGCCTTTAACCAGTCTCTGACAAACTGCTTGTCAAAGGAAGGCTGACCTTTTCCGGCTTCATATCCCTCTAACGGCCAGAATCTGGAGCTGTCCGGTGTCAGCATCTCGTCACCCAGAACAACGTTGCCGTTCTCATCCAGACCGAACTCGAATTTGGTATCTGCGATAATGATGCCCTTGCTCAGTGCGTACTCTGCACACTTTTTGTAAAGAGCAATCGTCTTGTCCTTAATCTGTGCCGCGTAATCCGCACCTTTGCCCGGGTAGATCTTCTCCAGCACTTTCACGCTTTCCTCAAAGGAGATGTTCTCATCATGCAGACCAATCTCAGCCTTTGTGCTCGGTGTGTAGATCGGCTCCGGCAGCTTGTCGGACTCTACCAGTCCTTCTGGCAGCTTAATGCCGCATACGGTGCCGTTCTCCTGATAGCTTGCCCAGCCGCTTCCTGTGATATATCCGCGCACGATGCACTCGATCGGAAGCATCTCCCGCTTCCGGCACATCATGCTGTTTCCCTCAAAACGTTCCTGCCGGAAAAATTCCGGCATATCTTTTACGTCCACGGAAATCATGTGGTTCGGCACGATATCTTTGGTGTAATCGAACCAGAACTTCGACATCTGGGTAAGAATTGCGCCCTTCTTTGTGATCTTATTCTTTAAAATATGATCAAAAGCTGAGATTCTGTCTGTGGCTACAATAATCAGACTGTCTCCATTATCATATACCTCACGTACTTTTCCCTCTTTTACCGGCTTAAATTCCTGCATTTCATCCTCTTTTCCGAAGCCTTTCCGGCTTCTTTTGTTGATATTTACAGCTTTACCCACTTCCGCAGACTATTTCTGCACTGTACTTCAAAATTATAATACAGCCGCTTTTGGAAAGTCAATGTTTTTACCCGCTCACACCATTTCTGCGATATAGAAAATCGAGTTCTTTTTATTAGTATTTTTGTACATATTCATTATTTCATTAGCGTGACTTATAGGCTTGTTCACACAGCCTAATTCATATTTTGTCTTAAAAAAAATACATGTTTCTCCCTTGACGTACTTTAGTACCAGAGTTATAATAACTGCGTAGATAGGACAAAAGCACTACTTTTGCAATTATCTAATTTCATATAACTCCTCTTTATCTGCCACCAGGGCAGATGTTCCAGAAAACGGTCCCCCCGTTTTCTGAATCCTAACACAAGAAAAGCAGCCCCTCCCCCGGGACTGCTTTTCTCGTTCTATTCTTTATTTTCTGACCAGAAGTGACTTTCCTGTCATCTCTGCCGGCTGCTCCATTCCCATCAGTTCGATTAACGTCGGGATAATATCTGCCAGGCATCCGTTCTCTCTGAGTGTGTAGGACGGATCTGCATTGACCAGAATAAACGGTACCGGATTCGTCGTATGTGCGGTAAACGGTGCACCTGTCTCGTAATCCACCATCTGCTCTGCATTTCCGTGGTCTGCACAGATGAACATCTGTCCGTCTACTTCCTTTAATGCCTCCACTGCCTTTCCAACGCAGGTATCTACGGTCTCGATTGCCTTGATGGCTGCTGGAATGATACCGGTATGTCCAACCATATCCGGGTTAGCAAAGTTGATGACAATGACATCATACTTTTCGGAACGGATAGCTGCACAAAGCTTCTCACACACTTCCGGTGCGCTCATCTCCGGCTGCAGATCGTAGGTAGCCACCTTCGGAGACTTCACAAGGATACGGTCCTCACCAACGTTCGGCTCCTCAACGCCGCCGTTGAAGAAGAATGTGACGTGCGCATACTTCTCTGTCTCGGCGATTCTTGCCTGTGTCATGCCGTGCGCTGCCAGATACTCGCCAAATGTGTTCTTAAGCTCCACTTTCTTGAAAGCAACTTCCTTGTTCGGGATCGTCACATCATACTCGGTAAAGCAGATATATTTCACATTCTTTCTCGCGCCTCTGTCAAATCCGTCAAATTCATCGGCACAGAAGGTTCTTGTGATCTCACGTGCGCGATCCGGGCGGAAGTTGAAGAAGATCACGGTATCTTTGTCCTTGATCGTCGCTACCGGCTTGCCGTTCTCGGTAATCGCGGTCGGTACGAAGAACTCATCCGTCACATCCTTTGCGTAGGAAGCTTCCATTGCAGCAACAGCGCTCTCTGCGGTCTCTCCCTCGCCCTTGGTCAGCACATCATATGCCTTCTGCACACGATCCCAGCGGTTATCACGGTCCATCGCATAATAGCGTCCGGAAATAGAAGCAATCTTACCGATGCCCAGTTCTGCCATCTTTGCTTCCAGTGCCTCGATAAATCCCTTACCGGAAGTCGGAGCCGTGTCACGTCCGTCCAGGAAGCAGTGTACGTATACATTCTTTACGCCCTGTCTCTTGGCAAGCTCGAGCAGACCGTACAGATGTGTAATATGGCTGTGTACACCACCATCCGAAAGAAGTCCGTATAAATGCAGATCAGAATTGTTCTCCTTCACATTTGCAATACCGTCAAGCAGCGCCTGATTGCTGAAAAATTCGCCGTCATTGATCTCTTTGGTAATGCGTGTCAGCTCCTGGTATACAATTCTGCCTGCGCCCATATTTAAGTGTCCTACCTCGGAGTTACCCATCTGGCCATCCGGAAGACCTACTGCAAGACCGCTTGCATTTCCTTTGACAAACGGATACTCTGCCATCAGCTTGTCCATTACAGGAGTGTTCGCCTGTGCGATCGCATTTCCCTCAACCTTGTCATTCAATCCGTATCCATCTAATACCATCAATACAACTGGTTTCTGACTCATAATCTCTATTCCTCTTTTCTGTGCTGTCTCTGTCTGTTATCGCCGCGCCACAGCACCGGCAGCGGACTTTCACTTCTACCATCCTTGAGTATACAAGATTCCCTCGCATTCGTCAATAACAAGAGCTGCCTGAGATTTAAAAGAAAACGCCACGAAACACAGTTCAACGATATCTATATACATTGAACGCATTTCATGGCGTTTTATATTATTACTAATCCAAAAGCTAACAGCGTAATATCATGACATCGGTATCAAAGATATTGACTCCTTTGCATCATGTTTATGCGTTTACTACCTTACCGAAATCAGCCTTAAGGGATGCACCACCGATAAGACCACCGTCGATATCCGGCTTAGCAAGAAGCTCTGCTGCATTTCCGGCATTCATAGATCCACCGTACTGGATGCGGACAGCCTCTGCTGTATCAGTATCATAAATCTCAGCGATGAGATCACGGATACCCTTACATACCTCCTGTGCCTGATCAGAAGTAGCAGTCTTGCCTGTTCCGATAGCCCAGATTGGCTCGTAAGCGATAACCATAGTTTTAGCCTGCTCTGCTGTTACGTTCTGAAGACCAACTTTAACCTGCTGACGGATCCAGTCCATAGTGATTCCCTGCTCTCTCTGCTCAAGGGATTCTCCACAGCACATGATCGGTGTGATGCCGTGCTCAAATGCTTTGAGGACTTTCTTGTTAACGTCTTCGCTTGTTTCTCCGAAGTAGTCTCTTCTCTCGGAATGTCCAAGGATAACATATTTAACACCAGCGTCTACCAGCATAGCCGGAGCGATCTCGCCTGTGTATGCACCTTTTTCTTCGAAGTACATGTTCTCTGCTGCTACAGCAATGTTTGTTCCTTTGCAAGCTTCTACAACAGGAACGATGTCGATAGCCGGAACACCGAATACTACGTCAACTTCGTCGTTCTGTACGAGTGGTTTCAGGGTTTCTACTAATTTAACTGCTTCGCTTGGAGTCATGTTCATTTTCCAGTTTCCAGCGATGATTTTCTTTCTTGCCATTTTTATTATCTCCCTTTATATTGTAATTTGACCAGCCATTGTTCGCCTGGCTCTAAATTCACACTGCGTCTGCGACTTGCGTTCATTAAGAGCGGCGAACCAAGTAAACGCTAAGTTCTGCCTGCGCCTACGGCTTGTCAATCACTAAGCTTTTTACTTGTCGTTTGCTGCTGCTACACCTGGCAGTTCCTTTCCTTCGAGGAATTCCAGGGATGCTCCACCACCTGTAGAGATGTGGGTCATCTTGTCGCCATAACCAAGGATGTTAACTGCTGCTGCAGAGTCTCCACCACCGATGATAGTTGTAGCTTCAGTGTCAGCAAGTGCTTTGGCAACTGCTTCTGTACCATGAGCAAAGTTCGGCATTTCGAAGCAGCCCATCGGTCCGTTCCATACAACTGTCTTAGCATCTTTTACAGCCTCAGCAAAAAGCTTCTCTGTTTCCGGTCCGATATCCATTCCTTCCCATCCGTCCGGGATCTCTCCACGTTTTACAACCTGAATATTGCAGTCATTGGAGAAGCTGTCACCGATTCTGTTATCTACAGGAAGAAGAAGTTTTACGCCTTTTTCTTCAGCTTTCTTCATCATGTCTAATGCATACTGAAGATAATCATCCTCACAGAGAGACACACCGATATGTCCTCCCATAGCTTTGGAGAATGTATAGGACATACCACCACCGATGATAAGAGTATCTACTTTATCAAGAAGGTTATTGATTACAGAAATCTTACTGGAAACCTTTGCACCACCAAGGATAGCAACGAAAGGTCTTACAGGATTCTCAACTGCATTTCCGAGGAAATCGATTTCCTTCTGCATCAGATATCCAACAACAGCTGTATCAACAAGTGCAGCTACACCAACGTTTGAGCAGTGTGCTCTGTGTGCTGTACCAAATGCATCGTTTACGAATACGTCACAGATGCTTGCAAGATCCTTAGAGAAAGCCTCTCCGTTCTTTGTCTCTTCTGCTCTGAAACGTGTATTCTCAAGAAGGATAACCTCGCCATCCTTCATAGCGTCTACAGCTGCACGAACTGTATCGTCAACAACCTCTAAGCTTGGTACAAACTTTACTTCCTGTCCAAGAAGCTCTGTCAGTCTCTTTGCAACCGGTGCAAGAGTCTTTGTCTGCTTGTCTTCCTCTGTCTTAACCTTTCCAAGGTGAGAGCAAAGGATAACCTTACCGCCATCAGCGATCAGCTTCTTGATTGTTGGAAGAGCTG
>ENA-UEQR01001503-UEQR01001503.1-human-gut-metagenome-genome-assembly--contig:-NODE-1503-length-12898-cov-4.916699_pt1 | contig 12898 bp, 11 predicted proteins | sample MGYA00242944_ERZ507941 | MGnify/ENA primary metagenome ERZ507941 (study PRJEB26167, sample SAMN06115398) | human gut metagenome | host: Homo sapiens | place: China:Chongqing | collected 2016-06-23...
AGGACATCTTTGCCCGGGAAATGCAGCTCACCGACCTGCGCCGCCGGGTGGGCATGGTGTTCCAGAAGGCCAATCCCTTCCCCATGAGCATTTACGACAATATCACCTACGGCCCCAAGCTGCACGGCGTGCGCAATAAGGCTGAGCTGGACGAGCTGGTGGAAAGCAGCCTGCGGGGCGCGGCCCTGTGGGACGAGGTGAAGGACCGCCTGAAAAAGAGCGCGCTGGGCCTTTCCGGCGGCCAGCAGCAGCGTCTGTGCATCGCCCGTGCACTGGCGGTGAAGCCCGAAGTGCTGCTGATGGACGAGCCCACCAGCGCACTGGACCCCGGCTCCACCATGAAGGTGGAGGAGCTGATGAGTGAGCTGAAGAAGAACTACACGGTGGTCATCGTTACCCACAACATGCAGCAGGCGGCCCGTATCAGCGACCGCACCGCCTTTTTCCTGCTGGGCGAGCTGGTGGAAGCGGGCCCCACGGCGCAGATCTTCAGCGCACCGCAGGATAAACGCACCGAGGACTACATTTCCGGTCGGTTCGGTTAAAGGAGGAAACAGCTATGAGTATCCGTAAACAGTACGACACCGATCTGGAATCGCTGAAAAAATCGTTGACCGAAATGGGCCGCAGCTCTGCCGATGCCGTGGAGAACGTTCTGGAAGCGCTCTGCGTCGCTGACGCCGATGCAGCTGCGGCCATCGTGAAGGGAGACGCCCGCATCAACAACATGGAGCGGGATATCGAGCACCGCTGCATGACCCTGCTGCTGCGTCAGCAGCCGGTGGCAGGCGACCTGCGCCGCATCTCCACGGCCATGAAGGTGGTCACGGACATCGAGCGCATCGGTGACCATGCCGCCGACATCGCCGAGATCATCCCCCACCTTGTCACCGTCCGCAAAGAGGGCGACCCGGCGGTAAGTCAGGCCATTGCCATGGGCAAAAAGGCTCACCAGATGATCCTGGATGCCCTTGCCGCCCTGATGGCCGAAGATGAGCTGGCGGCGCGCAAGGTCATTGCCGCAGACGACGCGGTGGACTACGATTTCAACGCCATCAAGCATCAGCTGGCGCAGGAGATCGCCGAAGACCCCGGCAAGGTGGATGCAGCGCTGGATCTGCTGATGGTCATCAAGTATCTGGAGCGCATCGGCGACCACGCCGTGAATGTGGCCGAGTGGGTGCAGTTCGTGCGCACCGGCCGCTATAAGGACGAGAGCATGTTCTGAGCATTTCCCTTCCTCATTTTTGAGGGTTCGTGTTTTCTTTATTTCTCCTGAAAAAGGCCGTTTCTGCCCTGTGCAGAGGCGGTCTTTTTCTGCAGGACGAAAATTGACTAAAAATTTTTTAGCTTTCTGCAATATTCCGGTGCGTCGGTTCGTATCTGAGGTGTAGGGCGGCAGGAGCCGCCATTCCCTGTGCGGCGGGCGTCCGACATCCCCCGGTCCCCGCCCGCCGCACCCTTTACGGAGGAAACGCAGATGACACAGACGAATCCTATCCTGCCGGAAGTCAGGGCCGGAACGGTCAGCCGCGAAGCGCTGGTGCAGGCGGCACTGAAAGAGATCACCCAGAACTACCGGGAAGCCAGCCTTTCCAACGTGGCGCGGGAGTATGGCGTTTCGCTGGCATACGTCAGCGAGTGTGTGCGTGCCGAGACCGGCCGCACCTATAAGGAATTGCTGCAAAAGCACCGTATGGAGACCGCTGCCCGCCTGCTGCGCCGCAGCGACATGAACATCCAGCAGATCATTTCTCTGGTGGGCTACGAGAACACCAGCTATTTCTACCGCCTGTTCCACGAGCGCTACGGCCTCAGCCCCCGGGAATACCGGCTGGTACGCACGGGCCATACCCGCACCAGTGCATGAACCACAGCCTGACCAGACAAAACAGGGCACAGCAGACGCCGTGCCCTGTTTTGTCGTTTCGGAACGTTTTATGGCAGATCGATGCAAAAAACTGGATTTTTATGGAAAAATGGAGTACAATAGAACCATTCTAGCCGCATCGGTGCGGCGCTGTCGAAAGAGGTGGAATGAATGTTTCGTGGAGCAGTGAGAGGGGATCTGCCCCAGATCCTGAAGATCTACGCCCATGCACGTGCAGTCATGAAGGCATCTGGCAACCCGACCCAGTGGGGGGATGATTTCCCGCCGCAGGAGTTGCTGGAGGAGGATATCGACTCGAACCGGTTGTTCCTCTATGTGGTCAACGGCCAGATCGAGGCCGTGTTTGCCTTTATTCTGGGGGCGGACCCCACCTACGCCGTCATTGAGGACGGTCAGTGGCTGGACGATACCCTGCCCTATGGCACGGTGCACCGTCTGGCATCGGCCGGCAAACAGAAGGGCGTGGGCAAGGCCGTGCTGGACTGGAGTCTGGAGCACTGCCAGAGCCTGCGTGCGGACACCCACGCCGATAACAAGATCATGCAGCATCTGCTGGAAAAGAACGGCTTTACCCGCTGCGGCGTCATCCATGTGCGGGACGGCTCGCCCCGCTTTGCCTACCAGAAGCTTGCGCCCACCCAGCCGCTGCGCTGAAAACAGAATACACCCCCAAAGAGCCCCGGTCTGCGGATGCAGAGCCTGCCATGCAGGACTGCGCACGCAGGCTTTTTTGTTTGCCCCCGCTCGCTCCGCCCTGCGCCGCTCGACGGTGACGGAGAGAACAAAGCCGCGAATGGCCAAACCTGTCCTTGCTACAAATACAGATCGACAGAAAACCCCCATGGGCACCGACCTGAATGCAAATTTGTGAACGAAAAATGTCTGAAAACGCTTTCATTTCTCTGCCGTGTGTGCTATAATAACACCCGTCCTTGTGTAAGAGACAGGAAGCTGTGCGCCATTGGCGTACAATAGGAAAGAGGAGTGTCTATATGAAAACGTTGAACAAGGCAGTTGCCCGCTACAACGGCATCAGCCTGATCGTTCGCATCCTGATCGGTCTGATCATTGGTGCGGTGCTGGCTCTGGTGGCCCCCGGTGCAGGCTGGGTGGGTGAACTGGGCAACCTGTTCGTTGGCGCACTGAAGGGCATCGCCCCGGTGCTGGTGTTCGTGATCGTGGCAAGTGCTCTGGCACAGGGCTCTTCCAAGCTGGACCGCCGCTTCGGCACGGTCATCTGGCTGTACATGCTCACCACCTTTCTGGCTGCGGCCATCGCAGTGGTGACCAGCTTTCTGTTCCCGGTCACGGTCGTGCTGGCAGACGCTGCCCAGTCGGACGTGGTGCCGCAGGGTCTGGGCGAAGTGATGGGCACCCTGCTCACCAACTTTGTGGCAAACCCCGTCAGTGCCATCATGAGCGGCAACTACATCGGCATCCTGTTCTGGGCCTGCATGTTCGGCGTGGCCATGAAGAAGATCGGCTCTGACACCACCAAGACCTTTATGGCAAACACCGCCGATGCGGTCTCCCAGATCGTGCGCTGGATCATCAATCTGGCTCCCTTCGGCATCATGGGTCTGGTCTACACCAATGTTTCCGGCAATGGCCTTGCCATCTTTACCCAGTACGGCAAGCTGCTGGCCCTGCTGGTGGGCACCATGCTGTTCATGGCCCTCATCGTCTCCCCCTTCATCATGTTTATCTATCTGGGCTGCAACCCCTATCCGCTGGTGTTCCGCTGCCTGCGTGAGTCCGGCCTGACCGCCTTCTTCACCCGCAGCTCCGCCGCCAACATCCCCGTGAACATGGCCCTGTGCGAAAAGCTGGGTCTGGACAAGGACATGTACTCCGTCTCCATCCCGCTGGGCGCTACCATCAACATGGACGGTGCCGCCATCACCATCACCATCATGACGCTGGCCGCTGCCAACACGCTGGGCATTCAGGTGTCCCTGCCGGCCGCCATCGTGCTGAGCGCCATGAGCGCTCTGGGTGCCTGCGGTGCTTCCGGCGTGGCCGGCGGTTCCCTGCTGCTGATCCCCATGGCCTGCTCCCTGTTCGGCATTTCCAACGATGTCGCCATGCAGATGGTAGGCGTCGGCTTCATCATCGGCGTGGTGCAGGACTCTGTGGAGACTGCCCTGAACTCTGCCGGTGACGTGGAGTTCGCTGCTACGGCAGAATATCATCAGTGGCGCAAGCAGGGCAAGCCCCTGCCGGAGTTCCTGACCCGTAAGAAGAACTGAAAACTTGTTTTTGAATTGCGAACCAGCAAAGCTTACGGACTTTGCTGGTTCGTTTTTTATAGAACAAACTTAAAATTACGGCCCCTCCCGTGAAAAAACAGAAGAGCAGCGGCCGCAGCCGCTGCTCTTCTGTAATAATAAAAATAAAATTTCCGCTGTTTATGCCCAGAGCAAAGCGGAGGGCATTCTAAATAGTAAGTCAATCCATGACCTTTGCCTTCTGCAAAGCCACAAGGATCAGCGGGATGAGCACCAGCTGTGCCACAATGCCCGGCACGGCGGTGAGCAGCGCGCCGGACAAAAACGCGCTGAACGGAAAGCTGGAACCGGTCAGGCCGGCCAGCACAAAGCGGACGGCACCCCACACCAGACGTCCCGCCACCATGGCGGTGACGAGAGAAGCGTACATCATGGGAACGGTGTGCTTCACCTTGCGCCAGAGCACGCCGGACACAAGGCCGTAGGCGGCCAGCTCAAAGGCCATGGCAATGGCGATGGGGAACATCGGCGGCATGCCGAACAGCACCGACCGCACCAGCGGAGCAATGAAGCCCACGGCAAGGCCCCATGGGCCGCCCAGCACAAAGCCGCACAGCAGAATGGGAAAGTGCATCGGGCACAGCATGTTGCCCACCTGCGGCACATGGCCGGTGATCATGGGCAGCACAAAGGCCAGTGCAAGGAACAGTGCAGCCAGCACGAGGCTGCGGGTGGTGGAACGGGGGTTGGTTTTCATAAAAAAGCTTCCTCCTTTTGCCAGATAAAAAAGGGGCCTGCCCGGCTTGCAAGCCAAAGGCAGACCCCTTCGTGGCGTCTGTAAAAAATTAAGATGGCAGGGCCTGGACCGGCCCGCCGCGCCGCGCACATGCGCAGCGCGCAGATGGAGCAGATGCTCCGCACAAATGGAGAAAACAGGCTTCTGCCTGCGCATCCGGCTTCCTGCCGGAATCTGTGAAAAATATAGCAGATGCCTCTGGCTTTGTCAAGATACGGCAAAAAGCCTGCAATTTGACCAAAAAGCGGCGGATTTCCATGAATATTTCCCCGCGTGTGTACATTTTGCATGAAGAAGCTTGACCTTTTTGCATAGAATAGCTAATATAAACTTGAAAAAGAGCGCGCTGCGGGCAGCAGGACTGCACCGGCGCTGACGAAAGGCTTTTTTGAACATGTGCAAATCTGAGGTTCATACGGGAGGACCATCATGACAAATGCAGAAAAACTTACTCTGGCCAAGCACGCCTGCCACATCCGCATGGGCGTGATCGAGGGCACGCACAGCGCAAAGTGCGGCCATCCGGGCGGCAGTCTGGATATCGCCGAGCTGCTGAGCTACCTCTATTTCGTGGAAATGAACATTGACCCGAAGGACCCCAAGATGGCCGACCGCGACCGTCTGGTGCTGTCCAAGGGCCATGCTGCACCGGCACTGTATGCAGCGCTGGCAGAGCGCGGCTATTTCCCGGTGGAAGACCTCAAGACCCTGCGTAAGATCGGCAGCTATCTGCAGGGCCACCCCAATATGAACGAGACCCCGGGCGTGGATATGTCCACCGGCAGTCTGGGTCAGGGCATCTCTGCCGCCTGCGGCATGGCACTGGGCGCCAAGCACGCCGGCAAGCCCATCAACGTCTACACCATCGTGGGCGACGGCGAGGTGGAAGAGGGCGAGTGCTGGGAAGCCTTCATGTTTGCCGCACACTACGGCCTTTCCAACCTGTGCGTTGTGCTGGACCGCAACCATCTGCAGATCGACGGCACCACCGAGACTGTCATGAACAGAGCCCCGCTGGAAGAGAAGCTGAAGGCCTTCAACTTCAATGTCGTCACCATCGACGGCCACGACTACGACCAGATCGAAGCCGCCATGCAGGCGTTCCATGCAGAGACTGTAAAGCCCACCTGCATCATCATGGACACCACAAAGGGCAAGGGCGTTTCCTATATGACCAACTCTGTGGACTGGCACGGCAAGGGCCCCAACGATGACGAGTACAAGATCGCAATTGAGGAACTGAACGCCGCATACGCCGCGCTGGGGCAGGAGGAAAACTAAGATGGCAGATGTGAAGAAGATTGCTACCCGTGAAAGCTACGGCAACACCCTGAAGGAGCTGGCCGCCGAAGGCCACGAGGATCTGGTGGTGCTGGACGCAGACCTTGCTGCTGCCACCAAGACCGGCATGTTCCGCAAGGCTTACCCGGACCGTCACTTTGACTGCGGCATTGCCGAGGGCAACATGATGGGCGTGGCCGCAGGCCTGTCCACCATGGGCTATGTGCCCTTTGTTTCCAGCTTTGCCATGTTCGCCGCCGGCCGCGCCTTCGAGCAGGTGCGCAACTCCATCGGCTACCCCCACCTGAACGTGAAGATCGGTGCCACCCACGGCGGCATCTCGGTGGGTGAGGACGGTGCATCCCATCAGTGCTGCGAGGACTTTGCCCTCATGCGCAGCATCCCCGGCATGACCGTGATCTGCCCGGCAGACGATGTGGAGGCCCGCGCCGCTGTGCGTGCTGCCTACGCAATGGAAGGCCCCGTCTATCTGCGCTTTGGCCGTCTGGCTGTGCCTGTGTTCCACGATGCCGAGAACTATCACTTCGAGATCGGCAAGGGTGAGCAGATCACTGAGGGCAGCGACATTGCCATCATCGCCACCGGCCTGATGGTCAACGAAGCCCGCATGGCTGCGGAGCAGCTGGCCGCTGAGGGCATCCACGCCCGGGTCATCAACATCCACACCATCAAGCCTCTGGACGAGGAGATCGTCCTCAAGGCTGCAAAGGAGTGCGGCAAGGTCATCACCGCCGAGGAGCACAACGTCATCGGCGGTCTGGGCGAGGCCGTCTGCGCCGTGCTGAGCGAAAAGCTGCCTACTCCGGTGCGCCGCGTGGGCGTGCAGGACGTGTTCGGCTGCTCCGGCCCGGCATGGGATCTGCTGAAGTTCTACGGTCTGGATGCTGCCACCATCTGCAAGACTGCCCACGAAATGCTGGGCAAATAAAACTGTCCGGAATATTATAAGAGCTGAAGGGCTGCTGCACGTTCGTTCAAAAGGATGTGCAGCAGCCCCTTTTTGCGTTCATTCTTCGCCCAGCAGCTTTGCACGGCTGGCGTATACAGTGGTGAATACCTCCCGCAGCCGTTGGATCTCGGGACGCGGGTCGTCCCGCAGGGTCAGCAGACAGGTGTCCGGCAACGGCAGCTGCAGCGGCAGATACCATGCCGCCGGAAAGGCCGGGTATTTCATCGGGCACAAAAACATGCCGCGCCCGGCAAGCAGATCGTTGTAAACACACTCGTAGTTTTCCACCATGTGCCAGCTTGGTGCGGAAAACGGCAGGCCGGGCTGAATAACGGCAAGATCCACCATTTCCTGATACAGCGGCTCATAAAACAGCTGCTGCCCGGCAAGATCGGCCAGCGCCAGAGCGCTGCGCCCTGTGAGCGGGTGCTCCGGCGATACGATCAGGTAAAAGGTGTTGTGCAGGATGGGGAGGCGCTCGATCTCCGGCTGCAGCGGCCCAAAGGGCAGATAGAGGGCTGCGTCTGCCTCGCTGCAGAGCATTTCGTGGGGGTTGCGTGACACGGGCCGAGTGTCCACCGCAAACTCATACCCCGGCAGCGCGGCGTGCAGCCGTGCCATCAGGATGGGATAAATGGGATCCCGCTGCAGCAGCACCGGCGGCAGGCGCAGGGTCAGTGTGCGCCGCCGGGCAAAGCCCTTCAGCGCGGTGCGGGCGTTCAGGATGCTGCGATAGATCCCCTCCGCCTGCGGCACAAAGGCCCGGCCCGCTTCGGTCAGTGCTACGCGGGTGGTGCTGCGCTCAAACAGGGCCAGATCCAGCTCCTTTTCCAGACTGCGGATCTGGTAGCTGAGGGCGGGCTGGGTGCAGTACAGCTCCCGGGCGGCTGTGGTAAAATTCAGGGTCCGGCTCACGGTGAGAAAACACAGCAGCTGGTGGTCGTTCATCCGAAAAAAGCTCCTTTCTGTGCAGGGGAAGATCCGTCTGCTTTCAGTATAGCATGGAGGAAACCAGTTATAAACACTTTTTATTAGGGTGGCAAAATTTTTTTGTTTCCCTTTTACTTCGTTATATTTTATACTAAGTGCAGCGCAGGAAAAACTCCCGCAGAGACGAAGAGAAATTGATGAGAAGAAAGAGGAAATCCCAATGGAAAAGATCTCCCGCAAAGGCTTTTTGAAGGTCGCCGCCGCTGCCGCCATGAGCGGCGTCACCGCCGGTGCACTGGCTGCCTGCAACTCCGCAGCTTCTTCCAGCACCGCCGCTTCCGGCGATGCCATCTACACCGCCGGCACCTACACCGGCACGGCCACCGGCATCGGTGAGGTGAAGGTGACCATGACCTTCAGCGAGACCGCCATCACCGAGGTGGTCATCGATGCTTCCAACGAGACCGAGAGCATCGGCGGCGTGGCTGCACCCACCCTGCAGGAGGCCATCATGGCCGCACAGGGTACCGAGATCGACAACATCTCCGGTGCTACCGTCACCACCAATGCCGTCAAGAAGGCGGCTGCCAGCTGCATCGAGCAGGCCATGGGCGTCAAGGCAGACGGCGCAGACAGCTCCGCTGCCGCTTCGGAGAACGACTGGCTGGGCACCGAGCCGGAGATCGACGAGAGCAAGGTCACCAAGACGGTGGACGTGGATGTGGCCGTGGTGGGCTGCGGCGTTGCCGGTGTGGCAGCCGTGCGCAGCATCGCCGAGGACGGCGGCAAGGTGGCAGCCTTTGAAAAGGCTGACGGTCCCCAGTGCCGCAGCGGCGAGTATGCCGTCATCAACGGCAATGTGCAGGCCAAGTGGGGCCGCAACACCTGGACCCGTGAGCAGATCGACGAGATCGTGGACTCTCACATGGTGGAGAGCACCTACCGCTGCAAGCGCTCCATTATGAGCAAGTGGGCCCACAACATCGGCGATGCCTTTGACTGGTGGGTGGAGGCAAACCCGGATCTGTACTACGCCGAGACCACCCGCAGCGCCATCCCCGACGAGAACGCAAACAACTTCCTGATCCCCATTTTCTACCCGCTGCCCGAGAACTACGACTGGAAGCAGGAGCGCTTCCCCTGCTACCCCACCTCTGTGGAGTTCCTGCCCAACCAGTCCGTCACCGTCAATGCCAACATGCAGAAGGCCGTTGACACCGGCAACGTGGACACCTTCTACGGCTGCTTTGTGGAAAAGCTCATCATGGAGGACGGCCGCTGCGTGGGCCTGTATGCCCGCGATGCTGCCACCGGCGAGTACATCAAGTGCAACGCCGCCAAGGGCGTCATCCTGTCCACCGGCGATTACTCCCAGAACACCAAGATGCTGCAGCATTTCTGCCCCGAGGTCATTGAGAACAACATCCAGTGCCTGTTCACCAACGTGGACGTGGAGGGCAGCTTCACCAATCAGGGCGACGGCATCCAGCTGGGCATGTGGGCAGGCGCTCAGGTGCAGCAGAGCCACGCACCCATGATCCACCATATGGGCGGCGGTGCCGACCTGTCCGGTGTGGGCGTCATGGGCAACGCAGGCTTTTTGAATCTGGATCTGAACGGCAAGCGCTTCATGAACGAGGACCTGCCCGGCCAGCAGCTGGAAAACCAGATCGAGCTGCAGAAGAACCGCGAGAGCTGGCAGATCTTCGACTCCAACTGGCCCCAGCAGCTGCCCTACATGCCCGCAGCCCACGGCGGTGCCTGCTACTACGAGGACTACACCAGCGAGGCAGAGGGCCCCAAGAACAACACCACCTACCGCAACTACAAGAGCCCCTATCAGCTGGAAGCAGCCGTGGCCGATGGCCGCGCTGTCAAGGCCGACACGCTGGAAGAGCTGGTGGCAAAGATCTACCCGGATGACACCGCTGCCCAGCAGACCGCGCTGGAGTCCATCCAGCGCTACAACCAGCTGGCCAAGGACGGCTACGACGAGGACTTCCACAAGCCCGCATCCCGCATGTGGGCGCTGGAGAACGGCCCCTTCTACGCCGACAAGTTCACCACCGCCCTGCTGCTGGTCTGCATCGGCGGTCTGGAGAGCGACGAGAACTGCCACACCTTCGACGCCGACCGCAATGTGATCCCCGGCCTGTATGTGGCAGGCAACGTGCAGGGCAACCGCTTTGCCACCGAGTACCCCATCGGCCTGAAGGGCGTCAGCCACTCCATGGCCATGTACTACGGCTACGTTGCCGGCAAGAACGCCATGCAGGAAGTCTGAGCCTGACAGCACAATAACATAACCATTCCCCGCCCGGAGCAGTATTCTTTCTTCCTGCTCCGGGCTTTTTTGCGCCCCAATGTGACCCGGTTACGGAAAAGCCCCGGCATTTGGGGTATACTGATGCCATAAGAACAACCACGAACGAACCCTTTCAGGAGGTAGAAATATGGCAGTTGTTACGATCACGAAGGAAAATTTTGAGCAGGAGGTGCTGCAGAGCACAAAGCCCGTCCTGCTGGATTTCTGGGCCAGCTGGTGCGGCCCCTGCCGCATGCTCAGCCCCATCGTGGACGAGGTGGCCGAGGAGCGCACCGATGTGAAGGTGGGCAAGGTGAATGTGGACGAACAGCCGGAGCTGGCCGGGGAGTTCGGCGTCATGAGCATCCCCACCCTGCTGGTGTTTGAGCAGGGCAAGCTGGTGCGTCAGGCTGTGGGTGCCCGCCCGAAGGCCGGTGTGCTGGACCTGCTGGGATAAAATCTGCCTGAAAAGGAGCTGCTGCATTCGGTGCGGCGGCTCCTTTTTTCCTGCCCTCTGTACAAACGCACAGAAAAATCATGCCATAAAACAGAAAACACTGGCACTTTCATACTTTACAACTTTATCTTGATAAAGTAAAATAACAATAGAACCAATTCCGTATGGAAAAGGCGCGGAGGTGCCGCGCAAAGGATCGCCGGGCAGTGGGGCCCGGCGGATGAGATAGAGGAGTCGAAAAGTACCGGAGAACGCCGGCGATGGATGTAAGAAACAGGGGGAACCGACGATGGAATTCAGCCTTGCAAACCTGCAGCCCAAGGAGCGCGCCTCCTTTGCGCTGCGCGCCTTGTACGAAGCGGCGGGCTGCCGCAAGTACCACATGGGCCGCTTTGAGGAGTACGGCCTGTATCAGGCCAACCGCAGCTTCCTCTCGTCCGAGCAGGTCATCACCTTTACCGATCTGGATGGCCGTCTGCTGGCCCTCAAGCCGGACGTGACCCTCTCCATTGCCAAGACGGCGCAGCCCGCCCCCGGCGAGACGCTGCGCTACTACTACCACGAGAATGTCTACCGCCCTTCCGCCGAGAGCCACACTTTTAAAGAGATCAGCCAGATGGGCCTTGAGATGCTGGGTGCGGTGGGCGAAGCACAGGTGCAGCAGGCGGTGTGTCTGGCGGCGCGGTCGCTGGATGCGCTGGGGGCCGAGTGGGTGCTGGAAGTGAGCCACATGGGCTACCTGTTCGGCCTGTTCGACGCGCTGGGCGTGCCGGAGGCCGCCCGCCCCGGCCTGCTGGAAACGCTGCGGGCCAAGAACATCCATGAGCTGCGGGCGGCTGCCAAAGCGGCGGGCCTTTCGGATGCCGATGCCAACGCCCTGACGGCCCTGCTCTCCCTCAGCGGGGAGTATGCCGTGGCCCTGCCCAAGGCCGCGGCCCTCTGCCGCAATGCCCGGATGGAGGCCGCCGTGGCCGAGCTGGAAGCTCTGGCTCAGCCGCTGGCAAAGGCGGGCGGCAGCATCCGGCTCACCGGTGCCCCGTGGTACAATTTGTGGGTGAGCAGCGCCCAGAATGTGACCGTGGACGCGAACGCACTGCCCCGGCACGCCTCTTTCGCCTGCAGCGGCATCGTAGATATCACCCAGCGCGACGGCAGTGCCATCGTGGAATGGGATTCCGACGCTGCCTGGTATCTTCTGGAATACTACCCGGAGACCGAGCAGCCCTACGTCGTCACCCTGAACGGGGAGACCGGCGAGGTGCGGAGTGATTCTTACCAGCTGAACAACTTGGACGACCTGCGCGCGGTGCAGCACCTGCTCATCACCCCGGCGTCGTTGCTGCCGGATGATGTGGACTCGGACGCAGTCGGGCAGTTCATCACCGACGCCAGCGGCGTGCTGGTCAGCGCAGCCCTCGCGGGGGCCGCCATCTACGGCGGCTACGAGGTAGCGACCCGGGTCATGCTGAAAAACCTGCTGCCGGAAGGGGCGGCCATCCCCGCCACCCGCGGCGAACTGGCCCAGCTGCTGTGGAACGCCGCAGGCCGCCCGGAAGCCGGTGCCGTCGTGACCGTGTACCCGGACATCACGGACGCCGACCAGCAGGCTGCGGCCCGCTGGTGCACCGAGCAGGGCCTGCTCACCGCCCGCAGCGACGGCACCTTTGCCCCCGACGGCCGGGTGCCCAAGTGGCGGGTCATCGAGGTGTGGAACCACGCCTTTGCAAAATAACGCCCCCTCATCAAAGGCCAGCGCTTCTGCGCTGGCCTTTTTGCTGCACTGCACCGCCCTTCTCTCCCCTTTTTCCTCCCCAGCACCGCCTTTTTTGTTGACAAAGACCCGGCTTGCTATTATAATAATGTAGTCAAAATGGCATTATTGTGCGGCTTTGCGGCTGTGCAAAACAAATAGACAAGGAGAGATTCTCAAAATGGCACAAGAGATCAAGATGTCCGCTGCCGGTCTGAAGGCAATGCAGGAGGAACTGGAATACCTCAAAACGGTCCGCCGCAAGGAGCTGGCTGAAGAGATCAAGGAAG
>ENA-UEQR01001505-UEQR01001505.1-human-gut-metagenome-genome-assembly--contig:-NODE-1505-length-12892-cov-4.660476_pt1 | contig 12892 bp, 6 predicted proteins | sample MGYA00242944_ERZ507941 | MGnify/ENA primary metagenome ERZ507941 (study PRJEB26167, sample SAMN06115398) | human gut metagenome | host: Homo sapiens | place: China:Chongqing | collected 2016-06-23...
TTATCTATATCCAGATTTAATCCAATCAGGTAGTCTGTTTCTTCCATTTCATCATCCACAACTTCCGTTCCGTCCATGCGGAGCTTCTTGTCGATGACAATGTGGATGTCCGTCGGAACTTCCGTAAGACATCTGCTGCACGGGATTGATACTGTAAGATCTGTCTCCCCGCTCAAAAGCAGTTCACTGCCCTCGCGGTTCGCAATCCTAAGATCAAACGGCGCGCTCTCTGTGATCGGGAACTCACCAAGCCTCGATACAAACGTATCCTGCTCGATATGAACCTTCTCGGTAACTTCTCTGTTCTCACAAGATACAATCTCTGAAATATCGATCTGCATGGTTTACTCCTTCGCCTCATACATATGAGGTTTTCACACCTAACCAATTATACATAGACGCCCCTGGTTTGTCAATCACTTTTTTGCTTTTTTGTCAAGGATTTTTCCTTGACAGCAAAAACTATTTTACAAGCGCTACCGTCTCTCTTGCAATCGCAAGCTCCTCGTTGGTCGGGATCACACATACCTTTACCTTTGAATCCGCGGTAGAGATGATCGCCTCATCGCCATGGGTTGCATCGTTCACTGCCTGGTCTACCGTCACGCCGAGATAACCGAGATAAGACATTACCTTCTCGCGAACCAGGTTCACGTTCTCACCGATACCTGCGGTAAATGCGATGGCATCTACGCCGTTCATTGCTGCAACATAGGAGCCGATGTATTTTGCCACACGATAGCTGAACACCTCGATCGCATTGGTTGCAAGCTCGTTGCCTGCCTCGTGTCCTGCCTGCAGGTCACGGAAGTCAGAGGAGAGACCGGACATTCCCTGTACACCGGACTTCTTATTTAATACATTCATGATACCCTCGATATCAAGGTTCTCTTTCTTTGCGATGAACTCCATGATCGCCGGATCAATATCTCCGGAACGTGTTCCCATGACAAGTCCCTCAAGCGGTGTCAGACCCATGGAGGTATCTACACACTCACCGTTTAATACCGCACTGATGGATGCGCCGTTGCCGAGATGTGCCACGATGATCTTGGAATTTTTAAGATCCATGCCAAGGAACTCTGCGGTACGCTTGGATACAAAGCTGTGGCTTGTTCCGTGGAAACCGTATCTTCTGACCTTGTATTTCTCATAATACTCATGAGGCAGACCGTAAAGATATGCCTTCTTCGGCATTGTCTGATGAAAAGCGGTATCGAATACGCCAACCATCGGCACGTTCGGCATCAGTTCCTTGCAGGCATCGATACCGATCAGGTTTGCCGGGTTGTGAAGCGGTGCAAGATCGTTGCACTCTTCGATTCCCTTTAATACCTCCGGTGTCAGAAGTGTGGATGCTGCGAACTTCTCTCCGCCGTGTACGACACGATGTCCGACAGCATCGATCTCGGAAAGGCTTGCGATTGCGCCGGTCTTCGGATTCACCAGTGCATCTAAAACCATCTGGATTGCCTGCTTGTGCGTCGGCATTGCAGCTTCTGTAATCTCTTTGTCCAGTCCGGTCTTCTGGTATACCAGTCTTCCGTCGATTCCAATTCTCTCGCAGAGACCTTTTGCCAGTACCGCTTCGCTCTCAGAATCGATGAGCTGATATTTTAATGAAGAGCTTCCACAGTTGATAACTAATACGTTCATAATATCCTCCTTGTTTTGCGAAGCAAAATCCGAACCCTCTGGCGAGGAGAGGATCTGCCTCCTTGTTTTGCGAAGGTCTGTCTCTCACAGACCGCATATAATTTTAGTATACGCTTGTCACGTCCGCGAAACAAGCCAGTAATTGCCAGTTTTTTTGTACAAAATGAAAAACAGCCTGACAAAAATTTAACAGTCACACCCCGCTTTCGTGTTCATCAACCCGCACCGCGTGCACCACAAACCGCAGCCCGTCGCCCGAGCAGGTGGACAGTGTCAGAACCTTGTCATCCTTTCCCACCGCAACGCCCGTATCCTTGTAGGAGGACTTAAGCAGTTCTGTGAGGAACCCGTCAAAAGTCTCATCCGGCAGATATCCGGTCGTATAGACATCCGAATCTTCCGGGACATCACTGTACGTAAAAATCTGATAGCGGTAGGCTGCATCCTCCGTAAACACGGTAAAATACGCATTTTTTTCATAAAAGCCGTCGTTTTTATATTGTTTCAGCGAACCGAACATGCTTCCGTTTTTCATGTTGTGCCCGTACAGAATCGTGTGGCAGTCGTTAAAATCGGGGACGTTGTTCCCCTCCATAAAAATGCAGCCGGATTTCGACGCATTTCCATAGAGATCGGTATGCAGGTAGGTCTCGTCATCCCCGGAATACAGAATGGGATAATTGATCTGCTCTATATTGTCAAAATAAATCCAGCCGATCACATCCGGATTTGCTTCCTTTAGCGTCTCAAAATCCACCTGCAATGCCTCATACCATGCCGGCAGCTCCTCTCCCTCCTCCGCCGGATCATCCGAAGATGTCCCCGGCTGTCCGGTCATATAAGCCTCGCGCAGCGCCTCGTAGGTATCGTCCGCCCGCTTGTACGCGAGCAACACCGGGATCAGTTCATAAAGGGCTGCCGCAATCAGCAAAAGCCCTGCCGCAATCAGAAGAATCGATCCAATGTTTCTGTTTCTCTTCACGTGAAATGCTCCTTTTTCTTTTTTTCTATTTCACAGTATGCTATGATAGCTACAGTTTTTATTACATTGCAGTACGGGAGGATCCGCCATGAACGTCATTGGCATTATCGCAGAATACAACCCATTCCACAACGGGCACGCCTATCAGATCGCGCATGTCAGAAAAAATCTTCACGCCGACTATATCGTTGTCGCCACAAGCGGCGACTATGTACAGCGCGGAGAGCCCGCCCTTCTGGACAAATACACCCGTGCCCGCATGGCGCTCTCCTCGGGTGCGGATGTCGTGCTCGAGCTTCCCGTACTCTGGTCCACCGCTTCCGCAGAGCTTTTCGCAGACGCCGGAATCTCCCTCTTTGAGAAAACGGGCTGCGTAAACGGCATCTGTTTTGGCGCTGAGAGCGGCGACCTTGCCCTCCTTCGCCGCATTGCGGACGTTCTCGCGGATGAACCGGCGGATTTAAAGGCTTCCCTGAAGCACAACCTAAAATCCGGCAGTACATTCCCAAAGGCAAGGGAAGCTGCCCTGCTCTCGTATTTTTCCGGCTCCGCCGGTCAGGATGGCGCCCTGCCCGTATCCGCAGAGACGCTCTCCTCCCTGCTCGCCTCCCCGAACAACATACTGGCTCTGGAATACTTAAAAGCGCTGCGCCGCCGCGCGTCTTCGATCACACCCTATCTGCTAAAGCGGGAGGGCGCCGCGTACCACGAAACGTCCATCCTCTCCGGTGCATCTGTCATCCCGGCCTCGGCATCCGCGATCCGGCATACACTCTTCGCCGGCGATGCCGGAGCATGTGGGAATTCTGCCGACAGGGCATCTGAAGATTCTGCCGCCGGGATTCTGCGTCATGCCATGCCGCAGGAAGCACTGGCCATCCTGCAGGACTACCGGGCAGATTTTCCGCTGCTGTGCGCCGATGACTTTTCCGGCATTCTGGGGTATCTGTTGTTAAGCAGTTCTGCCACGCAGCTCGCCCAGACCGCCGATTCCTCCCCGGAGTTTGCCAACCGCATGCGAAACCAGCTTCCTTATTATACCTCTTTTTGCTCCTTCGCGTCACGGTTAAAAAGCAAAGAAATGACGCTCACGCGCATCAACCGCATTTTACTGCACTCCATCCTTGGCATTACTTCTTCTGATTACGCATGCGGCAATGCCTTGGATAAAATTCCCTACCTGCGCATTCTCGGCTTTCGGGAAAGCGCCGCTCCCCTGCTTGCCGCACTAAAGGCATCCGCTGCAGTTCCACTTATCACACGGCCATCGCAGGCACCAAAGCTTTTGTCCCCGGATGCCATGCGGGTATTTGAGCACGATGTGTTTGCCGGAAATCTCTATCTGCAGATGCGCAATCAAAAAGGCGGCACGCCTCTGCGCGCCGCCCGTATGCAGGAGCATGACGTTCCCCCCGCCTCCGAATATCAGCGGCAGATCGTCATCCTGCCATAGTGCAGTCTCATTTTTTTGTCTTTTTTCCAAATACGGCGGCGGACAGCAGTGCTACCAGCGGAACCGTGCACACGATCCCCACGCTTCCCGCAATGCACTGGATAATCTCGATCGCCACAAAGTCCGTATTCATCAGCTGCTGAAAGCTGACATCATAGGAGTAGATCATCAACATCATATTCAGCGATGTCCCGGCGACTGCCAGGATTAGCGTATTCGCCATGGTTCCCATCGCATCTCTTCCGATATTCATCCCGGAGGCAAACAGCTTCGCCATGCCAAGCGACCGGTCCACCTGATGGATCTCCGCCACCGCGGAACAAATACTCATCGCCACATCCATCACGGCTCCCATACACGAAATCAGAATACCGCACAAAAACAGATCCCGGATCTTCAGTTCCGTGGTGCTTGTGATCAGAAGCAGTGTCTCCGCCTCATCCATCTGGTAGGTCGTAATCGACATGGCATTCTGCGCGATCAGTGCAAACACTGCTCCCGCAAGCACACCCAGCATGCTTCCGATTGCCGCCACAACCGTCTTGGTCGAGATGCCGTCTATCAGGAAGAAGCTGACGAAATTGCAGACCAGAATGAGCAGGATAGTGACCGCCAGCGGCGAGTAACCCTTCAGCGCAAGCGGCAGTAAAATCCAGAGGATACATACCACGGTAAACGCCAGCCCCGCCACAGATTTTGCACCTTTTTTCCCTCCGATCAATACGAGAAGCAGCACAAACGCCACGATGCAGCCAATCATCTGCGGAACGCGGTAATAATTGTAGACCGAGACCTGATATTCGTCCTCCCCCGTCGTGTCGATGCGGATAGAGACTTTATCCCCCGCCGCCACCCTGACGTTGTACAGGGAGCTGAAATAATTTTCCACAATAGCCGTGTCGCCCTTGTAACGTCCGGTAAGGATCTCGACCTCCAGCGTCATACTTCCCCGCCAGATTCCGTCCAGCTCCTCATCCACCGTCTTGTGATCCTCCACAACCCGCAGGACTCTTCCGACCTCATAGTCCGTCCCCGCCATGTTGCTGCTCCGGTAAACCGGTCTGTCTTTATTCGCGAACCAGATCAGTCCGCAAAAAGCAACGGCAGCCAGTGCCAGAAGCACCAGGCTGCGTATCTTGCTCTTTTTGAAATTCATGTTTTAACCACCCTTATTTCAAAAATATCCTTTTTTTGCGTGCTGCCGCTGCAAGCAGAACCATACCTGCAAGAAGCATCATCACTGCTGCCGCAAGCGGGGTGTCGTCTCCCGTCTGCACTGCAGGCATCTGATCCAGCACCACCACATAATCGGATGCATGTACAAAGGTAAGCTCCACATTTCCGTTTGCATCTACTTTTCCGGAAGATGCCAGTTCCAGCCGTCCCTTTGCTTCATTGTAATAATATAACTTTGCATACATGCCCGCATACTGTGTTCCCACCGGCAGCGTCATCACTGCGGTAAAACCGAATGCGCCGTCATGATTTAAGCTGATCTGGAAATAGTCTCTTCCTGCCGCGGTCTGTCTCGCAAGCGCATCCGGCACGGCATGGCTGTTGATCGTCACGCCGAAATCAATGTCTGAAATCGTATCCGATGTCACACTTCTTCCGTCAATTGTCCACACGATTCCGTTTGCCAGCCTAAATACCAGACGTACATCCCTTCCGCGCACTGCCGCAATAACATCTCCCGGCACAGAAACACCGTCTGCAAGAAGAACCGTCACGGTGCTGCCTGCGGATGCCGCTGTCACTCTGTTTCTGACCGGATCCCAGTCATTCTGCGAAGCAACCGTCACCGCATCTGTCGTCTGTCCGTCCGATACAGTCACGCTGCCGCTTACACTTCCGCCGTTTCCATTTCCGTCCGCGCTGTCATTTCCGCCGTCTGACGAATCTGTTCCCGGTGTCTCGGTATTTCCCGGTGTCTCCGTATCCCCCGGTGTCTCCGTATCTCCCGGTGTCTCTGTATCTCCCGGTGTCTCCGTATCCCCCGGTATCTGTCCGGATGATGTCTTTACAATCTCATCACAGTTTCTTACACGCAGACAGGTCACCGCCTCATCCGAGGTTCCCTCCGGATGTGCATAGACCACGCCGACTGCCGACACGCGTTCTCCTGTCGCCACAACCGATGCCAGTTCGTTCTTTCCGGTTGTTGCGGATAAAATATATCCGTCAATAAAAATATTTGCATTAACGCCGCTGCCATCATCCAGCCAGAACTGTTATACACCGGTACCCGCTGCGTCGTAGAGAACATCCGTCACCGTTCCTTCCACCTGTACCAGCTTACCGCCGGACTTTTCATAGTCCATGGCGTCTTTTGCCGACAGTTTCTCCGGTGCAATCACCTTCGGCTCCTCGTCCAGAATCCGGCTGCTTATCACCTTAAGCTCTTTATCGCCCTGGTAGGCGTCCACATATCCGGTAATCTCCACCTTGGTTCCGATGGCAAGTCCGCTCTCCGCATACGGGAAGATATCAATTCCCGCGGTGTCGTCCTGGATATAGATCGTATCAAAGAAGGTGTTGCCCTCCACGGCTGTTCCTGCGGTCACATAGCCTTCCACGCGGTAGACATCGCCCGCCGTACCGTTCTTACGCACTTCCGCAATCGTAGACAGCGGAAGCTCCACTTTCACTTCATCTAAAATATTTTCTGCAATCGTGCGGTTTAAGTATGGCAGATCCCAGATATTGTCCAGCTCCGCCTTCACCTCAAAGTCGGAAATAAATACGGTTCCCGCAACAAATACATTTGCACCGCTTCCCAGTGTCTCATGTGCGAGTGCTACCATATTGCCTTTTTCCACATACGTCGGGCTTCCGGTAACTCTGTTTCCCGCATCATCCTTGCAGTCGATCGAATACGTTGTATCATATCCGCTCACAAGCGCTTCCGCACGTCCGGCTGTCACCGCATCCGCATCCAGCGCCACGGTACATCCGCTGTACGCACTGTACTCCTGCTCCTCGCTTGCGCCGCGCAGATATCTGGAATCCTTGTTGTAGGTTCTTTTCAGATATAAGCGGTACGGCTGTCCGCCGTTGTTCGTCTCGTCGTACGCCTCGTCGCTGTTTAATCTGGTCGATGCCCCGATCGCAGCCAAAAGCTTATTCATCTCTGTCGCTGTCTGTCCCGAAGTAGAATCCTGATAATCGGCAATACCGCAGGTAATCAGCGTACCGCCATTGTCGGTATAGTCTTTTACCATCTGGATAAAGCTGTCTTCAAAATGCGACACGGTGTAATCTCCGGCATTTGCTGTCCCGGATTTCTTCGCCGGTGCCGAGATCACAAGCAACGCACAGTTTGCAAGCATCTCCGGCGTAATCTCGTCTGTGACCACTTCCACCTTGACGTTCTTTGCTCCCGCAATCGCCGTAAAGTTTCCGACGTTACCGCCATAGTAACCGGTCACATAATCGTTGTAATGGGTTCCGTCGATGATAACCTTTGTCACCATCTCCGTTGTCGCGTAGCTTAATTTTAAGACGCTCTTGTATACCTTCTGCACGCCGTTCATCGTCGCATGCACAACTGCTGTCATCTCCATGCTGCCGACGCCGTCATAGGTATAGTCAAAGCTGTAGCTTCCCGTGCTCATGGATGCGACGCTTCCCAATCCTGCTGCGGCAAGATCCGCCTCATGTACGGTCTCTCCGCCCACCTCAAACGTTATGGAATCAATCGCGAGTTCGCTGTTTTCATTATTATAGAGTCCAAGGTTCACCGTCAGCGGCTCTCCCCTTACCGGAAGCACCTCGTCCGTGGAAAAGCTGTCAATTCCTGCCGCCTCCACAGAGCCTACCCATACCGGTGCCGTCACGGCGATATCACTGTCCGCTTCCACAACCTTGATATAGTAATAGGAATAATCATTTTTCACATCAAAGGTGACCGTCTCCTCGTTTCCGGAAACATTTTTCTCGGCAAGCACCAGTCCTCCGTTTGTGATGACCTGTACTTTACCGATGGACGCATCCGTCGGATCACTTAAGTCAACCGAAAGATGTACGGTATCTCCGGTCGCTCCATCCTCTAAAATAGAACCCATGATGTAGCCGTCCAGCGTGTAGTAGATGCTGAGGTCGTTATCCTCTGTCGCATACACGCGGTAATTGCGCATGGCATCGTAAATATTTTCCTGCGTCAGGCTGTCCACAAGGACAACGGAACGCGCCGTGTTTGCATCGCCCCACAAGCCTTTATGGTTATCCTGGTTGTTGGTCGGAGCAAGATGCCAGCCCTTGTCCAGCGCGCGCTGGTAATACTCGTAGGACGGGAAGTAACCCGAACTTCCGATCGCACCCTCGCCGTTTCCGACCTCGATCGTCGTAATCAGCTTGTCGATCTCCTCGTCATAGTATGCGAAATCGCTGAAATCACCGAACGTCGTTCCCGGGTGGTTAAACTGGCTGATGGAATCCGGCTGTGTCTTTAAGGTCGCGTAATAATTCTGCAATGCCGTGCTGTAAGTCTTGTACTCATTCTGGGTACGGCTCTGGAAGCCTTCGGTGTTAAACGTATTGATGTGTCCAAGTCCGTTCGACCAGGTCATCTCAAACCCATAGATGCACACAAATCCGCTTGTCGTATACTGCGTGGCAAGCGCATGGCCTTCCTTCCATTCCTCACTCATCGAGCCGTCCGAGATGGACGCGCTGTCCGCGTTGTCAAACGAGTTGGAGTGATCTGTCACCGCAACAAAATCCAGATTGTCAACGTTCGTTGCATGCTGGTATGCATCCTCACAGCTTCCCGCACCGTCCGAATAGGAAGTGTGGGAATGTAACTGTCCAAAGTAAATCTGATATTTTTCGTTTGTGCGCTCGGTAAAGGAAAGTGTGAGCACACTGCTGTCCAGGTAACCGTCTTTGACGGCTTTCACCTTATAGGTAACCGGAAGCTCTGTCAGGACGAGCTTTTCGGTATAATCCTGCCAGGTTGCACCGTCGTCCGCGGAATACTGAATCGTCGCACCCTCGGTCTCACAGGTGAGGTTCACCGCAGTATTTTTCACCACGCTGCCGCCGTTCGGCGTTGCTTTTACCGTTGCCACCTGTGCCTGCTGATAAGAGAACGTACGGCGGATGCTGTCCTTATAGCCGTCCTTCGTCGCATAGGCAGTCACAACTGCCGGAAGGTCTGCAAGCTTTGGCTTCGCCGACGCATCATAGATCTGCTCCGCGCCGCCGTTTACACTGTAATGGATTGTTACACCCTCCGTGGCGCTTGTCAGTGTCAGTTCACTGCCCACAGCTACCACGCCGCTCTGCGGTTCTGCTGCCACATATCCGCAGAGATCTGAGGCGATCAGCGGATTGCCTGTCACTGTCACCGTGTCCATACGGATCACTCCGCCCGCTGCCGGTGCCTTATCTCCCTTGGCAGAAAGGCTGCCCGGGACCATGCGGATGTAGAGACGGTCTGCATTCGCCGCCTCGTTCGGAATATCAAACGTGAACGAAATATAGTTTGCCGGCGCAAGGCTTGTCTTTGCCACACCGTCGGTAATTTTCTCCGCGGCGCTCACTTCCTGCGGCTCACCGCCCACGTATTTCGTGTACTTATAAGCATAGGTTCCTGTGGAAAGGTTTTTAAAATCCACACCGTCCGTAGAATACTGCATCTGGAAGGAACCTGCTCCAGTGTTGCTTGCGCGAAGCCGGAACGCGAGCACCATGTTGGCATAGCCCGTTGTCGGCATCACAATAGTAAGTCCAACCGGTGGAAGTGCTTGTGGCCTCGGTATACGGTGCCACTGCCACTCCGTTTACCACCGCCGAATATACGGCATCCGTATCCAGCAGATCATTTGCATTGAGAGAATCTCCTGCAATTCCGGTGTCTGCCGTCACACCTGCCGTCTTGTAATCTGCCGTTCCGGACCACTGTGCCACATTCTCCGTGACGGACTCATCCGCGCGGACATGAATGGACGGTGTTCCCTCATCGATCAGATAAAAATAGAATACATACGCCGCATCCGAAGATGATTTGTAGCTGTATGTCGTAAATCCGTTATAATATTCCAGATACTGCTCCGCGGTATTATTGTATTTTGCGTTGGCGTTGATCACATAGTATCCGCCGTTCTCATTTGCCTTCTGCAGCTTCCAGAGACTGTAATCTCCCGCCGCGTCCGCAAACGTCACGGAGCTGCCCGTTGCGCCGGACGTCAGATATTTTCCACCGCATGTAAAAGTATAATAGCCGTTTTCATCCACGGAAACCGTAAGTTCTGCCGCATCTTCCGGAATGGCAAGCGCACCGTCCGCCGCAGTCGCTGACACGCCCTTTAACTTCTTGCCGCTTGCTGTCTGGGAGAGCACGCTTCCGGTTCCGTTGTTCTTGTAATAGAGGGCAACCATATTTCCGTCCGAAAGTGTGGTGGCAAGTGCCGCCTCCTTGCTCTTTGCACCCTGTTTTACCGCGTAGGCAAATTCTGCCGTCTCACTCGTCTCATAACCTTCGAGTTCGGCTGTCGCGTAGATCGTCACATCTTCCTCGATCACAAGCGCTTCGGTGTATGTCTTGTCTGCACTGTCCAGATCGGTATGGTATGTGATCGTTGCTCCCTCCGTCGCACAGGAGAGCTCCACCTTCGTACCGGCTTCCACATCTCCCGGCTCCACGGAAGCTTTGACTTTGGAACAGACCGTTCCGTCTGTCGCCACCTCGCCCTGTGTTCCGGTGACTACAATGTTGTTGATGCTGGTCACACCGTTCGTGCCGACTGTACTCTGGTTCACACTCGTGTTTCCCTGCATCGTCACACGCAGTGTAAACGCTTTTCCGGACAGCGCCGCCGGGAGTGCCGTCTGCTGATACACCGAGGCTAGACTCGTGCTTAAGGTCACATCCGTTCCGCTGATCTTTGTCCAGCTCGCTCCGTCAATGGAATATTCCAGTGCAAAGTTGGCAGGACCGGTTCCGCTGGAGCGCATGTCTGCGGAAAATTTCAAATCTGTGTAACCTGCAGCATTGACCGCAACCGTAAAGCCCGCTCCCTCGCTCCATCCTTTTGCTGCGATTCCCTTGCTGAATCCGCTGTAAGATACTCCGCTTACGTCAAGCGTTCCGCTGCCCGTTGTCGCCGCTGTCGGAAGTCCCGCTTCCGGTGCCGCCGTATAACTGAAGGCCGCAAGGCTTTCTGCCCCCGCCGTCTGGATGAACGCCGTATTCTGGTCTGCCCCAGACTCCGTATTCTGTACCGCATCCGCCTGCGCTGCGGCATCTGTCTGCGCCGCGTCCGTCTGTCCGGCGGCATCTGCCTGCGCCGCATCCGTCTGACCGGCGTTCTCTGTCTGCGCCGCACTTTCCTGATTTATCGTGTTCTGTGCACCTTCCGTGCTGTCTGCTCCGCTCTCCGCTGCCGGCGACGGATTTTCCGCCGCTTCGCTTCCGGCAGTCGTCTGCACCTCTGCTGCATACGCCGTAACAAAAGACGCATCTCCTGCTACCGTCGAAAACACCATGCAGAATGCGAAGAAAAGCGCACATATGTTTTTCCAATGATTCTTTTTCTTCATTTTCACAACTGTTCCTCTCATTTTTTTGTATGTAAAATAAACTGTAACGTTTATGAATCTTCTCTTCTACCCTTGTCCGGTAAAGCCTTGTAAAAAAAGTGTAAAAAAGAATCTCGCTTGCGAGATTCTCCGCGCGCGAGCGGTTCGCAAAGCGATATTTTCCCTACCGCGAGCCGCGCATCCTCGCGGAGCGTTTTTTATTTCATAGGAAGGTTCTACTTTCACACATGAATGTATCACGGTATTTCCTATGAAACAAAAGAGGTGCAGCCACACAAACCATGTGGCTGCACCTCTTTTTATGTTCTTTTCTATCTTCTTTTTTATATTCTTTTTCTATTATATATTCTCTTTTATATCCCGTCTTCTTATCCGTGCGGATGCGCCTTCAGATAAACCTCCCGCATCTGCAGATCTTTCGCCTGCGCATATATCTGCGTTGTGGAAATATCCGAATGTCCCAGCATCTCCTGCACCGATTTTAAGTCCGCCCCGTTGCCGACCATATGCGCCGCAAAGGAATGTCTCAACATATGCGGCGTAATCTCCGCTTCTATTCCCGCCTTTTTGCCGTAGCCCTTCATCAGCTTCCAGAATCCCTGGCGGCTCATCGGCTGCCCGGAACAGTTCGTAAACAGGCGGTCTTCCTTCTCATCTGATATAAGCTTCGGCCTGCCCTCTGCAAGATAAGCTTCCAGCGCCTTGCGCGCAATCATTCCAAACGGAATGATCCGTTCCTTATGTCCATCCGAGCAGGTCAGATACTCCATCCGCAGATTCACATCCGACACCCTCAGTGAAATCAGCTCGGACACACGGATGCCTGTCGCATACAATAACTCCAGCATGGCTTTATCCCGCAGTTCCTTCGGCGATGTACCTCCCGGCTGTTCCAAAAGGCGCGTCACCTCTTCCGTCTTCAATCCTGTCGGCATTTTCTTCTCAATCCGCGGCGCCTTTAAACGCTCGGACGGATCTACTGCCAGTCTCCGCTCCTTCTCCATATAATGATAGAACGCCTTCATGGACGCAATGCTTCGCGAGATCGTCGCAGGCTTTCTTCCTTCCTTTTCCAGATAGATGACGTAGGATGTCAGACTTGTAGCCGTCACCTCATTCACATCGCAGATTCCCTGTGTCAGAAGATACTGATTCATTTTCTTCAAATCACGCGCATAAGAAACCTCCGTGTTCTCTGAGGTATTCTTCTCCTGATGTAAATATTGAATGAAATTCTGTATGTCCTGCGTCATAACTTT
>ENA-UEQR01001506-UEQR01001506.1-human-gut-metagenome-genome-assembly--contig:-NODE-1506-length-12890-cov-6.033716_pt1 | contig 12890 bp, 8 predicted proteins | sample MGYA00242944_ERZ507941 | MGnify/ENA primary metagenome ERZ507941 (study PRJEB26167, sample SAMN06115398) | human gut metagenome | host: Homo sapiens | place: China:Chongqing | collected 2016-06-23...
TTCGGACACAGCGGCGGTCAGCTCGTATTACCAGCACGCAGCCGACGGCTTGGATATCTTAAAGGATTTTGTTGTCCGCAACGGCCTTGCGCCGGTGGAGGGCGCGGTCGACTGGGAGGCGTGGTATCAGGAATTCATTCTGCCGCGCATTGAGGCCGAAACGGACCCCGCCGCGGACGCGGCATGGTTCGCCGCGCGCGAGCCGGTGGAGCAGTGGCCCAAATTTACCGTGAACGGCACGTCGATCTATGATCTGACGCTGGACGATATCCAAAATGTTTACGGCACATATGAACGCATTTTACACTGGGTGTACATCCAGACAGACTACTATGACGTCGTAGAATTTGCGGACGGCTCGCAGGCTGCGGGTTGGATGAACAAGGACGGCACAATCCACTATCCGAACGCCGCATATCTGCGGCTGGATGCCGGGGTCGAGGCCTGCGGCGTCCGCTTCGGCGAGGATTACCGCGAGGCGGCGAACCGCTTCCCGCGCGACACCGAGCCGGTACTCGAACAGGTCGACGAACACACGGCGCGGCTGATGCTCGGCGGCGAGATCCTGTACATGGGCAAATACAGCTACATCGAGTACACGGACGGCGCTGCAACAACGCTTGTCGTGAGCGACGAGACGCTCATGACGTTCTACATTGAAAACGGCGTGATCGCCGCCGTCAGCTGGATGGCGCCGGAGGAGTCCATGCGGCTGCCGGTCACGGAGGAATGGGTGCAGCAGCGCATGACGATCGACCCGAGCCGTCTGACGGATGAGAACCTGCTAAGCATTCTGATCGGCCCGGAGATCGCGCTTGTCAATAACGGATTTACGTTCGATTCGCCCGCAGACTTGTCGTCAGAGAAGCTGTTTATGCTGTTTCTGTACTGGTCGGTCGATTCCACGCGCGATAATTACAAGCAGGCCGACGGGAAGTATCACTTCACGCAGGACTTTATCAACGGCATCCTCTCACATTATTTCCGCACCGGCAGCTTCACGTTTGACATTACGCAGTGCAGAAACTACGACGCATCGGAAGGCACGGCGGTCATCGAGAACGTATCCGGCTTCGGCGGCGGCCCGGATCTGCGCATTGCGGACGTGCAGGTGCTGGAGGGCAGCACCGTACAGGTCACGGCGGATTTTTATAACGCCAACCCGTTTTTTGACAACAGCGGCGGCGAACTCCGCTACGCGCGCAAGGTCTACACGCTGGACTTCTACTACGGCGGCGCGCTGTTCCAGTCGGCGCAGTTCGCGGCGCTGCCGGAGGACGATCTGCGTGCAGCTCTAAAACTGCACACCGGCGAGACGACGGACGATCTGGCGCAGCTGTTCTGGACGTACGACAGCCAGAACGGCAATCTGCTGGGCAGTCTGCCGAGCGGCAATTGGACAGCGCTGCCGCTGACCGAAGACGCGTGGGACGGACTTTCGCTGTTTGTCTACGAGCGCTGGGCGCGCAAAAACAACTGGCCGCTGACGATCAGCGAGACGGATTTCGACCATACGCTCGAACGCTATTTCCCGCTGGGTCGGTACGGCTGGGAGGACCGCAGCTCGCTCTATCTGACGTATGAGGACGGCACGTATACCCGCACCATCAACGACAACCACGGCGCGCGGTACTGTTATCTGAAAAGCGTCTCCTGCATGACAGACGGAAGCTTCCAGCTGGTGTTCCACTGTCTCGACGTGCCAGAGCTCACGGAGTACGCGGACGCGTCTGCGGACGTGCGCGCGGTCTATGACCACGCGGGCGCGGAGGAGCTTCAGCCGCAGGAATTCCGTCGGGCCGTGTACCGCGCGTTCGCCGACGGCGTCATTCCCACCGGAAACAGCATGACGGAGCTGACCGTGACCGTTCGCCTGACCGGCGAAGCGCGGTATCCGTTCCAGTTCCTGTCGGCCAGGGATGGATAACCAGAGCGGGATTTTCGGCGGCTTCCTTGATGGTCAGCTGCAAAGCTGCTTGATCTGCTGTAGGGGCCGACGACTCTGTCGGCCCGATAAATGTTGCGAATTTGCCGTGAATTTTCGTTAAAGCGCTGCGTTCTGCGGGCGGACAGAGTCGTCCGCCCCTACGCCCAAATTGGAAAGCACTTTCAAAAATAGGTTGACAAATGTAGCCTTGCGTGCTATGATGGGTCTACAAAAGTAAACCAAGGAGGGATATCCTGTGCAATTATGCCAAAGCGAATGGACCGTGCTGCAAAGCCTGTGGGAGCAGCAGCCGCAGACGCTCATGCAGCTGGTGGAGGATTTGAAGCTCCGCGCCGGATGGTCGGCCAGCACGAGTAAGACCATGGCCGCCCGCATGACGGAAAAGGGCCTTCTGCGCTACGAGGGCAAGCCCCGGCGCTATTACCCGAACGTCACCCGCGAGGAAGCCGGGCTGGAGGAAACCGAGCAGCTGCTTTCCCGCGCGTTCGGCGGGAAGCTCGGCCTGCTGGTCAGCAATTTCGCTGACCACGGAAAAATCGGAAAGGACGAGCTGGACGAGCTTTACGCCATTCTGGACAGGGCTGCGGGCCGCGAGGAATAGGGGAGGGGAACCATGCTGGAAATTCTCATTTCATCGACTGTTCTGATCCTTGCGCTGACCGCGCTTCGATTTTTCCTGCGCGGGAAACTCAATCCGCGCCTGCAATACACGCTCTGGCTGCTCGCCGCGCTGCGGCTTTTGCTGCCGGTCTCGCTGGTCAGAAGCCCGGTCAGCGTGATGAACGCCGTCCCGGACGTGCCCGCCGCTGTGCAGCGGCTGACTGCTCCGGAAAATCGCCGCGCCCCGCAGACGGACAATACGCAATCCCCGGTGCAGACTGCCTCTGAGACGGAGACTGCGCCCACAGAGGCGCAGATGCAGCTGACGGGCAGCACGATTTTGAAACTCGTCTGGCTGACCGGCGCGGCAGCGATGGCGCTGGCCGTTCTGGCGCAGAATCTGCTGTTTCTCCGGAGACTGAAAAGAATCCGGCGGCCGTTTGCCTGCCCGGAAAGCCCGGTTTCGGTCTGGGTGGCGTCCGGGCTGCCGTCGCCGTGCCTCGCGGGGCTGTTCAGGCCTGAAATTTATCTCACGTCCGAAGCGGCGCAGGACCCGGAGACACGCCAATTCGTCCTTCGTCACGAGCTGGCGCATTATCACGCGCGGGATCAGCTCTGGAGCCTCCTGCGCCTCATCTGCCAGTGCCTGTACTGGTTCGACCCCTTCGTGTGGCTTGCCGCGGCGCTTTCCCGGCGCGACTGCGAGCTGGCCTGCGACGAGCGGGTGCTGAAAGACCTCGACCCCGGCAGCCGGATAAGCTATGGCCGCGCGCTGCTCAGCCTTGTTGCGCCGAAGCGGGCGAGGGGCCAGCTGCTGTCCTGCGCGACGACGATGCAGCTGGGCCGAAAGAGCCTCAGAGAGCGCATCACGCTTATCGCGAAAAAGCCGAAAATGGCGGCGTATACCCTCGTTTTTGTGCTGGTCTTAAGTCTTGTTCTGACGGCCTGCACGTTTACCGGCGCGCCCGTGCAGCCGGAGCCGGAACCTGCACCGGAACCCGTACAGACAGAACCGGAGCCGGTACAGCCGGAGGAACCGCCGGCTGATGCAGAAGCGCCCCAGCCCGTCGAGGACGAACCGGAGGCAGAGTTCCAGATGGCGTTCCCGATGCTGAATTACGCGTCGTTCCAGCGCTATCTGGACGAGCACCCGGAGACGCTGGACAGCGGCTGGGAGCATATCCGCATCAACGAAGCGGGCTTTGACGACGCGGGCACGAGCATCGAGACGCAGCAGGGCGATCAGGTGCTGGCCATTGATGCGGAATACGGCATTGTGCTCGTGCGCATCACCGGCGACGGCTATCGCGGCGTGCTGGCCATCTGCCGGTACCCGGAGCTTCTGCGGCTGGAAATGGCCTCGACCTACGGCACGGAAGGGGAGCTGGCGGGCAAGATCGCGTCTGACCACGGCGGCGTCCTCGCCATGAACGCTAACGGCTTCCAGGACCCCAACGGCAAGGGCAACGGCGGCCAGCTTGCAGGCTGGTGCATGGCGCAGGGTGAAGAACACGGCTATCACTTCGGCGGCGACGTCTACCAGCGCGTCGAGCTGAGCGAAAACGGCCTCGACTGCCGCATCGTGCCCGCGTCGGCCCCGGTCGGGGAGGGGACATACAACGCAGTCGAGTTTACGCCCGTCCTGATCCGGGACGGTGAAAAGATCGAGGATTCCTTCTGGATGGGCGAACAGCCGCGCGCGTGCTTCGGCACCGGCGATCAGGGCGTTTATATGCTCATCATCGAGGGCCGCTACCCCGACGAGGGCATCCGGGGCACGAGCGTCAACACGTGCTCGGATATCCTGCTGGCCTACGGCTGCCGGAATGCGTTAAACATGGACGGCGGCTCAAGCGCGATCTTGTGGTACGACGGCGAATACGTCACGCAGTCGTCGTCCTCGTTCCTGCGCTACACCGGCGGCCGCCCGCTGCCGAACGCGTGGGTCTACGGATGAATTTTCATGTTGACAATCGCAGGAAATGTGGTAAAATATCTGCGATATTGGAAAACCGCGTTGAAAAACCGAGCGGTCCGGTGCAGCTTTCAGAGAGAAGGGGACGGTGAAAGCCCTTCAGCAAGCCTGTTCGCAGCCAGTTTGGAGCGGCCGCGCGAAAGCGCGGCGGGTGCTTCCCGATACAGGAGCGCCGAGATGTGCGCAAGCACAATCAGGGTGGTACCGCGACTGACCTCGCCCCTGTCACAGGGGCGGGGTTTTTATATTTTACTCAGAATTTTTCTTTCCACTGCACCTCTTGCCTCTCCCTTTGGGAGAGGTGTCCGAGCGAAGCGAGGACGGAGAGGGGAAACAATGACCAAAACCCTCTCAGTCACCTGCGGTGACAGCTCTCCCGGAGGGAGAGCCAAGTGCCCTCTCAGTCGCCTGCGGCGACAGCTCTCCCATAGGGAGAGCCAAGGGCCGTCTCCGGCACCGTGTATCGTTTAATTTTTAATGTATATAGAAGGAGTTATTCATCATGGCACACAAGGCATACGGTCTCAATGAGCTGCGCGAGATGTACCTGAAGTTCTTTGAAACGAAGGGCCATCTGCGTCTGCCGAGCTTTTCCCTCGTTCCGCAGAACGACAAATCCATCCTGCTGATCAACGCGGGCATGACTCCCATGAAGCCGTGGTTCACCGGCGAGGAAGAGCCCCCGCGCCACCGCGTCACCACCTGTCAGAAGTGCATCCGCACCGGCGACATTGAAAACGTCGGCCATACGGCCCGCCACGGCACGTATTTTGAGATGCTGGGCAACTTCTCCTTCGGCGATTACTTCAAGAAGGAGGCCATTCCCTGGGCATGGGAATTCCTGACCAGCCCCGAGTGGGTCGGCCTGGAGCCGGACCGCCTCTATCCGTCCGTCTTCGCGGGCAACGAGACGACCCCCGCAGATGACGAGGCCTTCGCCATCTGGCGCGACGTGATCGGCATCCCCGAAAACCGCATCTTCCGCTTCGGCAAGGAGGATAACTTCTGGGAGCATGGCTCCGGCCCGTGCGGCCCGTGTTCGGAAATTTACTATGACCGCGGCGAGCAGTACGGCTGCGGCAAGCCCGGCTGCACCGTCGGCTGCGACTGCGACCGCTATGTCGAGGTCTGGAACATCGTCTTCTCCCAGTTCAATAACGACGGCCACGGCAATTATACCGAACTCAAGCAGAAGAACATCGACACCGGCATGGGCCTCGAACGCCTTGCCTGCGTGTGTCAGAACGTCGCGTCCCTGTTCGACGTCGACACTGTCATGAACATCACGAATAAAGTCTCCGAGATCACCGGCGCACACTATGAGGAGTCCGACAAGACTGACGTGTCCCTGCGCGTCATCACCGACCATATCCGTTCGTCGACCTTCATGATCTGCGACGGCATTCTCCCCTCCAACGAGGGCCGGGGCTACGTCCTGCGCCGCCTGCTGCGCCGCGCCGCGCGTCACGGCAAGCTGCTGGGCGTGAACGAACCGTTCCTCTATCAGGTCGTGGACACCGTCGTCCATGAAAACGAGTGCCAGTACCCCGAGCTGCGCGAAAAGCAGTCCTATATCACCCGCGTCATCCGCACCGAGGAAGAAAACTTCGCCAAGACCATCGATGGCGGCATGAAGATCTTCTCCGAAATGCTCGAGAGCCACAAGGCCAAGGGCGAGACGACCTTCTCCGGCGCGGACGCGTTCAAGCTCTATGACACCTACGGCTTCCCCATCGACCTGACCAACGAAATGGTCGCCGAAGAGGGGATGCAGGTCGACGAAGCGGCCTTCAAGCAGCTCATGCAGGAGCAGAAGGTCCGCGCACGCGAGGCGCGCAAGGCGCTCGGCGACCTCGGCTGGGCCGGCGTTGAATTCGGCAAGGAGATCCCCGCCACGACCTTCATCGGCTATACCAACATGGAAGCCGAGGGCAAGATCGTCGCCATCGTCGCCGACGAAGAGCTTCAGGGTGCGATCACGTCCGGCACGGATGCAATTCTTGTCCTCGACCAGACCCCGTTCTACGCCGAAATGGGCGGCCAGGTCGCCGACCATGGCACCATTCACACCGAAACCGCCGAATTCACCGTCACCGACGTGCAGAAGAACAAGGGCGGCAAGTTCATGCACTACGGCAAGCTCGTCTCCGGCTCTCTGGCCGTCGGCGATACCGTGACCGCGTCCATCGATGCAGCCCGCCGCAAGGCCATCATGCGCGCCCACTCCGCAACGCATCTGCTGGACTACGCTCTGCGCACCGTCCTCGGCGATCATGCGCATCAGGCAGGCTCCCTTGTCGAGCCGGACCGCCTGCGCTACGACTTCACACACTTCTCCGCCGTCACCGCAGACGAGCTGGTCAAGATCAGCCGCCTTGTCAGTGAGCTTGTGCTGGACGGCATGTCCGTCGAGACGAAGGAAATGCCCATCGCGGAGGCGAAGAAGCTTGGCGCGATCGCCCTGTTCGGCGAAAAGTACGGCGATGTCGTGCGCGTCGTGAACATGGGCGGCAAGTCCGTTGAGCTTTGCGGCGGCACCCATGTCGATAACACCGCCAAGGTCGGCCCGTTCCGCATCACGAGCGAATCCTCCGTTGCCTCCGGCGTGCGCCGCATCGAGGCCGTCACGGGCGAAGCGTTCCTGAATCTCGTCGATGAGATGAATATGCGTCTGGTCAAGGCGGCCGAGCTGCTGAAGACCACGCCGATGGAGCTGATCAACAAGGCCCAGAGCAGCATGAACGAGATCCGTGAGCTGCACCAGACCATCGAGCGCATGAAGGACAAGCTCTTCGCGGGCGATGTGGACAGCCTCCTGTTCTCCGCCAAGGACGTAAACGGCCTCAAGGTCGTCACGGCCAGCCGCGAGAACACCGACGCGAACGACCTGCGTAAGCTCGGCGATTTCCTGCGCGACAAGAACCCGAACACCGTCGCGGCTCTCGGCGCTGTCAACGGCGAAAAGGTCACGCTGCTGGCCGTCTGCGGCAAAAACGCCGTCGCACGCGGCATCAAGGCGGGCGATATCATCAAGAATATTGCGCCCATCGTCGGCGGCAAGGGCGGCGGCAAGCCGGATTCCGCCATGGGCGGCGGCACGAACGCCCTCAAGCTCGACGACGCGCTGGCGGCTGTCGACGATTACGTCGCGGCCAATGTCAAGGACTAAGGAGGAAGCACCATGTCTGATTGCCTGTTCTGCAAAATCATCGCGGGTGAGATCCCGTCCGCAAAGGTCTACGAGGACGACCTCTGCTATGCCTTCAAGGACATCAGCCCCCTTGCCCCCACACATTTCCTCGTCGTCCCGAAGCAGCATTTTGCCTCCGCCGCTGAGGTCACGCCGGAAAATGAAGCCGTGGTCGGCCACATCTATACTGTCATTGCCAAGCTTGCCCGGGAAATGGGCTTTGCCGACGGCTACCGTGTGGTAACGAACGTCGGCGAGCTGGCTGGGCAGACCGTCCATCACATCCACTTCCACGTGCTCTCCGGCAAGCAGCTGGGCAGCTTTAACTGAGGTTCCAATATTTTTGCAATTTTCCCTGCCATGCCGCCCGCATGGCGGGGAATCTGTTATTTTCCCATCAAAAACGCACGGAAGGACTTGAAAAAGGATGTAGTGTATGCTATCATTGGTACATATGCCAGCGGAGTCATCCCTCATTCCTTCCGGCTATGGCATTGGAAACGTTTTAACCCTCTCTCCTTCAAGCAAGCAAATCCGGGCTTCCCTGCTTCGGCTGGGAAGCCCAACCCCCCTCTGTGACAATTGCATCGTATTCGGCCCACACCGCCTGCCCCTTACCAGCTGTAGTTTTATATCTTCTAAATCGAACAAATTTTCTAATAATGCTTGCATTGGATCCGCCTTCGGTGGTATGATAGGGACAGAACCTGAAGGGAGGCGGAACGGGTGTATCTGGCGATCGATCTGAAATCCTTTTATGCGTCGGTGGAATGTGCGGCGCGGGGGCTTGACCCGTTGAAAACAAATCTCGTTGTGGCGGACGCGGCGCGGACGGAGAAAACGATCTGCCTGGCCGTCTCGCCGTCCTTAAAGGCGTATGGCATCGCGGGCCGGGCGCGGCTGTTCGAGGTGGTGCAGCGCGTCGAACAGGTAAACGCCATGCGGCGGCAGCATGCGCCGGGCCGACAGCTGCGCGGCCAGAGCGAAAACGCGGACACGCTTGCCGCGCACCCGGAGCTTGCGCTCTCCTTCATCACCGCGCCGCCGCAGATGGCGAACTATATACGTGTCTCCACGCAGATCTATCAGATCTACCTCAAATATTTCGCGCCGGAGGACATTCACGTCTATTCCATCGACGAGGTCTTCATCGACGCATCGCCGTATCTGCGCACCTACGGCCAGACGCCGCAGGAGCTGGCGCGGACGGTCATTCTGGACGTGCTGCGCACGACCGGCATCACCGCGACCGCCGGGATCGGCACGAATCTGTATCTGGCGAAGGTCGCCATGGATATCGGGGCCAAGCACGTGGCGCCGGATGAAAGCGGCGTGCGCATTGCCTGCCTCACCGAGCGCAGCTACCGCGAAACGCTCTGGACGCACCGGCCGCTGACGGATTTCTGGCGCGTCGGACGCGGGATCGCGAAAAAGCTTGAGGAAAAGGGCCTGTTCACGATGGGCGATATCGCCCGCTGTTCGCTCGGCAGGCCGGATGAATTTTACAACGAGGAGCTGCTGTACCGGATGTTCGGTGTGAACGCGGAGCTGCTGATCGACCACGCATGGGGCTGCGAGCCGTGCACGCTTGCGGACATCAAGGCCTACCGGCCCCAGACGCACAGCGTCAGCTCCGGTCAGGTGCTGCAATGTCCGTATCCGTTTGAAAAGGCGCGGCTCGTCGCGCGGGAGATGGCGGACGCGCTGGCGCTGGAGCTGGCCCGGAAGGGGCTTGTGACCGATCAGATGGTCCTGACCGTCGGCTATGACCGTGAAAGCCTGACAGACCCGTCCTGTCCGCCGTATCACGGCCCGGTCGCAGTCGACCATTACGGGCGGCGCGTCCCGAAAGCCGCGCACGGGTCAGAAACGCTCCGGGCGCCGACCGCCTCCTCCAGAGAGCTCCTGCAGGCGCTGACGGTGCTGTTTGACCGGATCGTGGACCGCGGGCTGCTCGTGCGCCGGATGTATGTCGTCGCGAACCATGTGCAGCGGGAGCGGGACGTGCAGGCCGAGCCGGAATACGTTCAGCTCGATCTGTTTGCCGACGAAGCGGCGCTCACGGCTCGGCGCGAGGAACAGTCCGCGCGTGCGCGCGAACGGCGGATGCAGGACGCCGTGCTGGCCATCCGCGAAAAATACGGCAAAAACGCCATCCTGAAGGCCATGAGTCTCCGCGACGGCGCAACTGCCCGCCAGAGAAATGAGCAGATCGGCGGACATAAGGCGTGAAAAGCGTCTGCAGGCGAAATGCAGCGCAGACAGAAAATCCCCGTGCCGCAGTGCTGCGGCACGGGGCATTTTCATAGGGGCTGGGATTTACTTCTTGACGAAGGACAGGCAGTCCGTGCACTGATCAACGGTCGGGTCGCATTCATGCGTGCCGATGCAGACCTTATCGAGGGTACAGTAATCCTCGCAGCCGCAGTGGTTGTTGCACTGGCTCACGTGGCACTCGATTGCGTGGTTGGCCTTTTCGTTTGCAAAGCTCATACAAAACTTCCTCCTTTTTTAAGGTACGGACTTAGTATGTGCGCAAACGGCCTGTTCATGCTGGAAAATTTTTTATCTGCGGCCACCGCCGAACCCGCCTCGACCTCCTCCGAAACCTCCGCGGCCTCCGCCAAAGCCGCCGCGGCTGCCGCCGCCGGGTCTGGGGCCTCCGCCGAAACCGCCGGGTCTGGGGCCAGGCCCCGGGCCGGGGCCGTGGTGGTGATGATGGTTCGAGAACAGTGAGCCCAAAAACAGGCCCGACCAGAAGCCTCCGCCTCCGCCGCCTCTGCGGCCGGAGCCGAAAATGGCCTTGATGATCCAGAAAATGACCAGAATCGTGATAATTGTACCGATTATGCTTTTCCTTCTGACACGTCCGGTCTCCTGCACGGGCGTATACTCCTCATTCGCAGCTCCGTTCAGGCTGGTTTTGCACCAGCTGTACAAATCCTCGTACATCGTGTCTGCCGCGTCGTCCGCGTCGCCGTCCAGAATGGCGGCAAAGCCGTCCTGAAAGATCGATTCCAGCTTGCTGTCGGTATAATCCGCGACATACATACCCGTCGTCACATACCACTCGTCCGCGCTGGTATCGATGGCAAAGAGCATGTCATACTCGCTCAGCCCCATCGAATCAAATGCGCTGTCCGTATAGCTTTCCAGCGTCTTACCGCCGGTGCTGTCTGTCGTCAAAATGGCGATATGGCTGCCGGTTTTGCGGTAGATCTTGTCGTTATAGTCCCGAATGGCTTTTTCGCCGCTGCGTGTAAACAGTCCTGCGTCGTCGCGGATATATTCGTCGGAGATCGTCTCGTCTCCCGCTGTATTGGATGTCTGCTCTGCGGCCGGTGTCTGAGATGCAGTCTGTTCCTGCGCAGTTGTCTGGGCCATAGGTTCGGGCACCGGTTCGCTTTTCAGTGCCGGGGACAGCCCGATGAAGAGCGCTGCGGCGATCATCAATACCGTAAAGATGACCGCAACGCTCGTTTTTTGAAAGAATTTCATGCTTGCTCCTTCTAAAGTGTCAGCTGCGCGGCTGCAGAAGCTTCTGCTTCAGCTCGCCCTCCAGCCTGCGAAGCTCAGCTTCGGCCTCCTGCCGCTTCTTTGCGCCGTCGGTCTGGATCTGCAGAACCTCGTCGAGCGTGGAGATCAGCTGCTCGTTGGTGTGCTTGAGCGTTTCCATGTCGACGATGCCGCGCTCGGATTCCTTCGCCGTCTCGACGGAGGCCATATGCAGCATATCGGCGTTCTTCTGCAGCAGCGCGTTCGTCATGTCCGTGACCTGCCGCTGAGCCTCCATGGCGCGGCGGGAATTTTCGATGCCGAGCGTCAGCACCATCTGGTTCTTCCACAGCGGGATGGTGTTGAGCACGGAGGTCTGGATCTTTTCGACAAGCGCGGTGTCGTTGTTCTGGATCATGCGGATCTGCGGCGCGGTCTGCAGCGAGATCATGCGCGTCAGCTCCAGATCGTGGAGCTTCTTTTCGAACCGGACGCATTTGTTTTCAAAATCATTGGCCGCCTGCGCATCCTCCGGCAGATTCGAAGCCTCGGCCTTTGCGCGCAGCTCATGCAGCGTGGTGCTGCGGGCCTCGGCCAGCTTCTGCTTACCGGCCAGAATATACATGGTCAGCTCCTTGAAGTACTGCAGGTTCCGCTCGTACATCTGATCCATCACGGCTACGTCCTTCAGCAGCGTGATCTTGTGCTTTTCCAGCTCCCCGGAGATGCGGTCGACGTTGACCTCCGCCGTCGCGAAGCGGCTCTTCATCTCCTCGGCGTTGATCTTTGCCTTGCGGAACAGGCCTGCGATGCCCTTCTTTTCCGGCTCGTCCATCGTCTTGAGCTCGACGAGCAGGCCGGAGAGCATATCGCCGATCTCGCCCAGATCGCCGGTCTTGACCTTGGCCAACGCCGTGTCGGAGAAATCTGCGATGTTCTTCTGTGCGGAAGCGCCGTATTCGAGGATCTGCTGCGCGTTTTCCAGATCGATCTGCTTCGAGAAGGCCAGCACGGCCTGCTGCTCTTGCTCGGAGAGCGCGGAAAGATCGGGGCCTGCCTCCGGCGCGGCCTGTGCTTTCGTGATGAGATCCGCTTCCTGTTTGACCTCCGGCTGCGGCTGCGCGTTCAGATCCGGCGTCAGGGTGAGCAGGGGAATGTATTCGTCCATAATCTGTTCCTCCTGTATCTATTTGTACCGTTTATGCAAAATCCTTTTTGTTCGTCAGCCCTTCGCTGGCCATCATTTGCTCCATCACGCGGATATCGGCGGTGATGTCGACGACGTCGGCCTCAAACAGCGCGTCGAGCTGCCGCTGGAAGGCGATAATGACCTTGTCGAGCAGGTCTTCAATCTTCTGCATCCCCTCGGTGATGTTTTCCGTTTTGAGACTCTGGTTCTGCAGCGTGACGTACTGCTCCATAAGCTTGATCGTGGTCGGCAGATAATAGTTGAGGAACTGCCGGATCTGACTGAGCTTTTTCGGGTTTTTCCGGACGCAGTCGAAGATCTGCGCCGTCAGCCGCTCGATGAGATCGATCTGGGCGCTTATGCGCTCGTCAGGGATCTCGTCGTTCAGACGGCGGATATCGGCGATGGCGCGCTTGCCCTGATAGATGACCGATTGCAGCTCCGGCGGGAGCTTTTCCTCCGGCTCTGGCTCCGGCTGCGGTTCAGGCTTCTT
>ENA-UEQR01001507-UEQR01001507.1-human-gut-metagenome-genome-assembly--contig:-NODE-1507-length-12884-cov-6.708441_pt1 | contig 12884 bp, 10 predicted proteins | sample MGYA00242944_ERZ507941 | MGnify/ENA primary metagenome ERZ507941 (study PRJEB26167, sample SAMN06115398) | human gut metagenome | host: Homo sapiens | place: China:Chongqing | collected 2016-06-23...
AGAATGACAACACAAGAAATGTTGACGCAGCACAAAAAGCTGATGGACGAGGCGCAACGGCTGGAACCCAGCGTGATAGTCACGGAGCGGAACTGGAACGCGATGCTCGAAATGCAGGACAGGCTGTTTCGGCAGCAGATGCAGCTGGACGCAGACCTGAAAATGCTCCTGACAAAGCGGGAAGCGCAGGAAGCCCTGACCGCGATGCAGATGAGCGCAGAAAATTTCGAGAAACAGGCTGGGGGCCTGAACGAGAAGTATTCTTCCGGCTGCAAAGCACTGACCGAGAGTACGAAGATTGCCCTGACCGAGACTCTGAACGATACGAAGAAACAGCTTTCGGATACAGTACAGGAAGCGCGGAAGAAAATTCACCTGTGCGCATGGATCTCAGTTACGGCGGTGATCTTGTGCACGGCGCTGTGCGCCTTGGTCGTGCTGTGGAGCAGATGACAGATGATGCGCCGCAGCTCGACGGAACGACCATGCCGCTGCATATTGACAGCAAGCGCCGCAAGGAGCTCCGGCAAAAGAAAACTTCCCTCGGTCACGCCGAGGACGATCATGAAGAAATGCGAATGGACACGATGTAGACGTTTGGGGGTGGCGAAGAAGAACTGCATGATTCTAATTTCCGCTGGGAATACTTACAAAAAAGGAGGTGGACAGCATCAGCACGCAGAAAAAACCGTCGCCGGAGCAGGCAAAGAAAGAGCTTGCCGAACAGCTCTGGCTGAGCTACTACAATCAGGTTCTGTTTGAAGCCGGACTGATTACGGAGACGGAACGCAACCGCATGAAAAACAAAATCAGCGCATTGGCGCCGTCCGCCTCCAATGGAGTTGACAGGAGCGTCCTGACGTGATGCTCCTGTCAGAAACTCACACTTGCTTGTTTCACACAGGTGTGCTATGGTAGAAAACATGATAAAACGAAAAACGAAGGAGCGCACCAAATGGACATACATACGATCAGAATGGAGCTAAGAACAAAGTCCATTTACGATTTGCCGCTGCGCGTGACCTACTATGCGCGTGTGTCGTCTGAGAGTGACGAGCAGCTGAACTCACTGGGCAATCAGGTTTCCTACTATGAGGATCTGATCCGAAGGAATCTCCCGTGGACATTCGTGCCGGGGTACATTGACGAGGGCTTGTCCGGTATCTCTACGAAGAAGCGTGAGAACTTTAACCGCATGATCGAGGACGCCGCTGAAGGTCAATTCGATCTGATTATCACCAAAGAAATCTCCCGCTTCGCTCGAAACACACTTGACTCCATCCAGTACACGCGCCAGCTTTTGAGCTACGGCGTCGGTGTATTCTTCCAGAACGACAACATCAACACGTTCGATGAGGATGCCGAACTGCGCTTGTCCATCATGTCCTCCATCGCGCAGGATGAACTCCGCAAGCTGTCCTCACGTGTGAAATTCGGTCACCAGCAAGCCATCAAGTCGAGCGTCGTACTCGGCAACAGCCGCATCTTCGGCTACACAAAAGCGGACGGGAAGCTGGTCATTGATGAAACGGAAGCGCCGATGGTGCGGGAACTGTTTGAACTCTACGCGACCGGTGAATACTCGATGAAGCAGTTAGAGACACTGTTCTGGGACAAGGGCTATCGCAACCACAACGGCAAAAAAATCGCGCACACCACCATGTCCAACCTGATTTCCAATCCCAAATACAAGGGCTACTACGTTGGCAACAAGGTCAAGGTCGTGGATATGTTCACGAAGAAGCAGAAATTCCTCCCGCCGGAGGAATGGGTCATGTTCAAGGACGAAACAGGCGAGATCGTACCGGCGATCGTGTCTGAGGAGATCTGGGATGCGGCGAACGCCGTCCTGAAAAAGCGCAGCGAGGACGTGAAAGCGCGGCAGGGCGTCTGCAACCACGCCAATCTCCTGACTGGAAAGCTGTGGTGTACGGAGTGCGGACAGCCCTACTACCGCCGCGAATCCGAGGACAAGCGCGGGAGAAAGAACAGTAAATGGCTCTGCTCCGGCAAGATCAAAAACGGCGCGGATTCCTGTAAATCCTTTGCCATCTACGAAAGCGAGATCAAGCCGCTGCTGTTCGAGGTGTTCCGTGACACGCAGACCGACGCCGACGCGATGGTCGAAGAATACATCCGTATGTATAACGAGCTGACACAGCATGGTGCGCTTGCGAAGAAAATTCAGCAACAGCAAAAGATCATTGATACGGCAAACCGGAAGAAGAATAAGCTCTTACTGCTTGCCGCAGACGACAGCATCACGAACGCAGATTTTAAGCAGATGACTGCTGACTGCAATCGGGAAATTGAAGAAGCCGAAAAGGAAATCACGGAATTGGAGCAGACAGCCGCCGAGGGCGACGCCTTCAAGCAGAAGATCGATGAGATCCGCAGAGTCCTGACGAACGCCCAGCGCGACGCGGCGCAGGGGATCATCACAAAGGAGTTCATCGACAAGTATATCAGCAAGATCTTCGTGACACCGAAAGACGACACGACCATGCTGCTTCAGGTCAAGATCTTCACGGGGGAAACGACGGAAAAGTACCTCCGGAAACTCGAAAGCCGCACGGGTCACATCACCCGCGATTTGACTGAACAAGCAGAAAAGCCAGACGCCGCAAGGGTTTTCGACTCTGACGATTCTACGGGTCACACGTTCAAGAAAATGATCGAGTCCTACGAGCGCAACATGAAGTAAGTCTTTTTCTCCGGAACACCGGAGGCGAAGACGGGGGCCGCTGCAAAAGCAGCGGCTCCTTTTCATAGAAAATGGTCTTGAATTGAATTTCTGTATATGATATGGTAAATATGGGGAAAAGTAGACATTTTTGAAAAACGGAAAAAAGGAACAATAATGAAGCGATGCTTTACCAGTCTGACCGCGCTGCTTTGCTCGGCGGCGATCCTGCTGTGCAGCCTGCCCATGCAGGCGCTGGCGGCGGAGTTCCGGATGCAGACAGCCTACGAAGACGTCTTGCCGGACGAACTGACCGCGCAGAAAGAAGCGCCCGCCGCCCCGGCAGAACCGGAAGCGCCCGAGGCCGAAAAACAGCCGGAAGCCCCTCCGGAGGAGTCGACCGTCTCCGTCCTCTCCACGGATAACAGATCCGGCGATTTTACATACAGCGTCCTGTCCGACAATACCGCGCAGATCACGGGGTATTCGGGTACGGCTGAAAATCTGATCGTACCGTATAAACTGGACGGGTATACGGTGACGGAAATTGGTAAGCTATGCTTCAGCGGAAACATAACTCTGGTTTCGCTGAAGCTTCCGGATACGGTAACAGCAATCGGCACCAGAGCGTTTGCGGACTGTACAAACCTCGCGAGCATCAACTATCCGCTTCATCTGGAAAGCGCAGGAGATTATTATAACGGCGGATTCCTGTTCGATGGAACCAGAATCAGCAGCATCACCGTACGCCTGCATCTTCGATCTGTTCAAGAGTCTATTGTCCTGATTTCAGATAAAAGGCTTCATACGCTGCGCTCCAATGCCGCAAGATCGCCTGCCTGAATGGCGCTGCGTTGAACCCCGTTGCGGCAAACACGCTGAACCGCTCGACGGCGCCGAAATACTGCGCCGGAACAAGCTTCGTGCCGACCGCGCCGACGAGCATCATGCCGAGGGCAGCAGCTGCGCATACGCCGTAGGAGCGGCACCGCCGGTCCTTCACACCGGCGGCAATGAGGATCGCCAGCGACACGATGGACAGCAGTACGACCGCAGCGGTGACGGCCATGTGCATAACGTCCTGAAATGCGCCGGCATAGCCGCTGCTTGACAGCGGGAACATCCGGTAGCAGATCGCAGAGATCCACTCCATGACGGCAAACAGATAGACGCCGGTGCGCAGCAGCTTTGGATTCCGGCCCTGTATGCCGATGCAGACGACCGTCGCGCAGACGACCTCACACGCGTTATAGCCCGCACTCAGCTGGTTCCACAGCGCAAGCGACGGCGCATCCGCCGCGCTCAGATCGCTGACGGCCTGCGCCATCCAGTCATATCCCGGGTAGGGTGTATCTGAAAACTCATGATGTGACCGGCAGCGAGGGATTTTTGCGTTGCGCAAGACATTTTTTCGCAGGAATACTGACGTATTTCAAGGAAAAATGACGCGGCGCACCGCAAAAAGGCCCGCTGTCCGGGTGCGTTGGGAGTTTTCAGATACACCCTAGGCCAGCGGGGCAAATATCACCGCTGCCGCATACGAAAAAAAGCTGACAAGGCCGAGCAGGCCAAGCTTTTGTACCAGCGTTCGTTTCATTTTGTTCCTCCTGTTCAAAAAACGCAGTGCTGACCACGTCAGACATGGTCAGCACTGCGTCCTTGCGTCTGGCTGATTGACTTCTTCGATTTGAAAATTTCTTGCGTTGATGATGCTCTCCCGGCGGCATTTCGGGCAGAAGAGCGGGAACTCCTGCAAGATTGTCCGCCGCAGCAGCCGCAGCCGCGTTTTTGCGCCGCAGACCGGGCACAGGACCCAGCGTTCCTCTGCCGCGCTCATTGCAGCGGCTCCTTTTTGTGAACCATACGGAAAAAAAGCGCCACATGGCGGCGGAGCATATCCAGACACTCCGCCTCCCGTTCCGGCTGCCGGTCGCAGATCCCGATCAGCGTCAGGACGGGCGCGACATACTGCATCGCCAGAGTATCCGGGTCTTCCGCCTGAAGCTCACCGGCTGCGATAAGAGCGCGGAAGATCCCGGCGTGGTAGGCGAGCAGCCGGTCAACGTACCGACGGGAATACAGCGCCGCCAGCCCCGGTGAACGGAACTGCTCAATGGTCATCATGCGCCGGAAGCGGCTGATCGGCGCGTTGTGCAGAGAGTATTCAAAAATCTGCCGCACCTTTTCAAACAGCGCTTCTGCTGTGATCTCCGTAAAGACCGGAATGTCCTGCGACACGTTCTGTACATGAATGTCGATTTTTCCGGTGTCCGCCTCATACTGTGCCGCCGTGGATTCCACGATCGCGTCAAAAATGGCCCGCTTGCTGGGAAAGTGGTTATAAAGAGAGGGCGCCTTGATGCCGACCGCCCGCGCGATCTCGCCCACGCTGACAGAATCGTATCCCTTCTCGGAAAACAGCTCCAGCGCCTGTTCCAGAATCCTCTCCCGAGTATCCTCCTGCTTCATCACTTCACCAGCTAACTAATATTCGCTAGCTTCAATATAAAGGATTTTCCCGGAAAAGTCAAGCCCCAAAAAAGGCTCCCCTTTGTGCAAAGGGAAGCCTTTGGATTGTATAAATTTACAGCGTTGCGGCCATGACGGCTTTGATGGTGTGCATACGGTTTTCCGCTTCGTCGAAGACGATGGACTGGCTGCTCTCGAAGACCTCATCCGTGACCTCCATCGCGTCAAGTCCGTATTTCTCGCTGATCTGTTTGCCGATGGTGGTGTTCAGATCGTGGAACGCGGGCAGGCAGTGCATGAAGCGGCACTGCGGCCCGGCCTGCGCCATGAGCTTTGCGTTGACCTGATAGGGGAGCAGGTCGTGAATTCTCGTCTGCCAGACCTCGTCCGGTTCTCCCATCGAGACCCACACGTCGGTATAGATAACATCCGCGTTTTGAACCGCGTGCATCGGCTCTGTGTCGAATTCCAGCACCGCGCCGGTCTGCGCGGCGATCGCTTTGCACGTTTCGATCAGAGCCTTATCCGGGAAGTACGCCTCCGGCGCACAGGCGACAAAGTGCATCCCCATCTTTGCGCAGCCGACCATCAGGGAGTTGCCCATGTTGTACCGCGCGTCGCCCATGTACACGAGCTTTTTGCCGGTCAGATTGCCGAAATGCTCCTGAATGGTCAGAAAATCAGCCAGGATCTGCGTGGGGTGGAATTCGTTCGTCAGTCCGTTCCAGACGGGAACGCCTGCATATTTTGCGAGATCCTCTACGATCTCCTGCCCGTAGCCGCGGTATTCAATGCCGTCGTACATGCGGCCGAGCACGCGCGCAGTGTCGGCGATGGATTCCTTTTTGCCGATCTGCGAGCCGGACGGGTCGAGATACGTGACCGTCATGCCCAGATCATGCGCCGCGACCTCGAACGAGCAGCGCGTCCGCGTGCTGGTCTTCTCGAAAATCAGCGCAGCCTGCTTGCCCTCGCACAGCCGGTGGGGGATACCGGCCTTTTTCTTTGCCTTGAGCTCGGCGGCAAGCGCCAAAAACTCCGCGATCTGCTCCGGCGTAAAATCAAGCAGCTTTAAAAAGCTCTGTCCTTTGATGTTCATGTCGTACTCCTTTTTATTGATGCGCCGCGAGGAAGGCCGCGACGGAATCCAGCTGCGCCTGTACCGACGCGGGGCCGGTGCCTCCGGCGGAAATGCGCCGCGCCACGCAGGTCCTGAGCGAAATTTCTTCATACAGATCGTCCGTGAAAACGTCCGAATACGTCTTGTAGGTTTCCAGCGGCAGCTTCTCAAGCACGGTATCATGCGCGATGCAGTACGCCACGAGCTGACCGGAAATTTTGTACGCACTGCGGAACGGAACGCCCTTTTTCGTCAGATAATCGGCCAGATCCGTCGCATTGATGAAGCCCTTCTGCGCGGCCAGCAGCATAGCCTCCGGCTTTGCACGAAGGCTGGAAAGCATCGGAGCCATGATCTGCAGGCAAAGCTTCGTCGTGTCCACGCAGTCAAACACGGCCTCCTTGTCCTCCTGCATATCCTTATTATAGGCCAGCGGAAGCCCCTTGAGCGTCGTCAGAAGCGCGATCAGATCGCCGTAGACCCGCCCGGTCTTGCCGCGGCACAGCTCAGCCATGTCCGGGTTTTTCTTCTGCGGCATGATGGAAGAGCCGGTCGTAAAGCCGCTGTCCAGCTCAATAAACTGAAATTCCCAGCTCGACCACAGGATCAGCTCCTCGGAAAGCCGCGACAGATGCATCATGACCAGCGCGCACGCGCTCATCAGCTCCACGCAGAAATCGCGGTCCGATACGCCGTCGAGACTGTTTTCACACACGGCGGCAAAGCCGAGCTTCTGCGCTTCAAACACGCGGTCGGTCGGATATGTCGTCCCGGCAAGCGCACAGCAGCCGATGGGGGAGGCGTCCGTGCGCTTATACGCGTCCGCAAGCCGTCCATAGTCGCGCTCCAGCATCATCGCATACGCCAGCAGCTGCTGGCCGAATGTGATCGGCTGTGCCCGCTGCAAATGCGTGTAGCCGGGCATAATGGCGTCCTTGTTCGCCTCCGCCTGCGTATGCAGCGCCTGCATGACGGCCAGAACCAGCGCTTGCAGCGCCTTGATCTCATCCTTTAAATACATCCGCAGATCAAGCGCGACCTGATCGTTGCGCGAACGCGCCGTGTGGAGCTTTTTGCCCACATCGCCGATGCGCTTCGTAAGCTCCGCCTCGACAAACATATGAATGTCCTCAGCCTGCGGGTCGAGCTGCAGCGCCCCGGATTCCAGATCGGCCAGAATGCCCGCCAGACCGTCGATGATCGCATCCGTATCCGCCTGCGTCAGAATGCCGCATTTGGCAAGCATTGCGGCGTGTGCCATGGAGCCGGTGATATCCTGCCTGTACATCCGTCCGTCGACGGCGATCGAAGAGTTGAATGCGTCAGCCAATGCCGAGGTCTCCGCCTCCGACCGGCCCGCCCAAAGCTTGTTCATGGTGCGTTCTCCCTGCATGACATTTGCAAAGCCTCCCCTTGCCATGCCCCGCATGGTAAGGGGAGGTGGATTTTTACAGCTTCCCCTGCTCCCGCAGCGCCTGCACCTTGGTCGGCAGGCCCCAGATGTTGATGAAGCCCTCAGCCTCGGCCTGGTTGAAATCGCTCTCGCCGAATGTGACGAGATTCTCAGAATACAGAGAATACGGCGAGGTAATGCCGGCGTTGATCATGTTGCCCTTGTAGAGCTTGAGCTTGACCGTGCCGGTGCAGAATTCGTTGGCCTTTTTCGCGAACGCTGTCAGCGCCTCCTGCAGCGGGGTGTACCACTTGCCGTTGTAAATGAGGTCGGCATAGTCGACGGCCAGCTTTTCCTTCATATGCAGCGTTTCCTTGTCGAGCGTGAGCATTTCCAGCTGCTCATGCGCGAAATAGAGGATCGTGCCGCCCGGCGTCTCATAAATGCCGTGATCCTTCATGCCGATGAGCCGGTTTTCGACGATATCTAGAATACCGACGCCGTTCTCGCCGCCGAGCTTGTTGAGCTTGCGGATGATGTCGGAAACCTTCATCTTCTCGCCGTTGACCGCCACGGGGACGCCCGCCTCAAAGCTGACGGAAACCGTCGTGGGCGTGTCGGGCGCCTGATAGGGGGACACACCCATTTCAAGGAACAGCGCCTTGTCAAGATCCGGCTCGTTCGCGGGATCCTCAAGATCAAGGCCCTCGTGGCTCAGGTGCCAGAGGTTCTTATCCTTGGAGTAGTTCGTCTCGCGGGAGATCTTCAGCGGCACATGATGCGCCTCGGCGTAGTCGATTTCCTCGTCACGGGACTTGATCTCCCACTCTCTCCACGGTGCGATGATCGCCATGTCGGGTGCGAAGCGCTTGATAGCCAGCTCGAACCGGACCTGATCGTTGCCCTTGCCGGTCGCGCCGTGCGCGATGGCGTCCGCACCCTCGGCCAGCGCGATCTCGGCCAGCTTCTTGCCGATGACGGGCCGTGCAAACGCGGTGCCGAGCAGATACTTTTCGTATTTTGCGTCCATCATGACGGACGGGACGATAATCTCGTCGCACATCTCGTCGGTGAGATCGGCGATAATCAGCTTGCTCGCGCCGGTCTTGATGGCCTTTTCCTCGAGACCGTCCAGCTCGTCGCCCTGACCGACATCAGCCGCGACGGCGATGATCTCCGGATCGTTGTAATGCTCCTTCAGCCACGGGATGATGACCGAGGTATCAAGGCCGCCGGAATAGGCCAGAACGATTTTTTTGATCTTGCTCTTATACATGTGAAAACCCTCCATAAAGCTCCGTTGTGCGGTTGTTTTTCTTTATGCACGTAATATACACACTTTATGCAGAAAAGTCAAGCATAAAATTTATAAATATTCATTTATGTGAAAAACAATGCATACCCATCCGTACACGCCCGCCGTTTTGTGCAGAATGAAAAAAACTTTACTTTTTCCGCCAAAGCGCGTAAAATTTGAGGTAACAGACGGGAACCGTTTCCGCTGTAGGGGCCGATGCCCACATCGGCCCGGCAGGGCAGACCGGTTCCACAGAGGATTTTGGCGAATTCGCAGCTGCGGAACGGGCCGATGTGGGCATCGGCCCCTACAATATGCTGCATACAGGAATGAATATGCAAAAAAAAGCTGGTTTTGGAACCCTCGATCCCCACCGGCGCGATCTCTGCGCCGCCGTACTGGCGCTCTGTGCACCGGACTTTGCGGAAAAACCCGCCTCTGCGCAGGAGTTTTTAGCCGCGCTCTATCAGAAGCTCTGCGCGCAGATGTTCCCGGACGGCCTGCCGGAGGTTCCCGTACTGACGGCGGACGAGACGGCGTACCTGTCCGCGCTGGAAGCGGCGCTTTCCGGCCCGACAGACCGATTTGACCCCTATCTCGATCTGCTGCCACTGCCGGAAGACGCGATTTCCGGAAGCCGCGTGGAGGCACAGTATGCACGCTTTGAGCAGGCCGTGCGGGAAAGCCATCTTATGGCCGTCATGCGCCTCGGCATGGAATCGACGCCCTTCGACCCCGCATCGCATACCATCGGCGTCCACAATATCGCTTTGCACACGGCCATTCTCGCGAAAAAGGCCGGGTTCCCGGTCGACCTGCCGCTGGTCAGCGCGGCGGCGCTGGGGCATGACATCGGAAAATTCGGCTGCCGGGGCGAGGATCTGAGCCGCATTGCCTATCTGCACTATTATTACACCTGGCAGTGGTTCAGCCGCCATGACATGGAGGAGATCGGCTATATCTCCGCCAACCACTCCACGTGGGACCTGGAATTTGAAAACCTGCCCATCGAGTCTCTGCTTCTCATCTACGCGGACTTCCGCGTCCGCGGCACGAGAGCGCCCGGCGAAAAGGAGCGTATGCGCATCTATTCGCTCAAGGACGCGTATGAGATGATCTTTTGCAAGCTGGCCGACATGACGCCGGAAAAGACGCTCCGCTACCAGAACGTCTATCACAAGCTGAGCGATTTTGAAAATCTGCTCCGAAGCCGCGGCGTCAGCCCGGAGCTGACGGAAACCGAGCTTCTGCCGCATGAGACAAAGGATCCATCGCTCATGAACGCGGAGCAGGCGCTTCAGGCGCTGCGCGACCTGACGCTGGACGGCTCCATCCGACTCATGCACACGCTCTCGACCGACCAGACGCTCGAGCAGCTGCTCGAACAGGCCAAGGGCGAAAAAAATCTCCAGCGGATCCGAATGTACCTGCGCCTGCTGGAGGAATACAGCACCTATATGACCAAGGCCAACAAGCGCAAGACGCTTGTGCTCCTGTATGAGCTTCTCATGCACCCGGACGGCGACGTGCGCCGCATCGCCGGGCGCATCATGGGCAAAATTCTTGCGAATGCCGGCCCGCGCTACCGCAAGGAGCGGCCGCTTTCTGCGAAGGACGGCCAGATGCCGCCCGCCGTGATGGCGCTTTTGTCGGAATCTGCCGAGCTTTGGACACATTATATCGGCCTCTGTCTGCACCCGGATTACCGCATTTCCAGCAAGCACGCGCTGCGCATCTCCAACTCGCTCAAGACCATCTGCCAGAGCCTGTTTGCCTCCTGCGAGGAAAAGGAGGCCGGGCCGCTGGTCAAGCCGCTTCTGAACGCGCTGACCGAGGCGCGGGACGAAGACCGGTTCGTGCTGGTCGACGCGCTGTGCCATGTGCCGTGCCGCTATCTGCCAAAAAAGGAGCTGCCGGAGCTGTCCGCCCGCCTTGCCGCCATGCTCGGCACGGGAAACACGGAGCTGGATATCATCACGCTGCATATGCTCCTGCGCCTGACCCACGCCGAGCAGGGCCTGCGGCCGGCCGTCTGCGCCGCCGTGCGGCAGTACGCGCCGCGCTGGGAGGATCATCTGGCCCACGACTGGCTCAAAGCAAGGCTGCTGGCGGAGCCGTTCGCGGAGTTGGACGCGCGGACCGTCTCGCAGATCCACCTCAGCAACCTGAAAAACGCCGTCCACTGGACGGTCAAGCTCACGCAGATCAATATGCTGCTGGAATATGTCCGGACGCACCCGGAGACGGCGTTCCACACGGCGCTGCATTTTTCCAATCTGCTCTGCGTCAGCGAGCATCTTCCCGTGCGTGAGGCGGCGGGCAATGCGCTGCTTTCTGTGGCCCCCGATCTGCTCGTCGACCAGATCAACGAGATCGGCATCGACCTGACGCGCGAGCTGGAATCCGGGCAGGAGCAGATCTCGCGCTTTATCCCACCGTATCTGGGAAGGCTTTTGTGCCTGCTGCCGGAAAAGGAGCTGGGCGAGTCTGTAGAGTCTATCGGAAAGCTTGCCTGCGGCGCGTCCATCCGGCCTGCACGCGTGGCGCTGTTTACGCTCGGCGAGGCGCTGAATGTGCTGCCGAAGCAGGAGGCGCAGATCGCTGATCACATCCTCGGCCTCATCCTCACCGGCATTTCCCACTATGACGAGACGATCCACCAGACGGCGCTGGCCGTCCTCTGCCGCGATATTTTCGGCCGCGACCAGCTTTCCCTTGCCAGAAAGCATGATATTTTCGTCCGTCTGCACAAAAAGCTCCTGACGCTTTTGGCGGAACCGCGCACCGGCCAGCTGACATTCTTCAACTGCGCGGCCATGCTCAACCATCTGTACCGCTATACCGTCCGGCAGGAGCTGCTGGAGGGGCCGTTCCGCTTCCCGCCGGAAAAACCCGCCGCGTTTTTCCCCGGCACGTTCGACCCGTTTTCCGTCGGCCACAAGCAGATCGTGCAGGAGATCCGCGCACGCGGCTTCGAGGTCTATCTGGCCGTCGACGAGTTTTCGTGGAGCAAGAAAACGCTCCCCAAGCTCCTGCGCCGCCGCATTGTCTCCATCTCGACCGCCGACCAGTGGGACACATATCTGTTCCCAGATGAGATCCCCGTCAACATCGCCATGCCGGACGATCTTGCCCGCCTGCGGCAGCTGTTTCCGGGCAGAGACGTCTATCTTGTCGCAGGCAGCGATGTGATCGCCAACGCCTCGGCGTACAAGCACACAGAGCCCGGCACAGCTGCGGACTATGACCACATCATCTTCTGCCGCGACGGCAGCGCCGACCGCGCGGCCCTGGCCTCGATCATCCGGGGAAAGCTCCTGCTTCTGTCGCTGCCGCCGTTTTATGAGACAGTCAGCTCCACGCGCATCCGCGCCTCGGTCGACCAGAACCTTGATATTTCCATGCTCGTCGCACCGGTCGTGCAGACGTATATTTATGAATGCGGCCTGTACGTCCGTTCCCCGGAGCAGAAGGACGTGCTGCGGCGCGAAGCGCTCTATTTCCGAAATGTCACGCAGGACGAGCAAACGCTCCCGCAGGCCGTCCGGGCCAGTATGCGGGGCAAAAAAGCGCCCCGCGCGGCGCTTCTGCTGGCAAGACCTGCGCGTCTGCTCGGCTGGGCGGCGGGACATACGATTTTGCTGGACGATCTGTATGACGCGCTCGGCTCTCTGGACGCGTGCAGCTATGTGCGCCAGCACGCCTCCGGCCAGATCCTGTTCGTTGACGCGGCGCAGGCCGAGGGGGAGGACGCGCTGCGGATGCTCCTCAACGAGCTGCTTGCCAGAAGTCTTGAGCAGGGGCACACCTATGCGCTCTGCCGCTGTGGGGAAGACCAGACGGAGCTGCAGAGTGCCCTGCGCCAGCTCGGCTTTACACAGGCCGCAGACGGCATCTATTATGTCGATATGCGCAACCCCGT
>ENA-UEQR01001515-UEQR01001515.1-human-gut-metagenome-genome-assembly--contig:-NODE-1515-length-12840-cov-13.649769_pt1 | contig 12840 bp, 10 predicted proteins | sample MGYA00242944_ERZ507941 | MGnify/ENA primary metagenome ERZ507941 (study PRJEB26167, sample SAMN06115398) | human gut metagenome | host: Homo sapiens | place: China:Chongqing | collected 2016-06-23...
TTGAGCAGCGGGCGGCAGTCCTGCACATAGGCCACAACAGCGTTGTAATAGGCCGCCTGTTCCGGCGAAATGTTCTGTCCCTCTCGCAAAGCGGCGGTAGCCGTCTGCTCCATAGCGGAAAGATTGCAATGCTGTTTGAGGTACGGGATAAACTCGGTCAGCACCATTTCCCGCTCTGCCTTGTCCTGCTCCCATGCTTTCGGGCCTTTGTTATGCAGAACAAAATTCTTCCAGTTTTCATCTTTGGCGTAGTATTCGTGGTAGTTCTGGATGTGTTGAACCAAAGAACCCTCTCCGTCACCAAAATCCTGCCGCCCCTCGTAGTTGTCTGGCTGGCCGTTCAGGGTAAAATCAATGCGGAATGCGGTCTTGTCGTACCAGCCACCTGTGTAGCCGTCCTTTTCCCGTTCCGTGTGCTGGGTGGTGTCCAGTTCTTCAAAGACGCGGTTTGCCACGGACAGTGGCATGGTTTCGCCGTCCTGCAGCTTGTCACTTTCACTCCACAGAATTGTGACCGTGGGCTCTGCGGCGGGGTCTGGAATTTTAACGGGTGCGGGAATTTCATTCGCTTTTTCTGCTGCCTCTTGGAACGCTGCCAGCTTGTCGCCCAACAAAACTTCCGACACCTTGACTGTCTGCCCCAGCAGAGCAAGAGCTTCCTCTCCGGCATCCGGCAGGGTCAGACCGGGTGCGTCCAGTTGGCCGCCGTCCAGAGCCTTATTATCCGGGCCATACAGGGTGTAGTCATAGCCGGAATCGCAGGTCTGGATGAACAGCGTATTGCCGTTGTCCAGCGCAAATGCAGCCTCCTGTGCAGTGGAAAGTTCTGTTTCCCGCTGCTGGCGCAGTTCTGCCAGATGTTCGTCCAGTGCGGAGATCAGTTCATGGGCCGTATTGCGGATAATTTCCAGAGAGGCTTTCAACTCGGCCAGTTCCCGGCCCGAACTCCACCCGGCCACATAACCAAAGGAATACTCGGATGTGTCCAGCCCGTAGTGCTGGCAGACTGCATAAGCTACGCTTTCGGCCTGCACCTCGCGGGTGCGGCTGTCCGGGCGGTTGGTCTGTTCCGGGTCGGTGGGGTCGATGGCGTGAAGTTTGGCGTGGGCAATTTCATGGATAGCCGTCTTGATGGTCTGTAACTGGCTCATGCCCTCTTGAATGGCAATGCGGTTGTCAAGCAGGTGGAAATAACCGTGCGCCCCGCCCTCGATGTCCTCAAACCCGATGGGCACCGGGGAAGCTTGCTCCAACGCTTTGAAAAAATCTTGATAGTCCTGCACGCTGCCGGACAGTTCATTCACTGCGATAGATGGCAGCGGTTCGCCCTCGGTCTGGCTGACATCGAACACGGAAACCACCTTAAAGGCCGGAATCTGCACCGTTTTTTCTTCCGTCAGCGGCTTGCCGTCCTTGTCCAGAATCGGCTTGCCCTGTTCGTCCAGCTTTTCCATCTTCTGCTTGACCTTGTACGGCGCAGGAGCAAGGATTTTGATGCCTTTTTCGCCTTTCTTTACGGTGCGGTGGAACGTGTCTTTCCACTTGTTGAAGCCCGCCACCAGTTGGCCGCCCTGCATGGCGATCAGCAAGGTGTTGTTGAAGCTGTAATTGTGGAATTTCGCCATCGTGGTGAGGTAGGCTTTGTAGCGGTCGCTGTCGAACAGCTCTTGAATCCCTGTTTCCAGCCGGTCCGTAATTTCTTTCATCCGTTCCGCGCTGTCTTTGCCGTTCAGGATGATGGGGATAACTTTCTGCGGTTCCGTTTCAGGCTGAACAGGCGGCGGGATGTTGGCCGCATCCCGCAGAACTTCCGGCGCGGGAAAGGACAGCACCCGGTATTCCTCCGGCACGGGCTGGCCCTCGTGGACTTTCTGCCACTCGTCCCCGCTTTTGACAAGGTAGCCGTACTGGGTGAACGCACCCTGTTCCTGCTGAGCCACATACCGGCCAAACTGTGCCGTGTCGATGCCGCCTTTCCATTCTTCCGGCATATCCACCATGCCGGAGCGATTCAGGTAGTAATCTCCTAGCTGGGCAGGCCCGTGCACATCCGGCAGATGCACATAGTAGTCCACGTTTTCGGGAAAGTCGGTGATTCTCCCGATGCTGAAAAGCTCACTCTGCGGGGCTTGCAAGGCGGCGTTCAGTTCTGCGCGTTCCTCGGTAGAGAGTGTTTCCAGTCGTGATGCCAGAAAGTTCAGTTCGTCCACATTGGATGCCAGCACCATGTTGTAGGGGATGGCAAAACGCTTTTCTTCCTCGGCAAAATAGCCGGAAATGAAAAGGCCCTGCGGATTATCGGACGAAATGCCGATTTGCCGCAGGGCCGCTTGTACCTGTTCGGTTGTAGTGGGCAGGTCCAGCCAGATGCCATCCCTGCCTTGCTGCTGCCGATTTTGCAGCTGGATGGAAAATAATTCGCTCATTTGGTCACACTCCTTTTTTGCTATCCTACGGATAGAGAGAGCCGGTTATGGCAAAATGAATGCTTCACCTTACCATAACTGGCCCTCGTATTTTTGCCTTACTCTTTGCGCTCTACCCGGTAATTGACGTACTTGCCTCCCGTATCTGCCAGAAGCACCGTTGCATCATAGGTTTTGCCTGTCTTTTCGGAATAGAGGCCCTTGACCTTTGCCTTACCGTTTTTGAGCAGAGCGGCGGCGATCTTCGGTGTGAACGCCTTTTTGCGCTGCTCAAAGAAGCGGTCATTCTTCCACATCACGAACTGACAGCTGCGATTCCCGCAGTAGAAGTTTTTCTTGCCCTCATAGACATTTTCACTGCACCGGGGACACTTGCCGATAATAACCCGTTCCGACTGGAACAGGTTTTGCTTATCTGCACTGATACAAGAATAGGTCTTGACCAGCTGGCGCACCTGCGCTTCAATTTCGGCCATGAACTCGTCCGCGTCTGCATTGCCCTTGGCAATCTCGGTCAGGCGGTTCTCCCATTCAGCGGTCAGAGCGGGAGAGGTCAAACTTTCCGGCAGAACCACCGCCAGATTGATGCCGTCCTTGGTGGGGACAAGCTGCTTGCCCTTGCGCTGCACAAAGCCCATTTGCACCAGTTTTTCCAGAATCGCGGCGCGGGTGGCGGGTGTGCCCAGCCCCTTGTGTTCCGCTTCCTCCGGCATATCCTCGGCCCCTGCCCGCTCCATTGCCGACAGGAGCGTATCTTCGGTGTAGGCTTTTGGCGGGGACGTGAAATGTTCCGAAATGTCAGTTGTCACGGAAAAGTTCTGGCCCTCGGCCAGTTCCGGCAGTGCGTTCAAAACTTCTTCCTCGGTATCGGCTTTCAGGGTGGCGCGGAACCGTTGCTCGATCTCTTTCCAGCCGGGGACAAGCACGGTCTTTCCCTTGGCGGTGAACTCATTTCCGGCGCAGGAGAACACAGCAGTCACAGTTTCGTACTCATGGGGCGCGGCTATCGCGCAGAGCAGTTTGGAGCAGACAAGGTTCATCAGCTTGCATTCGCTTTCCGCAAGGCCGGTGAACCCCTGCTTTGCAAATTCGGACGTGGGGATGATGGCGTGGTGGTCCGATACCTTTTTGCTGTTCAGAATCCGGCCCACTTCCGGGGTCAAGTCAAGTCCTTGGGCAAAGGGCAGCAGCCCCAGCAGGTCAGACACAAGATGTTGTGCTGTCTGGCCCATGTCCTCGGTCAGATATTGGCTGTCCGTGCGGGGATAGGTCAGCAGTTTCTTTTCGTAAAGCTGCTGGGCGTAATCAAGGGTCTGTTTTGCGGTAAAACCGAACAGACGGTTTGCTTCCCGCTGCAAGGTAGTCAGGTCATGATCTTGTCCGGGCAGCAAAGGGAGATTCTTTTTTGTTTCATGGACTCATCATCCAGCCGGATATAGACAAAGTAATCCAGTTCCCCTTTTCCGGTTTCTTCAATGGCTGTTACTGTTCCTTTATAGGGAACAACGGGAGTTTCCTCTTCCGGATCGTTCTCTACAATCCGCGCTCCGAGGTACATCTGACTTTTAGGTATCATATCGCTTTATTTTAAACGGTTATTGTTATGTCTGTTCTTATTCTCAGTCTTTTTAACGGTATTCTTCTCTTCCGGCAGCGGACAGAGCAGTCCGTCCTTTATCACGTATGTCCTGACGCCGAAGGGCTTGGAGGAACCCTCAATTCTGCCCTGCTCAAAGTCGGCCTTGCAAAAAAGGAGATGCCTTGTCGCCTCCTTGTTGTTTTCCGGGAGATACAGTGCGTATCCCGAAGCCAGTGCCGTCTTTTGAACTTCATTCAGTTTTCGGCTTCCGACGGTGAAGGTAACGGTGGAGTCATTCAACATATTCTCAAGGGAACGGTGCCCTCTCACATCGAAATCCCTTTTCAAAATTCCATCGGCAGCCTTCCGGATTTCCGTAGACAACCGCTTGAACTTTCCCGTATCGAATTCGCCGGCAGATTTAACCTGCGTGACTTTTTCAAATTCCTTGGCATACGGCAGCAGTTCATTGAAATAGGTAAACGGTTGTTCATGAATATTCATATAACCGTTACGCATGACGGTCAGCAGCCGGTAAATGTCATGGTTCTCCCGGCTGATGGAAACCTGCGTATCCTTATTGAAATGCCAGTCGGTGGCGAATTTTATAAAATCCCCGGCTGTCGCTTCCATCGAATGGTAGCATACCGGTTTTAAACTGTCGATGAATTCTTTGGGCAGTTCGTCAAGACCGATATAGGATGCCGGATAAAAATCGAAGGAATAATCCAGTTCCATCGGTTTGCACGGCTTGTAAGCGGCATCTATGAGAGGAACCAGGTTCTTGTCCATGAACGTACTGTCGTAGACGGCCAGATGGCCGGTATCGTAGTGCGGGTCGAAGTAATGGTCCGTGATGTACCGGATGCACTCCCTGAATCCGTTCCTGCCGATCTCGTTACCGGAAAAGATAAGGTATCCGAAGTCATTCTCCACCACTTTTAAGGGGAATGTGTACCGCGGCTGGCACCGGTACAATGTCCTTTTTTCCTGTTGCTGTAATCGAAACTCCAAGTATGCGGGTTCCTGCATGAGATACTTCTTCAATATGCCGCCGTCCGGTTCATTCTTGTATTTATAGGTATAGACCGCATCACGCAGGGAAATGCGTTTGGCAGGGGGAATGCAGTGTTCTTGAAAATACGGCAGCAGTTCCTTGCTGATATATTCCTCGAAAGGGGTATGGGTATCTACCGGTGGAACCTGCCTCATGTTCGCCAGGTCAAACCGGAGCAGTTCCGTATCCGGAATATAGGGGCAGCACTCCGCTTCCTTGATATTGTCAATCAGGAATTTGCGGAACAGGCTGTCCGCATCTCCTTTCTGAATGAATGTGAGGGCATTTCGGGGCTGGTGGGGAGAGTACTGATGGTAACGGTCCATACCGACAAAAATACTTCCCGGCTTGTCGGGATCGAAAAAAGGATTTTCCATTTGGTTTCTCTTGTCCATATTTCTACAATTTAGGGTGGGTATTTCTTTTCTTTTTCACGTCCTGCTTTTTATTCAAAGCCTTTTCGATGACTGTTTTCACTTTGAACACCTGTTTGTTCGCAGGAGGATCCTTAGAAAATACGATCCGGGTGAAATCCCCGTTTATCCATGCATAGGCATGGGACGGGTTGCTTTTTGCCTCTCCCGGCAGGAAGAGTCCGTGCCCTGCCGCCAATACTTGCCGGTGAGGGGTAAAGAGCCGGACACCGTCTACGGTGACACATTCCATCGGGTCGCGGAGGATGTTCCCAACAGTCCGGTGTCCACGCACATCGTAATACTGCTTGAGGAGTTTGTCCAGCAAGGCTTTATCCTGGCCGGTTTCTTCTATCTGCTGCCGGATATCCGATGCTGTACCTTGTTTGGAAAGCTCCAGTAATTTACGGTCCTTGCTTTCTATTTCCTCCAAAATATCAGCGATATTACGGTTGCGATGGCTGCTGGTACAATGCATATTGTGGCAGAAACTACCGAAATCCTCCCAGGTCGGCTTCATCTCATTCCGGTAGACCAGCTCCATTTCCGGTGTCTTATCCATCTGCAGGTAAGCATATTCCGGGTACAGGCCTTCACCCGGATTGACATAGGATCCATCCTTTAGGACTCCTTCTGCCCGGTAAACATTTACCGGACCAAGATTGAAATGGGGATCGAAGTAATGGTCTGCCATAAATTGCAGAAAGTCCTGCCTGTTTTTCTGTCCTTCCGTCGTATCAGTAAAGAACACAAAGCCATGGGCTGTCTCTATGGCTGTATAGGATTGTTCAGGTTGCTTCATATCATTACATTTTGAGGGAATTGTTCCTTTTCGTTTTCGATACCTTTTTCAAAGCCGGTACATATGGAATGATTTTGCCGTTTTTCTCCTGATACACGGTCTTGTTTACGGGAGATTTGGTATATGCCATTACCCGGTTGCATGTCTTTTCGGCATGGAGGAAATGTAAATCTGGCATTGACTTGGATATTTGGGGACAGTAGATCCACTTTCCTTCCAGCAAGGCTTGCCTCATGGCTTCGCCGGCATCGGTTCCATTGATGAGAAACGGGACGCTCCTGTCATTCAGTGTCCTTTCCAATGTACGGTGTCCACGGACATCGAAATCCGTCAGAAGGATATTCTTCGCTTTCCAACGCATGTCATCCAGCACATCTGACAAATCTGGCCCCGAGGACTGTCCGTTGATACAGTCGTCTATCCGGGTGACATACTCCTGAAAGACATTCCGGTATCCGAAATCGGGATCATTTATTATATCCCGCTTGAATCCGTTCTCCATCAGATACAACAGTTTGCTGATATCCGCATTGTTACGGCTCGCAGGACATCCGGCAAATTCATTCAGGCGGAGAAATTCAGAAGCGCTCGGCTCCATGTCCGTTTCAAACGCCAGTTTCCACTGTTTCCTGTCACGGAAAGCCTCTTTTGAGAATACAGCATTATCAAAATCATATTCCCCTTTTCCGCTTTGGGGATTCTTCCGGTAGCAGGCATCCACCAAAGGACAGATATCGTCGGACAGGCAGTTGACGTTGTATTGCCTGACAGGACCGGGTTCGCCATGAACCCAGAAATAATTGCCGGATAACTGTTGGTAAAAGCTCTTCAATCCCTCCCGTCCCATTTTGGTATCACTGAAAAACAAGATTCCTTTGGACGTTTCCACAGCATGCAGCGGTAATTTGTAAACCGGATTATAATCATACCTGGCAGCCAGCTCATCCTGCTTCTGATGAAAATGGACCAGCTCGTCCAACTGCTGTGTGGTCAGTTTCGGAAGTTCTCCCGATATCATGAGGATATCGCTGCGTGACTGCGCAAACAGGACATTTCTCAGATTGGTACTTATTAGAGGAGCCAGTCCCTTTTCCCGGATATAGGGTAGTAATACCTGATTGATATATTCCTTTTTGGAAATATCTCCGGAGATAGCCGGTACATCCGTCATCTTCGGGAATGAATAGATTTCCAGACGGGTATTCGGTACGAAGGCGGAGTATTTGGCTTTTATCGATTGTTGGCTGAACAAGGCCATAAACGTATAGACAGGGTCTTGCCTGTCGGGATTGGCAGGATAAAGCATATAGGAGGATTCTGCATGGGGTTTCTCCTTGCCGGTTTCATAACCGACAAGGAGCTGGCCTTCACCGTCTTTCCTGAAAAGCTCGTCCAATAGTTTGGGATCATCAGAAATATAGGTTGCCATTTTTCTTACATTTTAGGTGTGATGGACGGTTTACGGGTACGCGGTTTCTTTTCCGCTTGCTGTGAGGCTTCCTCTTTTTTCCGGGGTTTTCCGGCTACTTGTACCGGTGCATGGGGCTGCTGCTGGCTTCCGTCTTGTTCCTGACCTTGTTTCTGTGCCTCTTCCAACTTCTTGGTGCTTCTTTCCCAGAGGAATTCCACCCCTCGCTCGGCGGCACTCATCTGGATGGAGGTGGCATAAAATTTTCCATTATCAGACTTGAAACGGATCGGTACTTCCTCACCGCGCACGGCAGCATCGTATTCTTTCGGAGAAAGCGTATAATCTTTCACCTTACGCGGAATGCGTGCCTGCTCTACGGGCATATGGAACAATTCATTGGTCACCGGGTCTTTGGAAAGGTAGCAGGATTTGGTTTCTTTGGTACGGTAGTCAATGACTACATCCACCGCCTTGCCGAGATTGCCGGTCTGGTTCAGGGCCTTGAGGTCTTCTTCCGTCAGGACATGTCCCCTGTAGTCTTCCCCGATCTTGGGAGCCTGACGGATGTAGTGGATGTCGAACTTGACAGCTCCGTTCTCGTCGCGGAACAGGGAGAGTTTGGCATCCCCGTTTTCACGCCCCAGCTCGGAATTTTTTGCCACACGGAAAGCGATAGCGGAAGTCTTTCCCTGCAACATTCTTTCGAGGCTGTCCTTTGCGTTCTTCAGTCCGTCCGGGGTAATGCCGTATTTGGCGGCCTGTTCCCAATTCACTTCCCGCTCGTTGAAGCGATGGTTATTATACACCCTGGTCGAAGCCAGTTCCCTTCTGACTGCTTCGTTCTGTGGTTCCTGCGCCGCTTCGATCTTTTCTTTGGCCTGCTCTACGAGCGTTTCCTTCGGCATGTTGTAGAGGGAGTAACGACCGGGATTATTGTACTGGTAGAGAAAATTCTTCCCGAAGTTGGTGAAGAAGTTTCCACGTTGGTCCACTTTGATAAACTGGTCCCTGTTCGCCTCGTTAGCTTCGAGCGTTTCCAGCTCTCCGTTCGCTGCGATTCCTTTTACACCTTTGGCTTTCTGCTCTTTCTTGTCATACGCCATCAAATACCCGTGTTCCGGGGTTGCTTCCTTGTTTTCAGGAGCTAAATTCACATCGTTCATATACGTTAATTTTAAAGATTAATGAATCATTTACGAGGGTAAAATTACTATCTTTGTCATTAAATAGTTTGATTATGAGGAAGTTGTCATTAATTGTCATGTTCTGTCACTTATTGTCATGTCCGGCTTTTGCACAGTCCCCGTCAAAGGGATATAAAGCCGGACTCAGTGCTGTCATCTACCGTATCCACTCTGCCCGGCAGTGAAAGTCTTTCATATGAGACAGCCGGTTGCCGGTTACCGTACTGGCCGATTATCCTATTCTGTATCCATTGAATGAAAGTCGGAGGAGGTATGCCGTTTCTTCCGGTTTCGGTATAAGGATGCATCCGGTGAAAAAGAAAAGGATACTCCATGCCGGAGTGGATCTTGCCGCACCCTATGGCACGCCGGTCTATGCTTCAGGAAGCGGGAAAGTCGTTGAAGCCAGGTATAGCAGCAGTTACGGCTGGTACATCGAAATCCGGCACGCGGGCGGCTTTTCCACGTTGTATGCACACTTGAGCAAATTGCATGTGAGGAAAGGGAGCGATGTACGCATAGGTCGGCATATCGGCAATGTCGGTCATACCGGCATAGCGACCGGCAACCATCTGCATTTTGAACTGAGAAAAAACGGGAAGCCGCAGAATCCGTTGCAGTGGGTGATACTAAAGGATTCCCGTTCTAAAAAGAGTCATTAATTTAATCCGTTACACAATGAACATTGAAGAAGCCAAGAGCATTCAGTTGGAGGATTATCTCCGGCGTATGGGGTTCAACCCGGTAAAACAACAAGGGGACAGTATCTGGTATTGTTCCCCTTTCCGTGAGGAGAAGACACCTTCTTTCAAGGTGAGCGCATCCCGCAACCTATGATACGATTTCGGCATCGGACAGGGAGGGGACATCATCACCCTGGCGATGGAGCTTCAAAAGACGAAGGATATCTCTTATGCGCTTAAAACGATAGAGGGACATTTTCCGGCTGCTTTCCGTCCGGTAGCAGCCTCTCCCCGGCAGGCGGAACCGCAGGCTACCGGCTACCGGCAGGTACGCATTGATCCGCTGACGAACCCGGTCTTGCTGGGATATCTCAAAGAAAGAGGCATCTTGCCTGAAATCGCAAGGGAAGCATGCAAGGAAGTGCATTTTCAGAACAAGGGAAAATGGTATTTTGCCGTAGGCTTTGCCAACCGGAGCGGCGGGTACGAGATCCGTAACAAATACCTAAAAGGCAGCATATCGCCCAAAGAGATTACCCATATCAAAAATGGCAGCGACCGTTGCATAGTGGTTGAAGGCTTTATGGATTATCTCTCATACCTCACGCTCAAGGCTACGCATCCCGGTAACGGACAGCCTAAAGGAAACGGTCCGGACTATATCGTTTTAAATTCGGTCAGCAATGTAGGCAAGGCTATCCCTGTCTTGAAAGAGTATAAGAGTGCCCTCTGCCTACTGGATAACGATTCCGCCGGAAGGCAGGCTTTTCAGCAGATGGCGCAAGCCGGATGCCCGGTCAGGGACAAGTCCGACTGCTACCGGGAGTATAACGATTTGAACGATTACCTGTTGGGCAGGAAGATGGCGCAGGAGAACAAGACGGATCATCAGCACGAAACAGCCCCGAAGCTGATTGAAAAGCCTGCAAAGAAACAGTCCGGTTGAAAATTATAAAATACTGGTCCTTGTCTGATGCATGAAAGGCAGGCAATAAAAAAGAGAGTCAAATCCCTGCTGGAGGGAATTTGGCTCTCTTTTTATTGCTACCCGGCTACCACCGGATATTTATTCTTAATAATTTCTGATCAGCAATTCATTGACCGCTTCTCTTTTCTCGGCTATGGAACAGATGGAACGGAAGATGCTGATTCGCTGGATATGGAAACCGGCATAGAGGTCGTCGAAGAAGGTGTTCTCAGGGTTCTTTTGCCGGGGATCGGAGTTGGAAAGCATTCATTTGGCACCGGTTTCACCTATTCCCTTGCAGAAATTTGCCAGGTTGATCTGCTCTTCATCTCCGAAGTCCTGTGGCATGTAGGAGGTGCAGGAGTTACCCTCATTGACCGGCTTATAAGGCGGGTCAAAATAAAATAGGGAGTTGGCTCCGGTGTATTCTGCGGTCTGCCGGTAGTCACCGTCCAGAATCACAACATCTTGCAGCAGCTTGTGGTTAAAGCGGATCAGTTCCTCTTCCAACAGTTTTACCCGTCCCCCGGCACCAAAAGTGACGGACAGCTTTCCGCTATGGTTCACGGAGTAGATGCCGTTATAACAGGTACGCATGAAGAAGATAAACAGGGCGGCACGGGTGATGTTATTCGGGTTTCCTTCATTGTAGTAGGTACGTTTCTCCATGAAGTAGACCCTTCTTCGGGTATGTTCCTCCAGCGCGATGTATTCGTCCTGTATCCGGGCAAGCACTTTAATAAGCTGCTCCGGGGATTCCTTGATGACGCGGTAGACATTGATCAGAGCCTCGTTGGAGTCGTTGATGACGCAACGGATTTCCGGATAGGCTTGTCTTATTCAGAAGAAGAGGGCGCCGCCACCGACAAACGGTTCTACATAGGTATCCATCTGTCCGAAGTCTTTCGGAAGGGATTCGATAAGTACGGGAAGCAGTCTTCTTTTACCTCCCACCCAGGGGAAGCAGGGTTTTCCCGGCAGGTTGGCCGGAGAACTTTTCTTTTTTTCCATGTTTACAACATTTAAATGATTAATAAATTAAATAGGGATTATTCATCGTCTGCCGTTTCCAGCAGGTGTTTCAAGTTGGGATCATTTTGGATGCGAAGCAGCTCTTTTTCGATGATTTGCGTCACGTCTTCCTTGATTTGATAGTAGTTCCTTTCGATTTCCTCTTGCATGTGGTCCTTACCATCCGCACCGGTAAAGTCGGTTATGACGGGGATAGGCTTGTAGGCTTTTGTTTCGGCGGCTACCCGTTCATTGTCCACCACGATCTCGCAATGGAATATCTTCTGTTCTATCTTCTCCCCGAAGTTGTCGCAGACACTGCCGACAAACTCTCCTTGCGAGAGGTTGGAGATTTTGGAGGCAGGTATCAGCGAGTCGAGCTGGGTACTGATATTGGTTGAGGTGTCTTCACGGGTCATATTAATGGATTTGCGCTGTTGGAGCACTTTCCCAAACCTTTCAGAAAGGTTTTTCGCTGTTTCTCCGACCACTTGCCCGGAAAAGATATTTCCAATTGTGTTCTGGATCACCCGCGCCTCCTTATCACCGTAGTCACGTATTAACTGGCTGATATCCTGTGCTCCCAGACATACTGCCACTTTGTTGCTACGGGCGGTAGCGATCAGGGTGTCAAGTCCTTTAAAGTAAAGTGTGGGAACCTCATCCACTAGAATAGAGCATTTGAGCCTGCCTTTTCGGTTGACCATTTTAACGATACGGGCATTATACAATCCTAACGCACATGAGTAAATATTCTGTCTGTCAGGGTTATTGCCGACGCACAAAACTTTGGGTTCCTCCGGATTATTGATATCCAGCGTGAAGTCATCTCCGGTCATAATCCAATATAAGGCAGGTGAGATCAGCCTTGATAGCGGAATTTTGGCGGAAGCTATCTGCCCTTGGAGCTGCTCCATCGCACCACCTTTCCATGCATCCATAAAAGGTGACAGGTAATTCTCCAGCTCCCGGTAAGAGGTCAGTATGGTGAACAGGTCGGAATACGGTTTATTCAATAGCTCTATGGCATGTGGGAAGGTGCAGAATTTCCCGTTTTCATAGATTTTAAGATACCAGATCACCGCCGCAAATAGCACAATCGGGCTTTCTACAAAGAAATCTCCCTGCTTTTGAATCCAACTCTTGTTCAAATTTAACATGATTACATACGCTGATTCGTATGCATCCGCGATATCGGATAGAAACGAAGGATTGAGGGGATTGCACCGGTGGCTGTATCTGGGATCATCGAAATTAATCACATAAAATCCGACCGGCTTGGCATACTTATCCTTGTTTTTAAGCAG
>ENA-UEQR01001523-UEQR01001523.1-human-gut-metagenome-genome-assembly--contig:-NODE-1523-length-12810-cov-7.076259_pt1 | contig 12810 bp, 10 predicted proteins | sample MGYA00242944_ERZ507941 | MGnify/ENA primary metagenome ERZ507941 (study PRJEB26167, sample SAMN06115398) | human gut metagenome | host: Homo sapiens | place: China:Chongqing | collected 2016-06-23...
CATCTATAAACTTACCAGATTTACATCCTCCAGCCATAATTTGACACAGTTGCCCCATGATTTGTATGGAAAAGTTTGTATTAATACTTACATTTGCCAATCATTAAAAAAGAAACGTATGATCAGTTTTCCTAATGCCAAAATAAATCTGGGGCTGAATGTTGTTAGCAAACGTCCCGATGGCTACCATAATATCGAAACTATCTTCTATCCGATCCCGGTGAAAGATGCGCTGGAAATAGTCAGAGCCGATACATTCTCTTTCACACAAACGGGAATACCGGTAGATGCTCCAATAGAAAAAAACTTGGTTGTCAAAGCACTGAATCTGCTGAAGTCACAGTACGAAATCCCGGAACTGGAAGTCCATCTGCTGAAAGCTATTCCCTTCGGAGCCGGACTTGGCGGAGGCTCGGCCGATGCTGCCTTTATGCTGAAGTTGCTGAACGACTATTGCGGACTTCATATCCTGGAAGACAGCTTGGAAGAACTTGCCTTCTCCATAGGAGCGGATTGTCCGTTCTTTATCCGCAATACGCCGGTATTCGCATCCGGCACGGGAAATATCTTCGAAACGGTGGAATTGTCGCTGGCAGACTACCATCTCTGTCTAGTCAAGCCGGATGTCGCCGTCTCGACACCGGAAGCCTATTCGATGGTGACGCCCGCAGCTCCGGCTATCTCTTTGAAAGAAATCATCCGGAGACCTGTCGGAGAATGGAAAGAATTGATGGTAAACGATTTTGAAAAAAGCGTATTCCCGAAACATCCAGTCATTGCAGGGATTAAAGAAACGCTGTATGAAAAGGGAGCCGTCTATGCATCTATGTCCGGCTCCGGCTCTTCCGTGTTCGGACTGTTCAAAGAGGCGACAGACCTCAAAGGCTTGTTTGCCGATTGTTTTGTCTGGGAGGGACAACTGCCATGAACAAGGTAGCGGATTTCTCCGACACCCTTGCCGACCGGTGGGACGAGCTTTGCTACCATGATCCGGAAAAGCTGAACGACATCCTGCGACGGACCGGCCTGCGGAAAGGACTCCGTATATTGGACATAGGATGCGGGACAGGCGTATTGGAAAGTTATCTCCTGCCCTATTCCCCCTTACAAATCGTGGGAGTGGATATCTCTCCGGGGATGATCGAAAAGGCACGAAGCAAATACGCGACACCTATCGTCGACTTCCGTTGCCAGGACGTACGGGACATACGGGGAGAATCTTTCGACTATATCATCGCCTACAGTGTTTTCCCCCATTTCCAGGAACCAGAGAAACTGATCTCCCATTTAGCCGGACTACTGCCGGTTGGCGGCAAACTGGTGGTCTGCCACAGCGAAAGCCGCGACAGGATCAACGGACACCATGACAAGCATGCCGGAAAACTCTCGGAAGGATTGCCTCCCGTGGAAGAATTGGCACGCATGTTATCCCCTTTCTTCACTGTCAACACGATGGAAGACAGTGACCGACTCTATATGATTAGCGCCACCCGCAAACAGACATTCTAAATATACATGATACATGATACATGAATCAGAAGATTAAACTTATCCCATTACTCCTCTTTTCGTCTTTCGCCACACAAGCGGCAAAAGACGTTAAAGTGATGCAGTACCTCCATGCCGGGCCGATTACGGTCAACAAACCGATCCTGACAGACAGCTTGAACGTCGATGGCAAACCTTTCGAAGCGAAAAACCTGGTCAAGTCGACTATCCCGTTCGGCCGTGCCCTCGGCAATGCAGCCGTTATCGACGCGGATACCGCCGGACTGATTACCGTCCCGACGCCCGAAAAAGGATATGCCTTGCATCTCTATTCGTTCTACCTAAACAGCGACCGCTACACGAAAGGTTCGCTGGAGGTTTCCGGGGCGGGTACATTCGAAGTGTTCGTCAACAATAAACCGGTCGGCGCCACTTCCGAGTTGGCTTTGGAACCGCACCGTTATGAAGTGGTAATCAAATATCTGACAGCCGACACCGATACCTGTCCGTCCACGCTGACAGCCAAATTTAAGAGCGAAGAGGAAGCAAAGGTCATAGCCTCCCTCGATCCTGAAAAGCGGTACACGCCACGCGATATCCTGGAAGGAACGCAATTCCGGGGAACGAGCGTTTCACCTGATGGAAAATATGTATTGGTAAAATATTACACCCGTATGGAAGGTGGGAAAAGCGAACAATACGCCCAATTGCGGGATGCTGCGACCGGACGGATTTTATTGCAGGACAAGGGGTTTATCTTAACTGCCGACTGGATGCCGACGAGCAGCAAGATGTATTTCACCCGTACCGGAATGAACGGGAAAGAGTTGGTAACCGTTGACCCGGCTACCATGCAGGAGGAAATCTTGGCGGAAAATCTGCCGGAAGGTAGCTTCAGCTTTACCCCGGATGAAAAGACATTGCTCTACACTATCCAGGAAGAGGGGCCTAAAGACGGACCGGATATGCTTCGTATCCTAGAACCGAACGATCGCCTGCCGGGATTCCGCAACCGCTACTTCATCTGGCGCTATGATCTTCAGACCGGACTGTACGAGCAGCTGACATACGGGCATAACAATACCTTTATCAATGATGTCAGTGCCGACAGCCGTTACCTGCTGTTCAGTACCAATGAGCAGGATTACACTTCACTGCCCCACTCCAGCAATTCCATGTATAAGTTGGATTTGCAGAGCATGGCGGTCGACACCTTATGGGAAAGAGCCAAATACATCAATGGGGCGACCTTCTCACCGGACGGCAAGCGGTTGATGGTATTCGGTTCCGGCAATGCCTTCGACAATATCGGCCTGAACATCAAAGAGGGGCAGATATCCAACACCTACGACGGACAGCTTTTCCTGTACGATCCGGCAACGCGGAAAGCGAAAGCGCTTACCAAAGACTTCAACCCGAACGTCACAAGTGCACAATGGAACAAATTCGACGGACAGATCTATATGTTGACGGAAGACCAGGATTACCAGCGTGTCTATACCTGCAATCCGGCCAACGGGAAAATCCGCCGCCTCGACCTGCCGGAAGACGTCATTTACAATTACTCGCTAGCCGAAGCCGCTCCGGTCATGTATTACTACGGACAGAGCGTATCCAACGCCAACCGCCTGTACAGCTACAACACCAAGAGTAAGAAGACACAACTGATCTACGACTTGTCGGCTGACAAACTGAAAGACATCCAATTCGGAGAAGTGCACGACTGGAATTTCACCTCTACCGACGGGACCATCATTCAAGGGCGCTATTATCTCCCGCCCAACTTCGACGCATCCCGGAAATATCCGATGATCGTCTATTATTATGGCGGAACCTCTCCCACTAACCGTGCGTTGGAATTCAGCTACTCCATGCACATGTATGCAGCCCTCGGCTATGTGGTCTACACTCTGAACCCAAGCGGCACGACCGGCTTCGGACAAGAGTTCGCCGCCCGTCACGTAAACGCCTGGGGAGACAAGACCGCCGATGAAATCATCCAGGGAACAGAACAGTTCTGCAAAGAACATTCGTTCGTCAACCCTAAGAAAATCGGTTGCGCCGGTGCCAGCTATGGCGGTTTCATGACACAATACCTGCAAACAAAGACCGACCTGTTTGCAGCCGCTGTCAGTCATGCGGGCATCAGTGCCTTGAGTAGCTATTGGGGTGAAGGTTACTGGGGATATGGATATTGCTCGGTTGCCAATACAGGCACTTATCCGTGGAATAATCCGGAGTTCTATACCAAACATAGTCCGTTATTCAATGCCGACAAGATAAAAACACCTCTCCTCTTGCTTCACGGAAATGCAGACACGAACGTGCCCGTCGGGGAAAGCATCCAGATGTTCCTGGCTCTGAAACTACTTGGAAAAACAGTCGAGTTCGTACAGGTAGACGGAGAGGATCACGGCGTTGCGGATTATAAGAAACGTCTCGAATGGCAGAACACCATCTTTGCCTGGTTCGCCAAATACCTGAAAGACGAACCGCAATGGTGGGATGCGCTTTATCCGGAAAGGCATTTATAAAACAGAATGAGATGAAGCAAGTTATCGATTTAGACAATTGGAACAGAAAAGAGCATTTCGCTTTCTTTTCTGCATTCGACGACCCTTTTTTCGGGGTTACAACTCTTGTGGATTTTACTGATGTCTACAGACAAAGTAAAGAACAGAATGTTTCTTTTTTCCTTTATTCCCTTCATTTCTTACTGAAGTGTGTAAACGAAACCGATGCATTCAAATTACGAATAGAAAAAGACTCGGTAGTCCGTTATGATACGATCCATATCTCTCCGACTATTGGGCGTGAAGACGGGACTTTCGGTTTCGGCTTTTTTGAATACGATCCGGATATCGATCTGTTTATCCAAAAAGCAACACAGGAAATAGAAAGGGTTAAGAACGGAACAGGATTGTCTTTTTCCAAAAATACAGGTAGACAAGATGTTATTCGCTATTCGGCATTACCTTGGTTCGCTTTTTCCGAAATGAAGCATGCCACATCTTTTAAGAACGGAGATTCCGTTCCGCGTATTTCTACAGGGAAATTGATGCAGGAGAATAGCAAATACTTGTTGCCCATTTCGGTCTGTGCACATCATGGACTTATGGACGGACGAAACGTTGCTGAACTTATCCGGAAATTATCGGATAATCAAACTGCACTGTAATCAATAAAAAAGAGTATGCCAAAGGAGGAATGGAAAATCCTTTCGGCATACTCTTTTAATAAATATCTATAACCTGATAACCTAAATCTTTTTACCTATCCCTTCATTTAATATTCGGATTCAATGCGTGCCACTCGGAGATCGGAGGCAAAACACCCATTGCGATCACTTCGTCGCGCAATGCGCAAAGATGTTCGTAGCTCTTTTCCAAAGCAGCTTCTTCTTCCGGAGTTCCTTTTACTTCTTTCAATGCTACGCCGTCTTTTGTAATGGAAGTTTCCCACGCCATCATGATATGGTCGAACTTGCCATTGGAGACATAAGCGCCGGCAGGCCAGCGGAACGGTTTACCGCCCATAGCGGCAGCAATCATCTCGATGGAAACATAAGACGGGCTTTGGAAAGAAGAACGGCCGCGCAAAGCAATGATATTGGCGCCACCTTTCGTCACCTTCGTCTGGATTTCAGCCCACTGGTCTTTAGTCAAGGCATCCGTGCCGATCATGCCAGCCAACGGTTTGCCTTCCACTTTCGCAGTAGAAGCGTAAACAGCCATTTGTTCGCCATGGCCGCCGTATGTACGGCAGTTCTCTACAACATCCATAGATACGCCGAAATGTTTAGCCAGTTCGCTACGCAGGCGAGTAGAGTCCAAAGCAGCCAAAGTCGTCACCTGCGAAGGTTTCAAACCTGAATACAACAGTGTGATCAAACCGGTGATATCGGCCGGATTGAAAATAACTACGATATGCTTGACATCCGGACAATAAGCCTTTACGTTCTTACCGAATTCTTCGGCGATAGCGGCATTTCCTTTCAGCAAGTCTTCACGGGTCATTCCTGCCTTACGGGCAGCCCCACCGGAGTTTACGATATATTTAGCACCAGTCAACGCTTCTTTGATATCGGAAGTAAAAGTGATATTAACACCTTCGAAACCGCAATGGAACAACTCTTCAGCCACCCCTTCCAAACCAGGAGCGTACGGGTCATACAAACAAATATTAGAAGTAAGTCCCATCATGATGGCTGTCTGAGCCATATTCGAACCAATCATACCTGCTGCCCCTACGATCGTGAGCTTTTCGTCTGTCAATGTTTTCATATTGTATTGTTTTTTAATGATATGTTTTTTATTAAAACATTCCCGGCTACTATAAAGTTCGCTTGCAAACTTTATTTTTCCTTTTATTTGCAAAGGTAAAAGATTTCCATACCCCTTGTACATCATTAATTCCTATCACCCATAAGCAAAAGTTATAACTTGAGCCCGTCATGACAGACAGAATATAATTTGTATCTTTGCAGTCATGAGAACATTCAGACCGGAGGCATGGCTGCCTACAACAAAGAAAGAAGTTGAAGCCCGCGAATGGGACTATATAGATGTGATACTTTTCAGCGGTGACGCATATGTGGACCATCCTTCATTCGGAGCCGCCGTCATCGGGCGGACACTCGAAGCGATGGGACTGCGTGTAGCAATCGTTCCGCAACCGGACTGGCGTGGAGACTACCGGGATTTCAAGAAGTTAGGAGCCCCTCGCCTGTTCTTCGGAGTTTCTGCCGGAGCGATGGATTCGATGATCAATCACTATACGGCCAACAAACGCCTACGCAGCGACGACGCTTATACTCCGGACCGTCGTGCCGGCATGCGCCCGGATTATCCCAGCATCGTTTACACGAAGATACTGAAAGAAATCTACCCGGATGTTCCCGTCGTATTAGGAGGTATAGAGGCTTCCCTGCGCCGAGTCACGCATTACGATTACTGGCAGGACAAGCTGCTCCCCGGAATCCTGAAAGACAGCCCGGCGGATTTACTGATATACGGCATGGGAGAACTTCCCCTGAAAGAACTGGTCAGTCGGTTACAAGCCGGAACTCCCTTCCATGAGATTAAAGATATACGGCAAACGGCTTATTTGGCGGATACGGTAGAACCGCTACCAGAAGATATCAACCTCTTTTCCCATGAAGAATGCCTACACGACAAGCTGAAACAGGCCAAGAACTTCAAACATATAGAGGAAGAATCCAACAAGCAGCAGGCTTCCCGCATCCTGCAAAAGGTAGGCAAACAGACGATAGTCGTCAATCCTCCTTTCCCGCCTATGACGGAAGAAGAGATAGATGCGTCGTTCGACCTGCCCTACACCCGCCTGCCCCATCCTAAATACAAAGGGAAGACGATACCGGCTTTCGAGATGATCAAGTTCTCGGTGAACATCCACCGGGGATGTTTTGGGGGCTGTGCTTTCTGTACGATCTCGGCGCATCAGGGAAAGTTTATCGCCTCACGAAGTAAAGAGTCCATATTGAAAGAAGTTAAGGAGATCACCCAAATGCCGGACTTCAAAGGATATCTGAGTGACCTGGGCGGCCCTTCGGCCAATATGTACCGGATGAAAGGGAAGAATCCGGATATCTGCGCCCAGTGCAAGAAACCTTCTTGCATCTCCCCTGTCATCTGCAAAAACCTGAATGCAGATCATACGCCGTTGTTAGATATATACAAAGAAGTGGACAGCATGCCGGAAATCAAACGTTCGTTTATCGGTAGCGGCATTCGCTATGACCTGCTCTTGCACCGGTATGCGGATGACAATCTGAACAAGGCAGCCCATACCTATATGGAGGAACTGATAGCTCGCCATGTCTCCGGCCGTCTCAAAGTCGCACCCGAACATACGGAAGACAATGTCCTGAAGATGATGCGCAAACCTTCATTCGAGCTTTTCGGGCAATTCAAAAAGATATTCGACCGTGTAAACAAACAACACGGATTGAACCAGCAATTAATCCCTTATTTCATATCCAGCCACCCCGGTTGTACCGAGGCGGATATGGCAAACTTGGCTATCCAGACCAAGAAGCTGCATTTCCAACTCGAACAGGTACAGGATTTTACACCTACCCCCATGACACTGGCAACGGAGATGTACTACACAGGGTATCATCCCTATACATTGGAAAAGGTATATACGGCTCATACGAAAGAACAAAAACTGGCACAACGTCAGTTCTTTTTCTGGTATAAACCGGAGTTCCGCCGCCAAATCACACAAGCATTGCAGAAGATAGGAAAGAAAGACTTGATCGGAAAGCTATTCGGAAAGTAATTTCACTTCTTTGAGCGAAGAGGAACAAAAAAATTGCGTGACCGATACAAGTTCACGAAATACATTTAACAAAAGTTGTCTTTGATTACGAATATAACTGTCTTTGAAATCAAAAGCAGTTATATTCGTAATCAAAGACAATTGTTTTATTCCTTTACGGCAATCACTTCGATTTCCACCAGGCCATTCTTCGGCAAAGTCTTGACTGCAACGGCAGAACGGGCCGGGAAAGTACCTTCGAACTGAGAAGCATATACTTCGTTCATAGCAGCGAAATCACTCATATCGGCCAGGAATACGGTTGTCTTTACGACATCGTTGATGCTAAGGCCGGCTTCTTCCAGAATTGCATGTACATTCTTGAATGCCTGTACGGTCTGTTCTTTCACTCCTCCTTCTGCGAAATTGCCTGTTGCGGGGTCAAGCCCCAACTGACCGGAAGCAAACAGCATATTTCCTACTTGCACAGCCTGACTGTACGGACCGATAGCGGCAGGTGCATTTTTTGTTGCGATAACTTTCTTCATTGTTTCTTTATTTTAATAACGTTATTGTGCTTGTTCATTCATCCGCTGGCGAACCACTTCATAGATCAGGATGGAAGAGGCGACCGATACGTTCAGCGAACCGATCGTACCGAACTGCGGAATCTTCACCATGCTGTCGCAGATACGAAGATTATCCATCGAAACTCCCGTATCTTCGGCTCCCATCACGATCGCCACAGGTCCGTCATATTTAATAGCCGTATAATTCTCAAAAGCTTTTTCACTGGCTGCATAGACTTTTACTCCGGACGCCTGTAAAAAACGGATGGCCTCCGTAATGCTTTTTTCCTTGCAGACAGGCAATACATGGAGCGCACCGGCCGAGGTCTTAATCGCATCGGCATTCACCGTTACGCTTCCCCTTGAAGGAATCACGATCGCATCCACACCCGCACATTCGCAGGTACGGGCAATCGCACCGAAGTTACGGACATCCGTAACCCCATCCAACAACACGATAAACGGATTCTTTCCCTGCTCATATACAAACGGAATAATATTCTCCAGCCGTTCGTATGTGATAGCCGGGATAAAAGCTATTACTCCCTGATGATTCTTACGTGTCAAACGGTCGAGACGTTCGGCAGGCACACGCTGTACAGGTATATCACGTCCTTTCAGAACTTCAAACAATTCACGAGACAAGTCTCCCTGCAGTTCACGTTTCACCAATATTTTATCAATCTCCTTATCGGCCTGGATTGCCTCGATCACGGCACGGATGCCGAACACCATTTCGTTTTCTTTCATTATTCTATATCTTTTCCGTTTTCATCACCGGACTATTTCGATTTTTCCCGGCTTTATGCGGACAAAGATACAAAAGATTTACGCTTTTATTATATACTCTCGTATATATTAGCTATTGCTTTTCAGCTTATGTCGTGACGATGAATAAGCCCGGATCAAGAATAAAATACCGGTAATAATCAAAGCAGATGAAAGTCCGGTATAAAATACCGAAATAAAGGAGTTGGGAAGCAATTGGAAATGACGGATCGTAACACCGAAAGTAATCATAAAGATCATCACGATCCAGCCTTTCACATCAAAAAATGAAAAAGGACAGTTCTTTTCCCCTTTCTGGGAAATCCGCTCGGAATGTTTAACAAACAAACGGCGAAAGACAAACTGGAAGAAAAGCAGGAAAACAACAATTGCCTCTCCGACTTTAAACAGCCAGTAATGGGCATCGTTCAACCACGTGATGATGCCGATCCTTAAGATATTGATGCCAGCTATGATCCAAACGCATCCGGCTATTAAAAGCAGGGTGCGTCGGTTTACTCTAAATTCCATTATCAGATACTTTTCTCTATGCTCCGCCTGTCACTCGTACGTTGGCGGCTATTCGTACGATCCTTGTCAGACCGTTTGTCCCTATCGTAATGCCTGTCTTTATCCCGATCCGGACGTTTCTTGTCAAATTTGTCCTTATCGTGCTTATTCTTGTGATGATCGGAACCGGGACGGCCTCCCTGATGGCTCGGACGATCGTATTTGCCGGGCTTCCACTGCCCATTGTCATGATGTGGACGGCCATTGTTATGATGTGGTTGAGGACGATCATATTTACCGGGATACCATTTGCCGTCATCGAAACGGTCAAACCATCTATTGTTCGTATATTCCCATTGGCAATGCCAATAATGATCTTCATAACGATGGCATGCATTGGACGGACGGTAGTGCGGATAATGCGGATTATTGTACCAACCTCTCCAGTCATGGATGCGTGTCGGTGCCTCACGGACGAAACGCACATACAAACGAAACTGCGAAGGCGAAAGGATACGCTGTAATTTCCGGTCCCGTTCCATACGCAACTTATATATCTTCCGGGCAGACTGATCCCAATAGCGATAATGCTTGCGTGCTTCACGCTCGATCTTCTCTCCGTACCGATGAATGATCTTATGATACTCGGCAGCTTGACGGTTCGTCATGCGGATTGCCTGTTCCATCCAGAGGCAGTTCTGGCAATGAGGTTCATTCCATCCGAAACTGATCCAAAATTGTGCATGTCCCTGCAAGCTGCAAAAAAGGATCGCTATTAATAGAATACTCAATTTCTTCATGTCTCTCAATTTTAAATTAGCACTTACATTCTGTTGCTATTATGACCGGATCGCGATGAAAAGGTTTAAATCTTTGATTTCAACAGCTCTTTCGCATTTGCAATAGAAGCACTGGTCAACGAAGCACCGCTCAGCATACGCGCAATCTCTTTTACACGCTCTTCTTTATTCATTTTCCTGATACGGGTTACGGTCCTTTCATCCGTATCCTCCTTATAAACAAAATAATGGTCTTTCCCTTTTGCTGCGATCTGGGGGAGATGGGTAATGGCAAAAACCTGCATCTTCGTACCTAGTTCCTGCATGATATCCCCCATTTTATCGGCTATATCCCCGGAAACCCCCGTATCCACTTCATCAAAGATAATGGCAGGCAACGCCGTAAATCCGGCAATCATCGCCTTGATACATAACATCAGGCGGGAGATTTCGCCTCCGGATGCCGTCTGGGCCACCGGTTGCAGTTCCGCACTCTTATTGGCGGAAAACATAAACCGGATTTCATCCATTCCATCGCTTTCCGGTTCCTGTTTAGGTACGAAATCGATCGCAAATCGCGTATTCGGCATTCCTAACGGGACAACCATTTCTACCAATTGGGAAGCGATGGCTTTCGAGGCGATCTTACGCTGCTCGCTCAATACGGCTGCCTGTTGAAGCAGTTCCTGGTGAGAGACTTCCAACTGCTTTTTCAACGATTCGATCTGTTCATCAAAAGAATCGATCTCTTTCAGCTGCTTATTATATTTATCCAGCAACTCCATCAGCTCTTCGACTTTGGAAACCCGGTGTTTCTGTTCCAAGGTGTATAACGTATTAAGACGTTCGTTCACCCAATCCAAGCGCTCAGGATTAAATTCTATGTCCTCCTTCAGGACTTCCGTTTCGGAAGCCAGGTCGTTCATATCGATATAGGCAGAACGCAGACGCTCGGCTATTTCTTTCGCTTTCGGATAATAACGTTCCAGACTGTCTGCGGTGGAAAGGGCCTCTTTTATCAGTTGGACAGCTCCTTGTTCCTCCCCGTCCAGCAATCGGGTTATCTTATAAAGAGAACCTTTTATCTCTTCGGCATGGGAAAGGGTTTCCAGCTCCTGTTCCAGTTCTTCCTGTTCACCGGCAACCAAACCGGCATCGGCCAACTGCTCCAACTGAAAACGTACATAGTCTTCCTCCTGCTTGGTCTGGAGAGCCTTTTCGGTCAACTCTTTCAGTTCCTTTTTCAGAGACAGGTATCGGCTGTATTCCTTTCGGTAAAGAATCAACAGGATATCGTTTTCGGCCATTACATCGATTACTTTCAGCTGAAACCGGTTATCTCCCAACAAAAGATTCTGGTGCTGCGAATGGATATCGATCAGCCGGCTTCCCAGTTCCTTCACTACAGAAAGCGGGACAGGCGAATCGTTTACGAAAGCACGGGATTTACCTGATGCAAACAATTCCCGGCGAAGAATGCAAATCTCCGCATCATACTCCAAGTCATTCGTAAGAAAAAATTCTTCCCATTTATATCGGGAGACATCAAAGACTGCTTCTATCACACACTTTTCAGAACCGTTCTTAATGCTCTTTCCATCCGCACGCTGTCCCAAGACCAGGGATAGGGCCCCCAATATAATAGACTTTCCTGCACCCGTCTCGCCGGTTATCACAGAAAAACCTTTATCAAACTTAATGTCCAAGCTGTCTATCAGAACAAAGTTACGTATAAATAAAGACTTCAGCATAGCTATTCCAGATTACTTTTTAAGCGATTCCATACGCGTCGTGAGAGCAGGATACAGATTGGACAACATTTTATAACCTTCCTGCTTTTCCTGCGTAGTTGCTTTCGAATAGATCAAAACGACTTCATCCAGTTTGGAATCAGCGAACATCTGAAGCAACGGAGATGTCGGCCGGGCACTTTTCACCTGTTCCAGAACCGGGAGCAGACCGATTATAGTCGTACGTCCACGATCCGGATTTGCAGCCATTTCATCGAGCCCCTTACGATGATAATTATACCACATGTCCCGGAACAGTTCCGAAGTATTGTCCGTCAGAGCCGTTACCAAAGCATGGCGGTTACGGTCGTTTTCAAAAGCTTTCCATCCTGTCCATGTAGGTTGCGCCTGTGCCAGGCTCACAATCTGCATGGCCTGTTCGAGGAAAGCAGTGCCACCTTTCGGAGAAAAACTGTCGAAATCCAGTCCGAGGATCGTATAGATATAAAAAACAACCGTTGCAATCAGATTGCTGTTCAATGTATTTTCCGTATATTCCAACGGTTCGAATTCGGTATAGTCGAAAGAGAGTTCCGTATCACGATAATTCAGCAACGTAGTCGTATAGCTGGAATTATATACCGGACGGCGGGCCTGCACCTGTATCTCGCCTTTAAAACTATT
>ENA-UEQR01001526-UEQR01001526.1-human-gut-metagenome-genome-assembly--contig:-NODE-1526-length-12797-cov-7.847956_pt1 | contig 12797 bp, 9 predicted proteins | sample MGYA00242944_ERZ507941 | MGnify/ENA primary metagenome ERZ507941 (study PRJEB26167, sample SAMN06115398) | human gut metagenome | host: Homo sapiens | place: China:Chongqing | collected 2016-06-23...
TTCTTTTCAAATTTTCTTTTGAATTTCTTCAGCGCTCTCTCGATGTTCTCGCCTTCTTTTACAGGTACTACAATCATGTTTTTTTGTTTTTAATAATAATGTATGAATACTATTTTTGCAAAATGCGGTGCAAAATTAAACAATGTTTTTTGAATCGACAAAGAAAACACGTTTTTTCTATGACACAAACCTTAAAAAAGATGCATATCCCGTCGAGATATGCACCTTCTAAACCTTATTGGCATCAACCGATTACAGATTCGGATTGATTTTGCTCCATTCTGAAATAGCAGGAACAATATTCAATGTCACGAGTTCGTCGCGCATCTTGCAAAGGTGTGCGTAGCTGGCATCCAATTTGGCAATTTCTTCGGCCGTTCCTTCGGGCATCGTATAATGACAGCCGTTTGCGTCCAAGGTCGTATTCATAGCCATCATGATATGATCGTACTTGTCGGTCTTTACGTATGTACCGGCCGGCCAACGGAACTTCTCACCACCCATAGCCGCACGAATCATTTCTACTGAAAGATAAGAAGGGCTCTGGAAAGAAGAACGTCCGCGGAGTTCGATTATCTTAGCGCCTCCCTTGGTCACGTCCACTTTCATGGTTTCCCATTCTTCTGCCGTAAACGCATCTGTTCCGATCAAGTCGTTCAAAGGCTTGCCGTCAACCTTCACGGCCGAACCGAACACAGCCATCTGCTCGCCGTGACCGCCGTATGTAGCACAACCTGTCACCTTGCTTTGCAACACGCCGAACTTCTTGGCCAACGCGCTCTGCAAACGAGTAGAATCCAAACCGGCCAAAGTCGTCACCTGAGAAGGCTTCAAACCGGAATAAAGCAATGTCACCAAACCGGTCAAGTCTGCCGGGTTGAAGATGATGACTACATGCTTCACATCGGGGCAATAGGCTTTGATATCCTTACCGAGCTGTTCTGCGATTTCGCAGTTGCCCTTGAGCAAATCTTCACGGGTCATACCCTGCTTACGAGGAGCACCACCTGAAGAAATGATATACTTGGCATCTTTGAAAGCCTCAGCCACATTGGTCGTAGCCGTGATGTTCACATTGTCGAAACCGCTCTGGCGCATTTCTTCTGCCACGCCTTCGGGAGAGAACACGTCATACAAGCACAAGTTTGAAGTCAAACCCATCATCAGGGCAGTCTGTGCCATGTTCGAACCGATCATACCGGCTGCACCGACAATCACCAATTTGTCATTCGTCAAAAATTCCATACTCTGTTTTTTATATATGATACAATTAGAAGTTCTTTATTACGCACACAAAATTAAAGAAAAAGGTTCAGACTTACTAATTAAAAAGCGGAATATTTTTTTTCTTAAACAAGAATAATATATTTTTGTAATGCACAAATGGCAAAACAGTATCATGAATAAAAACATCAATAAAAGAGTAGCCGAATTAAGGCTCCATTTACGGAAAAACGGATTGGCCGCCTATATTTTCCCCAGCACAGACCCGCACCATAGCGAATACCCTCCCGAGTATTGGAAAACACGGGAATGGATTTCCGGCTTCAACGGTTCTGCCGGAACGGCTGTCGTCACATCGGACGATGCCGCACTGTGGACCGACTCCCGCTACTTTATCGCAGCGGAAGAACAACTGAAGGACACTCCGTTCCGCTTGATGAAAGAACGTTTGGAGGGCACGCCGTCCGTCACGCAATGGCTGGCGGAGGTTCTTCCGCCGGGAAGCGCCGTGGGCATGGACGCATGGATCAACTCCGCAGACGAAATCCGCACCATCAGGGAAGAGCTCACCCATTGCGGACTGCACCTTGAAATAGCAGACCAACCGGCTGACACGCTGTGGAAGAACCGTCCGGCTCTACCCGATTCACCGGTCAGAATACAACCGCCCGCCTTCGCAGGCCGTAGCATAACCGAAAAACTCGCACTCATCCGCGAGGCCATGGCCGGACGGCAAGCCGATGGGCTGATTCTGTCCGCCCTAGACGAAATAGCCTGGACGTTGAACCTGCGCGGCACGGACGTACATTGTACGCCCGTATTCGTAGCTTACACATGGATTACCCCCTCCCGCTGTACCTTATATATAAATAAGGTGAAACTCACGGAAGAGGTTTCTGCCCATCTGAAGGAATGCGGCGTGGAAACACGGAACTATACCGACATCCTGCCCGACTTGTCACGTTTTGACGGCAAGCGGATATGGACAGACTGCCAAACCACAAACTACGCCCTCTGCCGCAGCCTGCCCGAAACATGCTCCGTAGTAGACGCTGCATCCCCCGTGGGCTTGCTCAAAGCCGTAAAACATCCGGCAGAGGTGGAAGGCTACCGCCGCGCCATGCTGCGCGACGGTGTGGCCATGGTGAAATTCCTGAAATGGCTCACACCGGCGGTACAGGCCGGAGGACAGACAGAGCTTAGCATCAGCCGTAAACTGGAGGAACTGCGCAGTGAACAGGATTTGTTCTGCGGTAACAGTTTCGACACCATTGCCGGATATGCCCACCACGGTGCCGTAGTCCATTACGAACCTACTCCGGAAACCGATTTGGAACTCCTACCGAAGGGACTGTTGCTGCTCGACTCGGGCGCGCAATACGAAGACGGCACGACGGATATCACCCGCACCATCGCCCTCGGCTCAGTGAACGAGGAGGAACGCCACGACTATACCTTAGTCTTGAAAGGACACATCCGGCTGGCCCGTGCCAAGTTCCCGCAAGGTTGCAGCGGCACGCAACTCGACGCTTGCGCCCGCTATGCCATGTGGCAGGAAGGCATCAATTATCTTCACGGCACAGGACATGGTGTGGGTTCCTGCCTGTGCGTGCACGAAGGTCCTCATCAAATCCGCATGAACTATATGCCGTCCCCACTCCTCCCCTACATGACCGTGACCAACGAACCGGGCATCTACAAAGAAGGGCGGCATGGCATACGCATCGAAAACACGCAGATCATCTTGCCCTATCGGGAAACCGAGTTCGGCACATTCCTCCAGTTCGACCCACTCACCCTCTGTCCCATCGACATGAAACCGATAGACTGGTCCTTGCTCGACACGGAGGAAATCGAATGGCTCAACCGTTACCACAGCCGGGTGTACGACCAATTGGCTCCGTTGCTCGACCACGAACACCGCACATGGCTCCGCGAAGCGACCCGGCCATACGAACACACAAAACCATCTCAAAAATCATAAAATATGGCATTGATTAAGAAACTCAACGACTTGACTCCCAAGTTCGGCAAGCACTGCTACTTCTCCGAAGGGGCAGCCATCATTGGCGACGTCACCATGGGCGACGACTGTACCGTATGGTTTAACGCCGTCCTGCGCGGCGACGTACATTTCATCAAAATCGGCAACCGCGTGAACATCCAAGACGGCTCTTGCCTGCATACGCTTTACGGCAAAGCCCCCATCATCATCGGCGACGACGTGACCGTAGGACATAATGTCACGCTGCACGGTTGCGAAGTGAAAAGCGGTGCTCTCATCGGTATGGGATCCACCATTCTGGACCACGCTGTCGTCGGTCATGGCGCCATCGTAGCCGCCGGCGCCTTGGTTCTGAAGAATACGGTCATCGGCGACGGCGAGCTGTGGGGAGGCGTACCGGCCAGATTCATCAAGAAGGTAGACCCCGAACAGGCCAAGGAACTCAACGTAGGCTATGCCCAGCACTACGTCATGTACTCCGACTGGTACCGCCGTTCGGATGCCCATCCCGAACACACGCATTACTGCACCACATCGGAAGAGTATGACGAAGCTACCCGGCGGTAATACGTCAACACGTGAAATCATGAGAAAATTCAAATCCTCTTATTCTATCGGACTGCTATGCACCACCTGGTTCATGTCTTTCATCTTGCTGGCAGCCGCCGCTACGGCCATCTGCCGGCTGATGAAAGGACAAACCGGCATAGGACTTGCAGTAGCTCTGTACGCCTGTATCTGTCTTGTCATCGTAGCATTCATATATTCCTATTTTAACCAAATCAAACAGGTAGAAGTGACAGCAGACAAGGTTGTCATCAGAAAAGTATACGGTGTCATAACCATCCCCCGAAAAGAAATCCTATATGCCCGCCACAGAAAAACGCTCACCCGTGCCATCAAAAGTTGGGGTGTTTATGGGCTTTTCGGACTCACCGGAGAGTTTTGGGAGGACAAGACAGGACAGTTCACTGTAGCAGTCAAAGACACCCAATCACTGATTGAAATTAAAACATCAAACAAATGTTACGTCGTCAGTTGCGACCGCTATGAAGAGGTTCTGAAACTATTGGAATAAGCCGAATGAAACTCCCTTGGACCGAAATATGACTCTGGCCGCAGACATGAAAGCCTCTGCGGCCAGAATCGTTTCTCAGAAAACTTGACATCACCACGACGTAACCTTCGCCAGAATCGAATATTTTCCCCCTCTGGGAAAGCCAAAGGAAAATACACCAGCCACGCACGGTTGCCCCTCGTACAAAAAGAAAGCCTGCACCGTCTTCCGGTGACATCCGTACCCGTAGGCTCCGCAGAACCGGGCGACAGCACTTCCGCCGTGACACAAGAAACAAGGAAAGGAGGAGCATCATGCTCTTATATTTTGGGCTGTGAAGTTCATGCAAATAGCGAAAAAAGGAGGTAAAAAAACGATTGCAAGCCCCCAAAAATGCCGTTTGGAACACTTTGATTTTTCAATCTCATGAGAATGATTTTTCGTTTGGAGCAGAACGATTTTCCAATTTGCTTCAAACGAAAGACAACAAACCTCGAAAAAACGGGGAAAACTCCCCTAAAACGCCCCCCAAATACCGCATTTTACTCTCTTTTTCCCGGAATCGGACATACAGATGGGAGCTGTTTTTGCCGGTTTTCAGCCTGTCGGGAGACAAAAAAAGCGGACAAACGCCCGCTTTTTCCAACTTGTATCCTATCTGATTCATCCTTCAGAATTTCACACTATCGAAAATCAAATCCGACGCTCCGGCGTTCCGCTCGATATACTGTCCGGCAATCCGTCCCCGCTCCGCCAAGAACTTCCCGTCGGAAAGCAGGCGGTCCATCGTCCGGCCAAAGGTGTCTGCATCCGTCACTTCCATGCAACCGCCCTCGCGCAACAAATCCTGCGCCTCACGGAACTTGCGGTTGTTCGGACCTATAAGCACGGGTACGCCATATACCGCCGCCTCGGGCACGTTATGGATGCCTACGCCGAAACCGCCGCCCACGTAGGCCATCTCGCCGTAACGATAAATGGACGAAAGCAAACCGTAACCGTCGATAATCAAGCAATCGGCACGGGCGGCACTTTCCTCCGTGACACGGGAGTAACGCACAAACGGACGGCGCAACTTTCCCTCTATCTCCTTCAAATGGTCTTCACTGACCACATGGGGCGCCAACACCAGTTTCATTTCCGGATGAGCGTTGAAGTAAGGAATAATCAAATCCTCATCCGGTGCCCATGAGCTTCCGGCCACCAACACCTTGGCATCTTGCTTGAAAGCTTTCACCAACGGTAAATCCTTGGCCTGCCGACAAATGTCCAGCACACGGTCGAAACGCGTGTCTCCGGCCACGGTGACGTTCGTGATGCCCTTGCGTGCCAACAATTCGCGCGAAGTTTCGTTTTGCACGAAGAAATGGGTCACACAACGCAACACATCGCTGTAACTGCGCCCATACCAACGGAAAAACACTTGGTTCTCACGGAAAATACTGCTCACGCTGTACACCGGAATCTGACGACGGCGGCAAGCATGCAGGTAATTATTCCAAAACTCATATTTGATGAAGAACGCCATACGCGGACGAGCCAACCGCAAAAAGCTGCGCACATTGCCCGGTGTGTCGAACGGGAGATAGCACACCACGTCCGCCCCCTCGTAATCCTTGCGCACTTCATAACCCGAAGGAGAGAAAAAGGTCAGCAATATCTTGTACTCCGGATGCTCCCGCCGCAACCGCTCCATCAGCGGACGCCCCTGTTCGAACTCGCCCAAGGAAGCGGCATGAAACCAAACATACATTTCCTCCCGGCGGATGTTTTTCCGCAAAATACGGAAAGTATTCCATTGCCCTTTCACCATCAGCCACGCTTTCTTGCGGAAAGGCGAAACCAACACGACTGCCAAGGCATACAGATAAAGCGCGATCGAATATATCATTTCAGAATCTCTACGGCTTTACGCATTCTACGTAATGTTTCCTCCTTCCCAAGGAAAGCTGAAAGTTCATACATGTCGGGGCCCTTTCCTGTGCCCACCAAAGCCACACGCCAAGGATTCCAAGGTTTCTTGCCTGTCTCTTCCGCCCAACGGTCTACGGCCGCTTTCTGTCCCTCTACCGAGAAATCATCCAGGCCTTCCAGCAATGCGGCCAGTTCGGCCATGTCGACCGCCGCCGTTTCCGTCCAGTTCTTCCGCACGAACTTGTCCTCGCGGTCGTACGCTTCCGGGGCAATGAAGAAGAAGTCGCAAAGGGGCCACAGTTCTTTGATGAAATTGATTTTCTTCATCTTCATCATGCCCACCACGGCTTCTACGCGTTCCATCGGTGCTTCTATCCCATTCTCGCGCAATATCTTGTCGAAAGTGGGAGCCAATTCCTTGTTGTCCTTCATCAGGATATATTCACGGTTGAACCACAGGCCCTTCACATAATCGAACTTGGCACCGGCCTTGCTGCATTTGGTGATGTCGAAAAGCTCCACCAGTTCGTCCAACGACATGATCTCTTGGTCTGTTCCCGGATTCCAACCCAACAAGGCCAGGAAATTGATGACAGCCTCCGGCAGATAGCCGCTCTCACGATAGCCGGAGGACACTTCGCCCGTCTTGGGGTCGTGCCATTCGAGAGGGAAAACCGGAAAGCCGAGACGGTCACCGTCGCGTTTGCTCAATTTTCCCTTCCCGTCGGGCTTGAGCAACAAAGGCAAATGGGCGAACTTCGGCATCGTGTCAGCCCATCCGAACGCACGGTAAAGCAGGACATGCAACGGAGCCGAAGGCAACCATTCTTCACCGCGAATCACGTGGGTCACCTCCATCAGATGGTCGTCTACGATGTTGGCCAGATGGTAGGTCGGCAATTCGTCGGCACTCTTGTAAAGCACCTTATCGTCGAGAATGGAAGAGTTGATGACCACATCGCCGCGAATCATGTCGTCCACATGTACGTCCTCGCCCGGCTCTATCTTGAAGCGGACGACGTACTGCCGGCCTTCGGCCAACAGCCGCTCCACCTCGTCAGCCGGCAACGACAGCGAATTGCGCATCATGCCGCGCGTAGAGGCATCGTACTGGAAATTCTGGATTTCCTGCCGCTTGGCCTCCAGTTCTTCCGGCGTGTCGAAGGCGATATAAGCCTTACCGGCATCCAGCAACTCCTGCACGTATTTCTTGTAAATGTCCCGGCGTTCCGACTGACGGTAAGGACCATGCTCCCCACCGAAACTTACTCCTTCGTCGAAAGGAATACCAAGCCAACGGAAAGATTCCAAAATGTATTCCTCCGCTCCCGGGACAAACCGGTTGGAGTCTGTGTCCTCGATACGGAAAATGAACTCGCCGCCATGCTGGCGCGCAAAAAGATAATTGTATAAAGCCGTACGTACACCGCCTATATGCAAGGCTCCCGTGGGACTGGGAGCGAAACGAACCCTTACTTTTCTCTGTGTCATAACAACATTTGTGAATATTGTGCAAAAATACTACTTTTTATTTAAACGCCCCGTATTTTTTTCGTATTTTCGCCCTATATAAAATACGGAAAAAGAGATGAACAGACATAACCAACAAAACAGCCTTACCCCGAAGGCTTTGATTTATAGAATCGTCATCACGGTCACGGCCTTGTTTATCGTGTGCCTGTACATGCCGCGTGACGAACGTTCGACCTACCAGTTCGACGTGGGCAAACCTTGGCGTTACAGCCAGCTCATCGCGACCTACGACTTTCCGATATACAAAAGCACGGAAACCATACAGACGGAACAGGACAGTATCTTACAGCACTACGAACCTTATTTCGCCATCGACGAGACCGTGGGGAAAGAACAGATAGAAAAGTTCAAGGCCACCATAAACGGACAGAAACCGGCCACCATACCGGCCAATTATCTGGCATACGTGGAAAACAAACTGGAACATATTTACGCGCAGGGCGTCATGGACACGGAGGATTTCGACCAAATGCACAGCGATGAAGTGGCGTCTATCCGCATATTCGCACAGAACGTGGCCAAGGAACAACCGATGACTCAGGTCTTCTCGCACAAAACCGCATACGAATACCTTATCGACTTGGGAGAAGACAGCTTGCATTATGACCGCAGAGTATTGCGGAAATGCAACCTGAGCGACTATATCGTACCCAATCTGACCTACGACAAGACAAAATCCGAAGAATCCCGGAAAGACTTGCTGTCTTCTCTTTCCTATTCGTCCGGTATGGTCATGAGCGGGCAGAAAATTATAGACCGAGGGGATATCGTGGACAAGGAAACATACGACATCCTCACTTCTCTGGAAAAAGAATATACCCGCCGAAACACGTCCAAAATGCAGACGCATACGGTATTGCTCGGCCAAATGCTTTACGTGGCTCTCATCATTGCCTGCCTGACGTTGTACTTCAACCTGTTCCGCCGTGACTATCTGGCCAACACGCGCCACATCCTGTTCATCGCCTCCATGCCGGTCATCTACCCGTTGATAACTTCATTCCTCATCAAGCATAACCTGTTCAATGTCTACATCATCCCGTTCGCCATGGCTCCTATTTTCATCCGGGTGTTCATGGATTCCCGGACGGCTTTTGTGACTCACGTGGCCACGGTGCTTATCAGTGCCATATCCCTGAAATACCCCTACGAGTTCATCGCCACACAGCTTGTGGCGGGCATGGTGGCCATCTACAGCCTGAGGGAGCTTTCCCAACGTTCGCAGCTTATCCGTTCGGCATTTTATGTCACATTGGCGTCTATAGCTTTTTACATGAGTATGGAACTTATTCACGAAAAAGACTTCGCACGCCTGGAGTATGGCATGTATATCTATATTATCATCAACGGCATCCTCTTGTTATTTGCCTACCCGTTGCTGTTCTTGTTCGAAAAGGTTTTCGGCTTCACCTCCAACGTGACTCTCGTCGAATTGTCCAACACCAACAACGAACTGCTGAAACGGCTCTCGGAAGTGGCTCCGGGCACATTCCAACACTCCATGCAGGTGGCGAACCTGGCTACGGAAGTGGCGAATAAGATCGGTGCCAAGGCGCTGCTCGTCCGAACCGGAGCCTTATACCACGACATCGGAAAGATGAACAGTCCGGCCTACTTTACGGAAAACCAGAATAACTTCAATCCTCACGATCGTATCAGTTACGAACAAAGTGCGGCGATTGTCATCAGTCATGTCAAGGACGGACTCAAACTGGCCGACAAATATAACCTGCCGCAAGTCATAAAGGATTTCATCTCGACGCACCACGGCAAAGGCAAGACCAAATACTTCCTGATTTCATACAAGAACCAGAATCCGGACCAACCGGTAGACGAATCCCTTTTCACTTACCCCGGTCCGAACCCGTTCACGCTGGAACAGGCCATTTTGATGATGGCGGACTCTGTGGAAGCCGCTTCCAGAAGCCTGAACGAATACACGGAAGAGAGTATCAGCGGACTGGTGGATAAGATCGTGGACAGCCAAGTGCAGGAAGGATTCTTCAAAGACTGCCCCATCACGTTCCACGACATCACCGTGGCTAAAGACGTGTTCAAAGAAAAGCTGAAGACGATTTACCACACGCGTATCAGCTATCCGGAACTGAAAAAGAAATAAGCGTCCTGCCTTACATGGGGTCTACGTCATAATAGATTTGGGCACTGCGGTAATCGGGATGTGCCATCAGGTTTTGGCGGAGATAAAGCAACTGTTCCCGGACCTTGGACAGAGAAGCTCCGGGTTCTACTTTCACTACGATTTTACGGATATAGAGCAATTGGATTCGTGCCACGGGCGGCGCGTCAGGCCCTAAAATACGGGAACCGAACACCTGGCGCAGACGGCTCCCCATTTCAGCAGCCAGATGGTCGAGCACATCTGCCCGCTTATGTTTCATATAGACATAAATCAAACGGCAAAAAGGAGGGTATACAAACATCTGACGCTCTTCCATCTGCCCTACGTACAACCCGAAATAGTCATGTTCCGTCACTTGACGGATGAGAGGCAGATCCGGACTCTTGGTCTGCAAGATGACACGTCCCTGCCTGCTGCGGCGTCCGGCGCGCCCGGCCACTTGTGCCATCAACTGGAAGGCGCGCTCGAAGCTTCGGAAGTCCGGGATATTAAGCATGGCGTCGGCATTCAATATGCCGACCACGCTGACTCGTTCGAAATCCAATCCTTTGGTCACCATCTGCGTTCCGATAAGCACATCAGTCTTTCCGCTTTGGAAATCCTCCAAGATTCCTTCGTAGGCCGAACGTGTACGGGTCGTATCCAAATCCATCCGGGCCACGGCGGCCTCCGGAAAGACTTGATGTACGGCATCTTCCACCTTTTCCGTACCGAACCCTCGCTGCACCAGCTCCGTACCTTCACAGGCCGGACAGCGAGTCGGCACGTTACACGTGTAGCCGCAATAATGGCAAGTCATTTGGTTCAGTCCCTTATGGTACGTCAGGCTGACATCGCAGTTTTTGCACTTGGGCACCCAACCGCACGTGTGGCATTCTATCATCGGAGCGTAACCTCGCCGGTTCTGGAACAGTATGACCTGTTCCTTGTTTTCCAATGCCCGACGCATCTCCTCCAACAAACGCGGCGAGAACGGACCGGCCATGCGCCTTCTGCGTTGCAGCTCTTTGATATCCACCACCTCGACTTCCGGTAAACGTACTTGTCCGAAACGTTCGGTCAGCTCCACCAAACCGTATTTGCCCATGCGGACGTTATAATAAGTCTCCAACGCCGGAGTAGCCGTACCGAGCAATGTACGGGCACCGTACATCCGGGCTAACATGATCGCCGCATTCCGGGCATGGTAACGCGGCGCAGGCTCCTGCTGTTTATAAGATTGTTCATGCTCTTCGTCCACTATGACCAGCCCCAGATGCCGGAAAGGCAAGAAGACGGACGAACGAACACCTACAATAATATCGTAAGGCTGTTCGGACAACTGCTTTTGCCAAATCTCGACACGTTCGGCATCGGGAAACTTGGAATGGTATACGCCCATACGGTTACCGAATACGCGATATAACCTGTCCGTCAACTGGGTGGTCAGCACAATCTCCGGCACCAAGTAAAGCACCTGTTTACCTTCGGCTATCATCTGACGAATCAGATGAATGTAAACCTCGGTCTTCCCGCTCGATGTCACTCCGTGAAGCAGGCATACCGGATGACGGGCAAAAGCTTCTTCCAGCTCCCGGAACGCCCGTACCTGTGCCTCACTCAAAGGAGAAACACCTATCGTTTCGGTGACCTCCGTATGCGCCAAACGGCCTATCTCGTATGGATAGGCCTCCAATACGCCCTTCTCTTCCAAAGCACGGCAAATCGCCAGACTGCCACCAACAGCTTCTATCAGGGCTTTCCGCCCCACCTCCGCCAGCATCTTCGGATTACGCAACCGGAAAGCCGTTCCGGCACCTGCCAGCTCTAAATACTTTAATAAAAGGGACTGCTGTTTGGGTGCTCTTCCTAAACCGTCAAGCAATTCATGAAGTTTGTCCTCGTCAAAATAGGTTTCCGATAAGCGCACATGTACTTCCGTACGTGGCTTATAGCTGCGTTTGACTTCCTCTTTCATGGCAAGGACACCCTTGTCCATCAAAGACCTTACCACCCGCAACACCCGAAAATCCTCACATTCTTTTTGAAGTTGCGTCACGGTCGATTCGGAACGCCTCGAAACCCAAGTAACGACCCGTTGTTCCCGTTCCGACAATACGGCATTTCCCGCATATTCACTGTTTACCACCACCTTGCTCTCGCTTTCCAGTTTCATACCGGACGGCAGGGCAGCCTTATACACATCCCCTACGGCACAAAGGTAATAGTCTGCCAACCATCTCCAAAAATCCAACTGCACCGGAAGTAAAACGGGAGCCGAATCAAGTATCTCCCACACGGTCTTCACGGCATAACCTTGCGGTTGCCGCCCGTGAACGTCAACCACAATAGCCGTATAAAACTTTTTGGCTCCAAACGGCACGATAACCCTACTGCCCGGCCGTACCACTTCTTGCCGCTCTTCGGGCAAAGCGTATGTATAAGCCGCCGACAAAGGAAGAGGAAGAATGACATCTACAAACTTCATACGCACGGATTTTAATGCGTTACAAAAATACGACAAAAGAAGCTAACAGACAAAAGGAAAGCCGTCCGCTTCATGCAGACGGCTTCCGTTTATTCCATTTTTCTATCGGACTACATTAAAACAAGTAAGCCAAACGAACTTGCCATGTGTTGTTCTTTACGTCAAACTCTTTTATGACATCGCCCACACCGCCTAATTTTCCGGTCTCACCCATGGCGATATTGTAGGTCACACCTACTTGCAAATGGCTAAGCAGTGTCACACCGGCTCCCACATTCCAACTGAACGTAGAGCGTTCCAAACTTCCGATACTTTCACCGGCATACTTTAAATTACGGCTCCCCAGATACCAATTGTATTGCGGACCTGTAGCCAAATAAACGCCGACCAGACTGCTAAAGCCAAAATTATACCTTAAATTAATGGGGATCTCCACGTAAGGCATGGATTTGTTAGG
>ENA-UEQR01001529-UEQR01001529.1-human-gut-metagenome-genome-assembly--contig:-NODE-1529-length-12770-cov-12.076341_pt1 | contig 12770 bp, 12 predicted proteins | sample MGYA00242944_ERZ507941 | MGnify/ENA primary metagenome ERZ507941 (study PRJEB26167, sample SAMN06115398) | human gut metagenome | host: Homo sapiens | place: China:Chongqing | collected 2016-06-23...
ACGTAGCGAAGCCCTCTGAACAGAAGCAGTCGAGCGGTGCAATGAGCAGACGGTAATCTTTCCTTTTTGGAGAGAGAAGGTTATGAACATGATCAGAAGGCGTGTGATGAGTACACGTATAATGGACTACGATTTTTCTGGAATGAACAGTGAGATAAGGATTTCAGTAATAGGAAAGAAAGGAATAGATATAAAAATGAAGAAAATGTTAGTTGTATATTATTCTTGGTCAAATGGAAATACAAAAAAAATTGCAGAGCAGCTGGCAAATAAGACAGGAGCAGATATCGCAAGAATCGAAACAGCGGAGCCATACAGAGGTAGTCATGAAGATGTGGTTGAACAGGGAAAAAGAGAGGTAGAGGCAGGCTTTATGCCTCAGATCAATCCGATATCTGTAAATCTTGCTGATTATGATGTGATTGCTATCGGTGCTTGAGTTATAATTGGGACAAGTTAGAAGAAACCCAGTAAAATCAAGGGGTTGGAACTAATTTAGTCCTTATTTTTATACCTTTAAATCGGTACAGGATAGGGCAGCGCTGACATATCAATCCGAAATATGACCATTACATAGAGCAGTTCAGATTCATGGGCTGAGTGTGCTTTGTGTACCCAAGAGAGGTGAAAATTGAATAGTAATAATTTTAGGTAGGACTAAATTAGCTTTGCACTGAAAAGTGTATCCGGCTGTTTGTCCTGCCTTTTTTATTGGAAATGAGCAGGAGATGGCAGAAAAGAAGCTGATTTGGTCTGAATGTAAGTCATCTCGCAAAAAGAGAGGTGGCTGTATATGGAAGTATTGTCTTATGAAAGCAAGAGCAGAGTGTGATCGAATATAAATCGCTGGCAGATATTTCAGAGACAAGGAAAATAGGATAGAAACACAAACCGAAAGGTACGGGTAGCTGTATGAACAAAATTAGTAAGATTTGGAGGAACAGAAAAATGAATAACAAGTTAGAAGTAATAGGAATTGATCACGGCTGGTCAATGATGAAAACCGTAACTCAGGTATTTGTCACAGGGGTAAAGGAGATTACAACTACTCCGGCACTTTTTGGAGATGTTCTTGAGTACGACGGTAAAGAAGAAAGGTAAAAAAACTCAATCAGAGATTACAACATCTGAGTCAGCAGTAAAGAAACAGGAGGAATTTGAAGAAATGAAGAAAAAGACAAGAAACATGATGTTTGGACTGGCAGCCGTGTTTGTGCTGGCGGTAGCGGGTGTGGCTGCTTATAAAGCAATGCACTAAAAAGGAACCTGCATAAAAACAGATTCCTTAAATGAGGGAAAATCCCTGTCGAAGAATGGAAGTCCAGTTACTTTTCTGATAGAGAAATCGGACTATGATTACAGTCTGCTTTTCTTCATCAATCGTATAAAAGGCAAGGTAATTATTGATTATCACAAAACGAATGCCCCAGCTTGCCAGTACCGGATCATCTACCAGACAGAACTTCTGTGGCAGGTCGGCTAGTGAGCTTATCTGCTCAGTCGCAGCATCTAACAGATTATCTGCGGCATCAGGATTTTTGAGGGTAAATTCGATGTAATCCGCAGCACGCATAATATCGTGTTCTGCGGTGGAAGTGATATGAACCTGATAGCTCATCGACTGCGGCGGCTCCTGATATCAGCCATAGCTTCGGAAAATGGTCTGGTGTTGCCTGTGACAATATCGTCCATTCCTTCCTTGATCTGGCTGTAAAGTTCAAAGCGGCTGGTCAGTTCTTCGTAGGCTTCAATGCTCATAACGGCAAGGTCGCCTTTTCCATTCTTCGTGATGAAAACTGGTTCAGGATAATTATGACAAAATGTAGAAATTTCATTGTAATTATTCCTTAAATCAGCACTTGATTTGATTGCTGGCATAAAAACACCTCCTTATTTGATAACAAAATTATACACAAATTTTGTTATGAAGTCAATGGATATACCATTAGTGTTAGCAGGATAAACACAACTATTCATATGTATCTGACCGTGAGGTCGGGAACAAGCCCGTTGGGTGACGTTCCCGGCGGGCTTTCACAGATAAGAAAGCGAGGTTAGAGACAATGGGTTTATTTACGGACGGATTTAAGCTCTTGAAAAAGGCAAGTGAGCCTTTGTATAAGACACCGAAATCCATTCAGGAAACCATAGAAATTATGGCGGTGGCTGAAAACGGTATTTTTGAAGTAAGCAGGAATAAGTATTCCAAGTGTTACCGCTTTCAGGACATCAATTACACAACGGCAACGGAGGATGAGCAGATCGGCATTTTTGAAAGATACTGCAAATTCTTAAATTCGCTGGACTGTAATTATAAGATTACGATTAACAATAAGAACAAAAATATGGAGGATCTCCGTGATAAGGTTCTTATTACAGAAAAAAACGATGGCTTCAATAATTACCGAAGAATCTACAATGACATTATTGAGGAGAAGATTATTGAGGGCAGACAGGGGATTGAACAGGAAAGATACCTGACGATCACGATTGAGAGAAAGAACTTTGAGGAGGCAAAGGCACAGTTTGCCACACTTGAGGCAACAATACACAAGGCTTTCATTGAACTGGGGGCGGAGATTGTGCCGCTTAACGGCAATGAAAGGCTGAAAGTGCTCTATGACTATTACCATCTTGGCGATGAGGGCAGTTTTGATTTTGATATCAAAAAGGCAAAGAAGGTCGGAGCAGATTTTAAGAATGATTTATGTAATGGTATGGTGAAATATTTCCCAGACCATTTTGAGGACGAGAGTAAATACTGCAAGGCACTTTTCATTAAGAAGTATCCCAGCAGTTTATCTGACAGATTTATCAATGAGATTACTTCCCTTCCGGTACACTCCATTACCAGTATTGATGTAGTGCCTGTGCCAAAGGATTTGACCACAAAGGTGCTTCAGAAGAAATATCTTGGTATTGAATCGGATATTATCAAGCAGCAGAGAGTCCGTAATAAGAACAATGACTTCTCCACAGAAATCTCTTATGCAAAGAGAACGGAGAAAAAAGAGATTGAGGCAATTATGGATGATGTTCGTGAGAATGACCAGTGTCTTTTCTTTGTAGGAGTTACCATTATCCTTATGGCAGAAAGTAAGAAGGAGCTTGAGAGTGTCTGCGAAACAGTAGAAACAATCGGAAAACGTAACAGTTGTACGATTGATACACACTACTTAAAGCAGAGGGAAGCACTCAACACGGCACTTCCGATTGGTGTAAGACAGGTGGAAACAATGCGTACCCTTCTTACCCAGTCGCTTGCGGTGCTTATGCCGTTCAATGTGCAGGAACTGAATGACAGTACAGGTAATTATTACGGTATAAACCAGATCAGTAAGAATGTGAATATTGGCAACAGAAAGAAGCTCATCAACGGAAATGGCTTTGTATTCGGAGTGCCGGGTTCCGGCAAATCATTCTTCTGTAAGATGGAAATGGGCAGCGTATTTTTATCGGGGGATGATGAGATTATCGTCATTGATCCGATGAACGAATATTTTGATATTGCACAGACTTATGGCGGAACCGTGGTAAATATGTCCACATACACGGACAACTATGTAAATCCGCTTGAGATGGATGTGTGGAGTCTTGATCCGAATGATTCAAAGGGAATGATAAGGGAAAAAGGGGAATTTATGCTTGGTCTTTGTGAGCAGTGTATCGGGGACAGCTTAAATTCCAGACAGAAATCAATCATTGACCGCTGCGTGAGAAAGATGTATATCGACATCGCAAGGGGCAGGGAAAAGTATATTCCGGTAATGAGTGACTTCTACGATATCCTTATGGAACAGCCGGAGGACGAAGCAAAGGATATCGCATTGTCTTTGGAACTTTTTGTAAATGGTTCCCTCAATATCTTTAACCATCAGACAAATGTTGATGTAGATAACCGATTCACGGTATATGGTATCAGGGACTTAGGCACGGAACTTAGTCCTATCACAATGCTTGTTATGATGGAGTCCATTCAGAACAGAATTGTAGAAAACGGGCAGAAGGGCAAGGCAACCTGGCTCTATATTGATGAGTTCCACGTCCTGCTTAATTCGGAGTATTCTGCAAAATATTTACAGCAGCTCTGGAAGAAGGTGAGGAAACAAGGTGGACTGTGCACGGGTATCACTCAGAACGTCGTGGATCTTTTACAGAACTACACCGCCACTACAATGCTTGCAAACTCGGAGTTTGTTGCACTCTTAAAGCAGGCGAATACAGACAGTTCCAAGATGGCAGAGGTTATCGGTGTATCAGAGGCACAGCTTCGTTTCGTAACCAATACTGCATCGGGAATGGGACTTATCAAGTGTGGTTCCGTGGTAATTCCGTTTGATAACCAGATCAGCAAGGACACTGACCTTTACAGACTGTATAACACCAATATCCACGAAAAGATTGCGGAGCAGAAGAAAAGGGAGGCAAAATTTGCTGATTAGAATTGCAATGTATCAGCCATTTGGACTAAGTTCCGGATGGCTACTTTTTACCTTTTTTAAGGATACAGAAAGAAGGTGGGAACATTGAAGATAAAAAAAGTGGATGACAAGCCTATGGTCATTCACACTAAGAAAAAAGCTAAGATTCATATGCATGAACCGAAGAAAGCTAAAATTAAGGGCAGTAACATTTACACTGTACAGCGTGGTCCGAAAATTGCCAGTGCAAAGATAAATGATACAGGTAAAAAGAAGTCTTATCGTAAGAGTACCATTCATCAGGCAGAGAAGAAAGAAAAGGAACCTTCAAAATTTAAGAGAAATATACGGGAGTCCAATACTTCTATCAAGACGAAGAATACCAATCTTCATATAGCAGGAAGAACGGGAGCACTTGCGACTGGAGCAGTTACAGAGCAGGTGGAAGGCGGGCAGGAAGTGTCACAGGCAGCTTATCTTGCATATGAAGCAAGCCGTCCGGTTACGGGAACTGCTTCAAGGGGAGCGTCACTTTTCAGAAAGAAAGCGGCAGCCGAAGCAAAGAGGCGTATCAAGAAGGTAGAAACAGGAAAGAAGCTGGCAAAAAAGATGGGAAAGAAAGCTGCCAGTGATACGGCAAAAAAGGTTGCCGGTGACACGACAAAGACAGCAGCGAAAGAAACTGCGAAAGAAACTGCGAAAGAAACTGCCAAGAACACTGCAAAAGAAACTGCCAAAACTACGGCAAAAGCGGCAACCACAGCGGCAGGTACAGCGGTTGCACCGGGAGCAGGTACAGCAGTCGGCATGGCGGCAGGCTATGCCACGGGTGTATCTATTGAGGCGAAGGATGTGAAAGCAGCGAACCGTAGCAGAAAGATTAAATTTTTTCTGGATAAGATGAAAGAACAGGAAAATCAGACGGACAGTGTTGTAAAACTGGTAAAAGATCTGATTGTAAAAAAGGCAGTTCTCTGGATAAAGGCGGCAGCTCCGATTATCGGACTTGTACTTTTGCTGTTGGTTCTTTTAGTGGTAATCGTTGCAGTTCCGGTTATTGCTGTGATAGCGATTCTTTATAATTCACCATTTGCCTTATTTTTACCGCCGCTGGAGTCAGGAGATACAGTGCAGACAGTTACAAGTGCTTATGTGTCTGAATTTAACCGTGATGTGAATACCAAAGTGAATGAACATACCGGATATGACTTTGGCGAACTGGTGTATGTAGATTATGAGGGAATGGATGAAAATCCAAGTAACTACTACGACATTATGGCGGTCTACATGGTCAAGTATGGTGTAGGCGATACTGCAACAATTATGAATGATATATCAAAGGGGTGGTTGCAGACTGTAGTAAATGATATGTGTTCTTATACTACAAGTAGTGGAACAAAAGATGTGGAGGAAACAGACGCAGATGGCAATGTAACAACTGTTACGAAGTCGGTACTGTATGTAAATGTTACGCTCAAATCATACAGAGATATGATTTCCGTTTATGGATTTAATTCTGATCAGATAGAAATGCTTGAGCAGATCATGAGTCCTGAGTTTATGGGACAGCTTGGATATGCCGGAAGTGGAAGCGGTGGAGGCGGTGGAAGCCCCGGAGTAAGTTCCATGACAGAGGATGAAATAAATGCAATCCTCAGTGGTATTACAGATAGCAGGCAGAAAGCAGTCTGCTCTTATGCCCTTCACAGAGTGGGTTATCCTTACAGTCAGGAATTAAGAGATAGTGGCAATTATTATGATTGCAGTTCACTTGCGTATTATTCATGGAAGGATGCAGGTGTGAATATCAGTCATGGAGGAGCAACTACAGCAGCGGCAGAAGCACAGGGACTTGATGAAGCAGGAAAGACCGTATCTTATGATGAAATGCAGCCTGGTGATCTTATCTTTTACAGTTTCACAAACAACGGAAGATATAAGAATATCAGCCATGTGGCAGTATATGTCGGCAATGGCAAGGTGGTAGAAGCCCTGAATGAAAGAGTTGGCGTAGTTTACCGTGATGTGGCAAGTGTCGGAAAAATTGTAGTAATTGGCAGACCATAGAAAATTGGCAGAGAGGGCGAAAGTCCTCTCTGGAACAGGAGGTAAGAATGGATTTAAAAGATATGATTCTTGTAATGGAGAATTATAAGGGAACAGAAAGAAATATGCTTATGACTTTGGAAGATTATAAGAAGTTCGTTGCCATTGATGATATGTCAGAGCTTGCAGATCAGATGCTGCTTCTTGGAAGAACGCTTGCGGAAGGTTTTACAGAGTATTACAGGGCAGCAAATGTTACAGTTTTTGCAAAATTCTGTAGAGATGATGTGGAACTGGGACGCTTTTTGCAAGGATATTATAATGATTCAAAGAAATTTTACTTTGATAAGGCAACAAGTTCCCCAGAGTGTATTACAAAGATGGATGAGATTGGAATGACGGATAGAGGCTGGATAGATGACTTTATCCTGCATTATGAAAAATGCGACAGGACATTTGAAAGAGGGCAGACATTTCATAATTTTAATGACCACGATTATATGGTACTTGAAGCATTATCTCCACGCAATCTTGTGGTAATGGATATGAAAAGCGGCTCTCTCACGATTGCTCTCGGAGCAACAGAGTATAAGCGATATCCGAAAGACGAGGAGCCAACAAAGGATAACACAACGATTGGGGTATCGTGGGAGCACGGGATTTATCTTGGGTCCACACTTTCGCAGACCAACTTTAAGGCATATAAAAGAGAATACGGAACACCTGAAAAGATAAAAGATGTTTATGATTACAGGGCGAAACTCAAGCAGAAGTTTTATTTTTATCAGGATTTGTCAAAGGATGATGATATTCCCAAAAATATGCAGAATGATTTCCTGCACCAGATGTATAAGGAATTTGGAACGATAGAGGAGGAATATTTTTATGACAGGCTTGAAGATGGAAAGTATGATGAAGGTTTTAAGGAAAGACAGGTAAAAGAAAAAAAGAGCCGATGAGGAAAAATGGAATTGGAGGCTGATATCGAATGGAAAGAGAATTTGATATTGAGATAAAAGAAGTTCTCTCAAGGGTAGAGACAGTAAAGGCAGAGTCACTTGACGATGCCATAAACAAGGCAATGGATATGTATTATTCAGAGCAGATAGTCCTTGATGCGGAGGATATGAAGGGAGTTGATTTTTCGCCATACAGCGAAGAACAGCTCCCTTCTTCATTAAAGGAAAATGGAGGAAAGACACGATGAAAAATGAGCAGACAGCAGTTATTAAGGATATGGAATTTTTATTAAACGAACTTCATAAGGAATGGGAAAGACCGGGAGAGGTAAAATCGTCTGTCAGTATTCCATATGAGAAAGTTGAGGAAATCAGCAGAAAGCTGAATGTGATTGTCTATGAGACACAGCAGTCGGCTGACAGCGACGGACTTGCCTTTAAGCAGAGCATAGCCAAGTCAAAGCAGTGTTATGTGCTTCTCAGGATTATGCGAAAGATTGTAAAAGGAAAGGGCAAATGTGATAGACAGGTGGTTGATGCAGAATTTGTGATTGAGCTTGACGGGGAGGAGTCAAAGCTCTTTAAGGAAATGTTTGCAGAATTACTGAAGTAAAAGGAGGGTGACACATGAGTGTTGATATGAAGGTCAAAGCGATATATGATTCAGAAATCAGCAACATCACCCGTTCTGAAAAGAACTGGAAAGATGTATTAAAGGTTGCAGGTCAGTTATATCGCTATGAATTTGATAATATCGTTATGGTAACAGCTCAGAGATCACCGGAGAAAAGTACCCTTATGGCAGATTATGACACTTGGAAGAAAGTGGGAAGATATGTAAAGCGTGGAGCAAAGGGCTGTGCTATCTTCCCCTCAAGGGCACTTAATCCCCGTATGAGATATATTTTCGATATCAGTGATACAGGCGGAAAGAATGTGAAGCTGACATGGGATCTGGAGGGGGAAAACCTGAAAAGTTATGCAGACTTTCTGGTATCGGAAGGACAGATGGAGCGGTATAAAAGCGATGACAGGGAATCACTAAAAAATACGCTAAAACAGTTTACAGGAACAAATGTTTGGGATATAATAAAAGAGGAGTTCGGAGATAGAATGTCCGAACTTATGCAGCTATCAGGTAGTGTGATAAAGGAATTCAACGAAAAACGCAAGGGCTTACAGCAGGATAGCGATATGGAGCAGTTAGTATATTCCAGTGTTATGTATGCTGTAGGGACGAGATGTGGATTTGACTTATCTGTGCAAGAACAGGATTTCAGTCAGATTGTAAACATCAAAGATGAGGAGATAGTTTACCGTCTTGGTTCCCTTGTATGCGATGTCTCCTGTAGTGTTCTTAGAGAATTTAGTAGGAATTTACAAACGATTGAGAGCGAAAGGAGAATATCATATGTTAGAAGCAATGACTTACAAGGAAGTGGACGGACTGCTGTATCCGGAGCTGACAATGCCGGACGAGACAGAGGATTTAACGAAGCTGGGCAGATACGGGAGAATGGCAATGAAGTATCTTCTGGAGAACGAACCGGCAAGGTACAAGACACTGATGAGATTCGGGAAGATGTACGAGAAGATGTCGGCAGTAGAGGAGGAAGCAAACCAGCTTTACGACCAGTTGGAGGAACAGTATCTAATGAAGCACAAGCCACAGAATCCATCATCGACAATGGAGATGTGGAAGATAAGAGAGCAGGCGAAGATGCAGGCAGAGGAAGTAGTGCTCCACCAGATCGTGATGAAGTTTCATTAGAAATACAGGAAGAATTAAATAGAGAGCTTGATGAGATTAACTCATTGGGTGTCAGTAAGGAAGCCGAATATACACAGGCTTCCTTTTTTTTCGACCAAAACGGGCAGGCTAGTTTTGGTGTGAAGCAGTCAGAGAAAACCAGACACAATGAATTTATGCGTCAGTATGAGGAGGACAGAAAGACTGCCCTTGCAGGAAAATATAACTATCTCAATCCGAAAAAGGCAGAAAGTGTACCAAGTGAGTATGTAAAACAAATACTTATGAGAGGGACTGGCTTTGTCGGTGGAAAAGGCAGAGTGTGTGAAATTTACCGCACAGAGATAGATGCTGGAACCAGAGCAAAGCGTATCAAGGCAGAATATGGTCAGGGTGGTGCAAGCTGGCCGCTTGACGGTCTGGGCTTGCACGGGTATGACACATTTCACGGTTCGGGACTTCGTATCCAATGGAAAGATCAAGATGGAGAAGTAGAAGGATATGTTTCGTGGAAGAATGTCGAAAAGGAAATCGGTGTACTTATCCTTACCGGAGAATACCAGTCGGAGACACCTCGTATTGATGAGCTTGCAATGGACGGACTTCGTGAAGATGATGAAGTCATTGACGCAGAGTACCGTGAAGTTGATACGCAGGAGGAAAAATCAGAAATTGATGATTATGCTATTCCTGATGAGCCTGACAGTTATGCTGTAAACAGAAAGGCGGCTGAGTTACGGTATATCAAGCCGATTGATTATGCTGACCGTGTAGCTGCAATGGATGAAGATTTAAGAGATGCCATTGAGATACTTGTGTCAGAATGTAGCTGTTACACACCATTCCGTGCTTTCCTTATGGATGTGGTGCAATCGGATTTTGCATTTATGCCGAATAAGCTGGAACTGATCTGTGAGATAGCGATGGGAAATGTTCAGGGTGAGAGAAAGGCATATTGCAATAATCAGTATGGACTCACAGAATACACTTTAAGCAGTGCAGATGTGAAAGTAAGCTACAAAAACAGAAATGGAGAGAGGGCAGGGGATACCGTATCGTGGCGTGAGGTATATGAAATCTTATCCTATATGGTAAAACAGCCATTTTACTGTGGAGAGGACCAGAAGGCAATCTATCAGACCATAAAAAATAAGATTGACAGGGAAAAGATGAATCCTGTTTACCGCAAGTTCTTTGATATTGAGGACAGTGTGAGAGAAAGCCGTCTTAAAACCAGAGAACGGGCGATTGCATATGGCTTGAATACCAAGATTGACACGGATGGTCGTATAATTTCTGATGAGGATAAGAATGTATCGGCAGATATTTCGCAGAATGATACCGAACCACAGGAGGCTGCCCCTGAAACACCTGCACAGGAAGTATTACCGCCAGCGGAAGGTCTGCGTGGAAAAGAAAAAACACAAGACCAGACAAAACTCAATTTCCATTATAACCTGTGGGAAACAGAAAAGGGCGGTGTAAAGACCAGATACCAGTGGAACATTGATGCAATCTGTACACTAAAGCAGATTGAAGCAGAAAACAGACTTGCAACACAGGAGGAGCAGACGGTTTTATCAAAGTTTGTCGGCTGGGGCGGGTTGTCACAGGCATTTGATGAGAATAATGCAGGGTGGACCAGAGAATATGCAGAACTGAAAGAACTTCTTTCCGATGAGGAATACAGTGCCGCAAGAGCAACCGTAAATAATGCCTTTTATACTTCACCTGAGATTGCAATGTGTATTAACTCAGCACTTGTGCAGTTTGGCTTTAAAGGCGGCAATGTCTTGGAGCCTTCTATGGGTATCGGCAATTTCTTCGGAAGTATGCCAGCACCAATGCAGCAAAGTAAGCTGTATGGAGTGGAGCTGGACAGCATATCAGGAAGGATTGCAAAACAGCTTTACCAGAATGCCAATATCAGTATTACGGGATTTGAAAACACCACATATCCGGATAACTTTTTTGATGTTGTTATGGGAAATGTGCCATTTGGAGATTATAAGATATTCGATCCAAAGTACAACAAGTATAACTTCCGTATTCACGATTATTTTCTGGCAAAAGCACTCGATCAGGCAAGACCGGGCGGCATGGTTGCAGTGATTACCACAAAGGGAACACTGGATAAGAGCAATCCGACTATACGAAAGTATCTGGCTGAGAGGGCAGAACTTGTGGGAGCAATCCGACTTCCGAATACTGCATTTAAGGATAATGCAGGAACTGAGGTGACTGCGGACATTCTTTTTTTACAGAAAAGAGAGCGAAAAATTGATATAGAGCCTGACTGGGTACATCTTGGTGTCACAGGTGATGGCATAGCAGTCAATTCCTATTTTGCAGAGCACCCGGAGATGATGCTTGGTACAATGCAGTATGACACAAGGATGTTCGGACAGGACAGCAGATATACCGTCTGTGTGAATAATGATGAGAACTTCAATCTGTATGAAGCACTCAATAAGGCAATCTGTAACATCAGAGCACAGATGACAGATTTTGAGAGACTGGCAGATAATGAGGAACAGACAGAGGAAGTCATTCCCGCTGATCCGGATGTCAGAAATTATACTTACACATTCTTTGAAGGAAAACTTTATTACAGGGAAAATTCAGAGATGGTAAGGCAGAAAGTATCACCGACAGCAGAGGAGCGTATCAAGAGCCTTGATGAAATCAGACAGATAACAAGAGAGCTGATTGATATCCAGATGGAGGGCTGTAGTGATGAGGAGCTTGCAGACAAACAGCAGCTTTTGAATGTAAAATATGATAAATTCGTTGGAAAGTATGGAGCAATCACTTCCAAAGCAAACCGTACAGCGTTCAGGGATGACAGCGATTATCCGCTTCTTTGCAGTCTTGAAGAAGTAAATGAGGACGGGGAGGTGAAGAAGGCTGATATGTTTTATAAGCAGACGATTAAGGCAAAGTCCGTGGTGGACAGGGTAGAAACTGCGGTAGAGGCTCTTAATGTATCGGTCAATGAGTTTGGATATGTAAATATCCCTTATATGGAACAGGTAGAGGCAACCGCAGAAAGAATTGCTGAAGTTGTTCAGAATAATTCGGCTGCGGCACAGGAAACATCAGCGACGAGTGAAGAACTTACAGATCAGGCTACAACACTTAGCGGTATGGTTTCGGTATTTAAATTAAGACAATAAGAATTCCCGAAACAAATAATTGATGGAGGAATATATTATGATAGGTTTTAGTATAATGATGTGGTTTAGTTCTGCTCTTCTCATATTTTTTAGTATTTCTCTGTTAAAAGGAAATTACTCTTCTGTTCATGGTAAAGTATTTGAAACCACAAATGACAAAAATGGATATGCGAAAGCATTAGGAAAGCCTGTTTTGTTGATAGGAATTTGTGTTTTGTTATCTGGAGTAATTGCAGTTGTATTACCGAAAGATTATGCCATTTCTATTGCGGTTGTGTTTATATTATTTATAGCTGTTGTCGCTGGGATATGGTTGTATAAGATTCAAAAGAGATTTTCGTAAATTTCAGTTTTATAAGTCGACTTATATTTACAATACAGTTAGTTTATATGTCCCAAACAATTAGAATGGCATTTA
>ENA-UEQR01001533-UEQR01001533.1-human-gut-metagenome-genome-assembly--contig:-NODE-1533-length-12752-cov-6.504852_pt1 | contig 12752 bp, 6 predicted proteins | sample MGYA00242944_ERZ507941 | MGnify/ENA primary metagenome ERZ507941 (study PRJEB26167, sample SAMN06115398) | human gut metagenome | host: Homo sapiens | place: China:Chongqing | collected 2016-06-23...
GGTGTTCCGACCGGTCATCTGGCTGCTCTCCAAGTCCACGAACGGCGTATTGCGCCTGCTGCACATCGACCCAAAGGCCGACGAGGAGGACGTGAGCGAGGACGAGATCCGCATGATGGTGGACCTCGGCGAGGAGCGCGGCGCGATCGAGTCCAATGAGAAGGAGCTCATTGACAACATCTTTGAATTCAACAACACGACCGCCGAGGACGTGATGATCCACCGCACCGACATGGTGATGCTGTGGGTCGAGGACACGCGCGAGGCGATCCTCGCGACGATCCGCTCGTCCGGCCTGTCCCGCTTTCCGGTCTACGAGGAGAACGCGGACGATATCATCGGCATTCTCTCCACGCGCGAGTATCTGCTCAACGCGCAGGCGGAAGCGCCCAAGCCCATGCGTGAGCTGCTGCGCCCCGCGTATTTCGTGCCCGAGTCCGTGCGCACGGACGTGCTGTTCCGCGATATGCAGAGCAAGAAGGTGCACATGTCCATCGTGGTGGACGAGTACGGCGGCACGAGCGGCCTGGTGACGATGGAGGATCTTCTCGAGGAGATCGTCGGCAACATCTACGACGAGTTCGACCCGCAGGAGGAAAAGGACATCGAAAAGGTGGGCGACAATCTCTGGCGTGTGGCAGGCTCGTGCGAGCTTGAGCGCGTCGCCGAGGCGACGGGCGTGCAGTTCCCCGAGGACGAGGAGTCCGACACGCTCGGCGGACTGGTGTTTGCTCAGCTCTCGTTCATTCCCGAGGACGGCAGCCAGTTCACGGTGGACGCCTGCGGCCTGCACATCGAGGTGCAGAGCTTCAACGACCGCCGCGTGGAATGGGCGCTGGTCTCACGGCTCCCGGAGGAGGAAACGCCCGAGGAGCAGGAGAAATAAACAAAAAAGAAACAGCAGCTTGAAAAAGCTGCTGTTTTTTTGCGGAAAGCACTTGACTTGCGCGCTTGACTTTGATAAAATAAGGCGCTTATATGTGAGAGTATGCGCAAAGCGAACCCTCACCCATTGCCACAAGGATAGCACAGGAAACAAAAAAGCACAAGAGTAAATGTGACATTTCTATCAACAAAGCCGCGCGTATCGCACGGCGCACCAATACATTCCCCGCCGGAGACAGACCGGCGGGAAAGGAAAGGCGTGAAGAGCAAAAATGGCCAAAGACAAGATGTACGGCAAGACCCTTCGCAAAAACTTCGCTCGACATGAGGAGATCATGGAGATGCCGAATCTTCTGGAGCTCCAGAAGAAGTCCTACCGGTGGTTCCTCGACGAGGGACTGCAGGAGGTGTTCGCCGACGTCGCCTCGATCACCAACTACGCGGGCAATCTTGAGCTGAGCTTCATCGGCTACAAGATGGACGAGGCCCCCAAGTACGACGTGGAGGAGTGCAAGGCGCGCGACGCCACCTATGCCGCTCCGCTCAAGGTCAACGTGCGGCTGTACAACAACCAGACGCAGGAGATCAAGGAGCAGGAGATCTTCATGGGCGATTTCCCCCTGATGACCCACTCCGGCACCTTCGTCATCAACGGCGCGGAGCGCGTGGTGGTCTCTCAGATCGTCCGTTCTCCCGGCGTGTATTACGGCAAGGAGATCGACATTAAGACCGACCTGCCCATCCTCACCTCCACGGTGATCCCCTATCGGGGTGCCTGGCTGGAATATGAGACGGACGCCAACGAGGTGTTCTGGGTCCGTATCGACAAGAACCGCAAGCTGCCCATCACCAGCCTGATCCGGGCGCTGGGCCTCAAGACCGACGCGGAGATCCTGGACCGCTTCAGCGACGATCCCCGCATCGCGGCTACTCTGGAGAAGGACCCCAGCAAGACGTATGAGGACGCCATGCTGGAGATCTACCGCAAGCTCCGTCCCGGCGAGCCCCCCACGGTGGAAGCTGCCGAGACCCTGATGAACAACCTGTTCTTCGATCCCCGGCGCTACGATCTGTCCGTTGTGGGCCGGTACAAGTTCAATAAGAAGCTGTCCCTCTGGCAGCGGGTCACCGGCTACAAGCTGGCACAGCCTGTGGCAGACCCCGCTACCGGCGAGCTGCTCTTCGATGAGGGCCACCTGCTGAGCAAGGAGGATGCCCGCCTGCTGGACACCGTCGGCGTTGCCGAGGTGGTCATTCTGGTGGACGATCAGCCTCTGCGGGTGCAGTCCAACAAGATGTGCGACCTGAGCCACTATGTGGACTTCGATCCTCTGGCTGAGTGCGGCATCAAGGAGCGTGTCCGCTTCGACGTGCTGCAGGAGCTGCTGGGCCAGTACTCCGGCGAGGAGCTGAAGGAGCAGATCAAGCTCCATAAGGACGATCTGGTGCCCAAGCACATCATCATCGACGATATCCTCTGCTCCATCAACTACATGAACGGTCTGGCCCACGGCATCTCCGTGAAGGACGATATCGACCATCTGGGCAACCGCCGTCTGCGCTGCGTGGGCGAGCTGCTGCAGAATCAGTTCCGCATCGGCTTCTCCCGTATGGAGCGTGTGATCCGGGAGCGTATGACCATTCAGGATCTGGACGTGGTCACCCCCCAGAGCCTCATCAATATCCGGCCTGTTACCGCCGCCATCAAGGAGTTCTTCGGCTCCAGCCCCCTGAGCCAGTTCATGGATCAGACCAACCCTCTGGCGGAACTGACCCACAAGCGCCGTCTGTCCGCTCTGGGCCCCGGCGGTCTGAGCCGCGAGCGCGCCAACATGGAGGTCCGAGACGTGCATTACAGCCACTATGGCCGTATGTGCCCCATTGAGACCCCTGAAGGCCCCAACATCGGCCTGATCTCCTACCTGGCTACCTATGCCCGTATCAACGAGTACGGCTTCATCGAGGCGCCCTACCGCGCTGTGGACAAGGAGACCGGCAAGGTGGCTATGGAAGCCACTTATATGACCGCCGACGAGGAGGACAACTTCATCGTCGCCCAGGCAACCGAGCCCATCGGTGAGGATGGCTGCCTGGTGAATACCCGTGTCACCGCCCGGTACCGGGACGAGATCGTGGAAGTGGAGCGGGAGCGCATCGACTACGTGGACGTGTCTCCCCGTATGATGGTCTCCATCGCTACCGCCATGATCCCCTTCCTGCCCAACGACGACGCCAACCGTGCCCTGATGGGCGCCAACATGCAGCGTCAGGCCGTGCCGCTGCTGAAGCCGGAGGCCCCCATCGTGGGTACCGGCATGGAGCACAAGATCTGCCTGGACTCCGAGGTGGCTGTGCTGGCCGAGGGCGACGGTGTCGTCACCAAGGTGGATGCCACCAACGTCTCCGTCAAGTATGACAGCGGCGAGACGAAGGACTATAAGCTCATCAAGTTCCTGCGCTCCAACCACGGCACCTGTATCAACCAGAAGCCTATCGTCTCTGTGGGCGAGCGTGTCCACGGCGGCGACGATCCCACCGTCCTGGCCGACGGTCCCGCCACCGATCAGGGCGAGATCGCCCTGGGCCGCAACATCCTGGTGGGCTTCATGACCTGGGAGGGCTACAACTACGAGGACGCCGTCCTGCTGAACGAGCGCCTTGTCAAGGAGGACGTCTACACCTCCATTCATATCGAGGAATACGAGATCGATGCCCGCGACACCAAGCTGGGGCCGGAGGAGATCACCCGCGATATCTCCAACGTGGGAGAGGATGCGCTGAAGGACCTGGATGAGCGCGGTATCATCCGCATCGGCGCCGAGGTCCACGCCGGCGACATCCTGGTGGGTAAGGTCACGCCCAAGGGCGAGACGGATCTGACCGCCGAGGAGCGCCTGCTGCGCGCTATCTTCGGCGAGAAGGCCCGCGAGGTCCGCGATACCTCTCTGAAGGTGCCCCACGGCGAAAGCGGCATCGTGGTGGACGCCAAGGTGTTCACCCGCGAGAACGGCGACGAGCTGAGCCCGGGCGTCAACGAGGTCGTCCGTGTCTACATCGCCCAGCGCCGCAAAATCCAGGTGGGCGACAAGATGGCCGGCCGTCACGGCAACAAGGGCGTCGTTTCCCGCGTGCTGCCCCAGGAGGATATGCCCTTCCTGCCCGATGGTACCCCGCTGGATATCGTGCTGAACCCCCTGGGCGTGCCCAGCCGTATGAATATCGGTCAGGTGCTGGAGGTCCATCTGGGCTACGCGGCCAAGACTCTGGGTTGGAAGGTGGCTACTCCCATCTTCGACGGCGCCACCGACAAGGACATTGCGGAGGCGCTGGAGCTGGCCGGCCTGGATCCCGAGGGCAAGAGCTGGCTGTACGACGGCCGTACCGGCGAGCGCTTTGACAACAAGGTCACCGTGGGCTATGTCTACTTCCTGAAGCTGCACCACCTGGTGGATGATAAGATCCACGCCCGTTCCACCGGCCCCTACTCCCTGGTCACCCAGCAGCCTCTGGGCGGCAAGGCGCAGTTCGGCGGCCAACGCTTCGGCGAGATGGAAGTCTGGGCGCTGGAGGCCTACGGCGCCAGCTACACCCTGCAGGAGATCCTGACCGTCAAGTCCGACGATGTGACCGGACGTGTCCGCACCTACGAGTCTATCGTCAAGGGCCACAATGTGCCCACGCCCGGTGTGCCGGAGTCCTTCAAGGTGCTGGTTAAGGAGCTGCAGTCCCTGTGCCTGGATATCCAGGTGCTGGATGCCGACGGCAACCAGATCGAGCTGAAGGAGGACGAGGACGCCCTGGATACCTTCAACCTGGCCCGTATGGATGCCGACAACGAAAGACAGAACCGCTACGCCGACGAGGATGAGCTGGCGGATGCGGGCTTCGACTACGTCGCCGACGAGGAAGTGGACGCTTCCTATGACGACGAAGGCGACGAGTTTTAAGGAAAGGGAGGAGCTGAATTATGAGTTACGCAACCTTTGATGCCATCAAGATCGGCATTGCTTCTCCGGAAATGATCCGCGAGTGGTCCTACGGCGAGGTAAAGAAGCCCGAGACCATCAACTACCGTACTCTGAAGCCCGAGCGCGACGGCCTGTTCTGTGAGCGCATTTTCGGGCCGACGAAGGACTGGGAGTGCCACTGCGGTAAGTATAAGAAGATCCGCTATAAGGGCAAGATCTGCGACCGCTGCGGCGTGGAAGTCACCCGTGCCAAGGTCCGCCGCGAGCGTATGGGCCACATTGAGCTGGCTACCCCCGTCAGTCACATCTGGTACTTCAAGGGTATCCCCTCCCGTATGGGACTGCTGCTGGACATCAGCCCCCGTATCCTGGAGAAGGTGCTGTACTTCGCCGCCTATATCGTCACCGATCCCGGCGAGACGCCTCTGGCCCAGAACCAGATCCTCTCCGAGAAGGAATACCGCGATATGCGCGAGAAGTATGAGGACGACTTCCGCGCCGGCATGGGCGCCGAGGCCGTGAAGGAGCTGCTGCAGCAGATCGACCTGGAGCAGCTGAGCGAGCAGCTGCACGCCGAGCTGAAGACCACCTCCGGCCAGAAAAAGGCCCGCATCGTCAAGCGCCTTGAGGTGGTGGACGCCTTCCGCCTGTCCGGCAACAAGCCGGAGTGGATGGTCATCGATGTGCTGCCCGTCATCCCGCCGGAGATCCGTCCCATGGTGCAGCTGGACGGCGGCCGTTTCGCCACCAGCGACCTGAACGACCTGTACCGCCGGGTCATCAACCGCAACAACCGCCTGAAGCGCCTGATGGAGCTGAAGGCCCCCGATATCATCGTCCGCAACGAGAAGCGTATGCTTCAGGAGGCGGTGGACGCCCTGATCGACAACGGCCGCCGCGGCCGCCCTGTCACCGGCGCCAACAACCGCGCCCTCAAGTCCTTGAGCGATATGCTCAAGGGCAAGCAGGGCCGTTTCCGCCAGAACCTGCTGGGCAAGCGCGTGGACTACTCCGGCCGAAGCGTTATCGTGGTCGGTCCCGAGCTGAAGATCTACCAGTGCGGCGTGCCCAAGGAGATGGCTGTGGAGCTGTTCCGTCCCTTCATTATGAAGAAGCTGGTGGAGGATGGCAGCGCCAACAACATCAAGTCCGCCAAGAAGATGGTGGACAAGGGCCGCACCGAGGTGTGGGACGCGCTGGACGAGATCATCAAGGACCACCCCGTCATGCTGAACCGTGCACCTACGCTGCACCGCCTGGGCATTCAGGCCTTTGAGCCGGTGCTGGTGGAGGGCCGCGCCCTGAAGCTGCATCCCCTGAACTGCACGGCCTTCAACGCCGACTTCGACGGCGACCAGATGGCTATCCACGTTCCTCTGTCCGCCGAAGCACAGGCCGAGGCGCGTCTGCTGATGCTGTCCGCCAACAACCTGCTGCGTCCCCAGGACGGCGGCCCCGTCACCGTGCCTACGCAGGATATGGTGCTGGGCTCCTACTACCTGACCTTCGAGCGCTTCGAAAACGGCTGCTGCCAGATGACCAACGACGAGTACTGGCCCGAGGGCGTGGACTTCGCCCTGGCCGGCAAGACCTACGATGAGCTTACCGAAGAGGAGAAAGCCTCCGTCCACATGAACATCTACCGCGATGAGGACGAGGCGCTGATGGCCTACAACGAGCACATCATCGGTATCCACCAGCCTATCTGGGTCCGCGTGACCAAGGAGCTGAACGGTGTGAAGGTCAGTCATGTGGTCCGCGCCACCGCAGGCCGCATCATCTTCAACCGCAACATCCCCCAGGACCTGGGCTTTGTCAAGCGCTTCAACGAGGACGGTACACCCTCCGACAAGTTCTTTGACTACGAGATCACCGAGACCTGCGGCAAGAAGCTGCTGGGCAAGATCGTCGACAAGACCATCAAGCAGTATGGCTTCACCATCGCTGCCGAGGTGCTGGACAACATCAAGGCCACCGGCTACAAGTACTCTACCCGCGGCTCCATCACCATCTCCATCGCGGATATGACGGTGCCCAAGGCCAAGTACGAGCTGATCGACGAGACCGAAAAGCGCGTGGTGGAGATCGAGGATCAGTACAACATGGGCTTCATCACCGACGAGGAGCGCTACAAGCTGGTGGTCCGCGAGTGGGAAAAGACCACCGCCGACGTTACTGACGCCCTGACCGCCAACATGAACAAGTACAACCCCATCTTCATGATGGCGGACTCCGGCGCCCGTGGTTCCATGAAGCAGATCCGTCAGCTGACCGGTATGCGCGGCCTGATGGCCAACACCGCTGGTAAGACCATCGAGATCCCCATCAAGGCCAACTTCCGTGAGGGCCTGTCCGTGCTGGAGTACTTCACCTCCAGCCGAGGCGCCCGTAAGGGTCTGGCCGATACGGCCCTCCGTACCGCCGACTCCGGCTATCTGACCCGCCGCATGGTGGATGTCTGCCAGGATGTCATCATCCGCGAGGCCGACTGCGGTGTGGAAAAGGGCATCGTGGTGTCTGAGATCAGCGAGGGCGGTCAGGTCATCGAGAAGTTCTCCGAGCGCATCAAGGGCCGCTTCCCGGTCCGCGATATCCTCAAGCCCGGCACCGACGAGGTACTCATCTCCAAGGATCACATGATGACCGAGGACGACGCCGCGCTGATGGAGTCCTTCGATATCCACTCCGCCGAGATCCGCACCGTGCTTACCTGCCGTGCCCACAGCGGTATCTGCGCCAAGTGCTACGGCATGAACCTGGCCACCAGCAAGCCCGTCGGCCCCGGCGAGGCGGTCGGCATCATTGCCGCCCAGTCCATCGGCGAGCCCGGTACCCAGCTGACCATGCGTACCTTCCACACCGGCGGCGTGGCCGGCGGCGACATCACCCAGGGTCTTCCCCGAGTGGAGGAGCTGTTCGAGGCCCGCAAGCCCAAGAAGATGGCCACCATCGCCGAGATCGGCGGCAAGGTCCGCTTCGAGGAGGCTACCAAGGGCAGCCTGCTGAATATTATCATCACCGCCGATGACGGCGATACCCGCACCTACGCGGTGCCCCACACCGGTCTGCTGGTGCAGGACGGCGAGGTCATCGAGAAGGGCCGTCAGCTGCAGGACGGCGCACTGAACCCCCACGACGTGCTGCGTATCCGCGGTGCCTCCGCGGTCCACAACTACCTGATCCAGGAGGTCCTGAAGGTCTACCGTCAGCAGGGCGTGGATATCAACGATAAGCACATCGAGGTCATCGTGCGCCAGATGATGCGTAAGGTCCGCGTGGAGGATGCCAACGACGCCGAGGGGCTGCTCTCCGGCGCTATGGCCGACGTGATGGAGGTGGAGGACGCCAACGCAGCGGTCCGCGCCCGTATCGCCGCCGGCGAGAAGCGTGAGGACGGCGAGGAGCTGCAGGAGGCCACCTACACCCAGCTGCTGATGGGTATCACCAAGGCCTCTCTGGCAACAGACTCCTTCCTGTCCGCCGCCTCGTTCCAGGAGACCACCAAGGTCCTGACCGAGGCCGCCATCAAGGGCAAGGTGGACCACCTGGTCGGCCTGAAGGAGAACGTCATCATCGGCAAGCTCATTCCCGCCGGCGCCGGCCTGACCGCCTATCGCCAGCTAGCGGAGGAGATGGTCCCCGAGACCGAGGCCGAGAAGAAGGACGAGGCCGAGGCCATGCACACGGAGGTCCCCGCACCTGTGGAGGCGCCGGCGGACATGGACGAGGCGGAGCTCCCTGAGAGCGACGGTCCCGAGACGGACACCGGCGACGCGCTGTAAGCCGAAACCGAACATCCGAAAGAGGAGGCCCTCCGGCCTCCTCTTTTCACCGGACGCCGGAAGCGCATCCGGGGTAGCTTTTCGTGATATCTTCTGAAATTATCCACGGAATTTCAGTGGAATTCACAAACTTTCCCGCGAAACACACTTGACGCTTCCGCGCAGCTATGCTATAATTTCAAATTGCGCGGGAATTGCCCGCGGGATTTGTTATGCGACGACAGGAGGAGAACGCCTGTGCCCGGAGAACTGACCGCCAAGGGAAAAGTCGTGGGCTTGAAGCAGACCCGTCGTGCCCTTGTCCAGGGTGCTGCCGCCCACGTCTATCTGGCCTGTGACGCCGATCCCCGGCTCACCAATCCCCTGCGCGCCCTGTGCGCGGAAAAGGCCATCCCCTGTGACAGCAGCATGACGCTGCGGCAGCTGGGTACTGCCTGCGGTATCGCCGTGCCTGCCGCCGCTGTGGCCGTCCTGAACGGCTGAATAACGTTCCATCCGGAATAGATCCCCTCTGTTCCGTGGAAAAATAGAGGGACATACGTCCCACAAATCTTACGAAAGGAGAAACCAAATGCCTACTTTTAACCAGCTGGTCAAGCAGGGCCGGAAGAAGAGCACCTACAAGTCCAATTCTCCCGCTATGCAGAAGGGCCTGAATACGCTGAAGAACAAGGAGACCGACCTGAGCTCTCCCCAGAAGCGTGGCGTCTGCACCGCCGTCAGAACTGCGACCCCCAAGAAGCCCAACTCCGCGCTCCGTAAGATCGCCCGTGTGCGTCTGACCAACGGCTACGAAGTCACCGCCTACATCCCCGGCGTGGGTCACTCCCTGCAGGAGCACTCCGTCGTGATGATCCGCGGCGGCCGTGTCAAGGACCTGCCCGGCGTCCGTTACCACATCATCCGTGGTACGCTGGATACCCAGGGTGTGTCCGGCCGTATGCAGGCCCGTTCCAAGTACGGCGCAAAGCGCCCCAAGAGCAAGTAAAACTTGCAGCATGAGCTTTGCCGAAAAGGTTTCTTATATACCATATATAAAAATACCTCTTTGGCAGGCCGTACAACAGCCTTCGCAAGCTGTTGAGTACCTGTGAAATCATATTTTTATGAAGGAGGGAAGCATAGTGCCCAGAAGAGGTAATGTTCCCAAGAGAGAGATCTTGCCCGATCCTATGTACAACTCCGTGCTGGTGACCAAGCTGGTCAACAGCATCATGTTGGACGGTAAAAAGGGCGTCGCCCAGAAGGTCGTTTACGGTGCCTTTGACATCATCAAGGACAAGACCGAGAAGGATCCTCTGGAAGTGTTCACCCAGGCGATGGAAAACATCATGCCCAGCCTGGAAGTCAAGGCCCGCCGTGTGGGCGGTGCCACCTATCAGGTCCCCATGGAGGTTCGTCCCGCCCGTCGTCAGACCCTGGGTCTGCGCTGGCTGACCAACTACTCCCGCGCCCGCGGTGAGCGCACCATGGCCGAGCGCCTGGCCGGCGAGATCATGGACGCCGCCAACAACACCGGCTCTGCCGTGAAGAAGCGCGAGGACACCCACAAGATGGCGGAGTCCAACAAGGCTTTCGCCCACTTCCGCTGGTAATCATACCAACGACACAAAAAGGAGAACGGTATGCCGAGAAAGGTTACACTGGAAAACACAAGAAATATCGGCATCATGGCACACATCGATGCAGGCAAGACCACGACCACAGAGCGTATTCTGTACTACACGGGCGTGAACTACAAGCTGGGTGAGACGCACGAGGGTACCGCTACCATGGACTGGATGGAGCAGGAGCAGGAGCGTGGTATCACCATCACCTCCGCCGCGACCACCTGCTACTGGAAGGGCTCCAAGGATCAGTTCCCCCAGACGCGTATCAACATCATTGACACCCCGGGCCACGTGGACTTCACTGTTGAGGTGGAACGTTCTCTGCGTGTGCTGGACGGGTCTGTCACCGTCATGTGTGCCAAGGGCGGTGTGGAACCCCAGTCCGAGACTGTGTGGCGTCAGGCCGATCACTACCATGTCCCCCGGATGATCTACGTCAACAAGATGGACATCACCGGCGCGGATTTCTATCACGTGCTGGACATGGTGCACGACCGGCTGAAGGCCAACGCCGTCCCCATCCAGCTGCCCATCGGGAAGGAGGATACCTTCAAGGGTATCATCGACCTGGTGGAGATGGATGCCGATATCTATTACGATCAGTTAGGCAAGGATATGCGCGTGGAGCCTATCCCCGAGGATATGGTCGACCTTGCCAACGAGTACCGCGAGAAGCTGCTGGATGCGGTCTCCATGTTCGATGATGAGATCATGGAGCTGTATCTGGAGGGGAAGGAGATCCCCACCGCCAAGATCCGCGCCGCCATCCGCCAGGCCACCTGTGCTGTGGAGATGGTGCCCGTGGTTTGTGGCTCCAGCTATCGCAACAAGGGCGTACAGAAGCTGCTGGACGCCATCGTGGACTATATGCCCGCCCCCACCGACGTGCCGGCCATCAAGGGTGTCAACCCCAAGACCGACGAGGAAGAGGAGCGCAAGTCCTCCGATGACGAGCCGTTTGCAGCCCTGGCGTTCAAGATCATGACCGACCCCTATGTGGGCCGTCTGAGCTTCTTCCGTGTCTACTCCGGCACGCTGACCACCGGTTCCTCGGTCCTCAATGCCACCAAGGGCAAGCGCGAGCGTATGGGCCGCATCCTGCAGATGCACGCCAACCACCGCGAGGATATCGACACGGTCTACTCCGGCGACATCGCCGCCGTGGTGGGTCTGAAGAACACCACCACCGGCGACACCCTGTGTGATGAGAAGCATCCCATCATCCTGGAGTCCATGGAGTTCCCGGAGCCTGTGATCCGCGTGGCTATCGAGCCGAAGACCAAGGCCGGTCAGGAGAAGATGAGCGTCGCTCTGGCCAAGCTGGCCGAGGAGGACCCCACCTTCCGCACCTATACCGATGAGGAGACGGGCCAGACCATCATCGCCGGTATGGGCGAGCTGCATCTGGAGATCATCGTGGACCGCCTGCTGCGCGAGTTCAAGGTGGAGGCCAATGTGGGCGCGCCCCAGGTGGCGTACAAGGAGACCATCCGCAAGGCTGTGGATCAGGATACCAAGTACGCCCGTCAGTCCGGCGGTAAGGGCCAGTACGGTCATGTGAAGATCCACGTGGAGCCCAACGAGTCCGGCAAGGGCTACGAGTTTGTCAACGCCGTGGTGGGCGGCGCCATCCCCAAGGAGTATATCCCCGCTATCGATGCCGGTATCCAGGGCGCCATGCTCTCCGGTACCGTGGCCGGCTATCCCGTGGTGGATGTCAAGGTCACCCTGTTCGACGGTTCCTATCACGAGGTGGACTCCTCCGAGATGGCGTTCAAGATCGCCGGTTCCATGGCCTTCAAAGAGGCTATGCGTAAGGCGGATCCCACGCTGCTGGAGCCCATTATGAAGGTCTGTGTCATCGTTCCCGATGAGTACATGGGCGACGTGATCGGCGACCTGAATGCCCGGCGCGGACAGATCCAGGGCTATGAGATGCGTTCCGGCGCACAGCAGATCGACGCGTTCGTGCCGCTGGCCGAGATGTTCGGCTATGCCACCGACCTGCGTTCCCGCACCCAGGGCCGTGGTCAGTACACCATGGAGCCCAGCCACTATATCGAGCTGCCCAAGGGCCTGCAGGAGAAGCTGATCGCCAAGCGCACCGGCCGGGAAAATTTCTAAAACCGTATTTTACGATTGATTTTCCCACCAAAATACTGTAAAATGGCAGTGTTAGATTGTAACGCTGCCCCACACACGATACAAAAATGTTAAGGAGGATCATTTCAAATGGCTAAGCAGAAATTTGAGAGAACTAAGCCCCACGTTAACATCGGCACCATCGGTCACATCGACCATGGTAAGACCACCCTGACCGCTGCCATCACCAAGTGGCTCGCCATGCAGGGCAAGGCCCAGTACACCGACTACAGCTCCATCGATAAGGCTCCCGAAGAGCGCGAGCGCGGCATTACCATCAACACGGCCCACGTTGAGTATGAGACCGAGAAGCGTCACTATGCTCACGTTGACTGCCCGGGCCACGCCGACTATATCAAGAACAT
>ENA-UEQR01001537-UEQR01001537.1-human-gut-metagenome-genome-assembly--contig:-NODE-1537-length-12737-cov-6.475276_pt1 | contig 12737 bp, 10 predicted proteins | sample MGYA00242944_ERZ507941 | MGnify/ENA primary metagenome ERZ507941 (study PRJEB26167, sample SAMN06115398) | human gut metagenome | host: Homo sapiens | place: China:Chongqing | collected 2016-06-23...
CAAAAATTGAGTTTTGACACACCCTCTTTTTGGGAGGATAATACGAAAATCATATCTCGATGATTTCATGTTGTAAGGTTTGTGTGTCGAGCAGGAAAAGTTTCCCACTTAAAACTTCGCCATAGCCGGTAATGATTTTAATCACTTCTGCGGCTTCCATGCAGCCGATAATTCCTGGAATAGTGCCGATAACTCCTCCGGGACGAGCCGGGGGAATAACTTCGGGGCGGGGATAAAGATCACTGTATTGAGATCCGCCTCGGTAATTAAAGACGGAAACCTGTCCCCGAAATTCCGAAATGGACCCATATACATAGGGCTTTTTGAAGCGGGAACAAACATCGTCGATCAGATAACGGGTCGCAGCATTGTCGCATCCGTCGACAATGATATCGTAAGCGGAGACAAGTCGATTTGCATTGTCGGGGGTGAAGCGGTTAGGATAGGTCTCGAATCGAGTTGAACTGTTCAAAGCCGACAGTCTTCGACAAGCGCACTCGACTTTCGATTGTCCTATTTCAGCCTCGGTATAAAGAATTTGCCTTTGTAAGTTGCTTTTTGAAACGATATCATCATCGATAAGTCCTATTTGTCCTACTCCGGCAGCGGTCAGATATAGAGAGATGGGAGAACCTAACCCTCCTATACCGACAATCAATACCTTAGCATTCTTCAATTTTTCCTGTCCTGCTTCCCCGATTCCGGGAATCATGGTTTGGCGGATATACCTTTCGTTCATCGATCGAATATTTTGTCCCAGTCTTTCCATACGACCTCATACCCCATAGCTTTGACTGCTTGTTCTACTTCGGCAGGTGTCCGTTCGTCGCTGACAGAAAATTGTTCTAACGCTTGCGGATAAGTGGCATAACCTCCCGGGTCGGTTTTCGAACCTGCGCTTATCGAAGTCGCTCCGAGAGTGGCGATGTGGTCTCTGAATTTTGCGTTTTCTCGGGTGGATACGGAAATATCCACGTCGTGGTCGAAAATACGAAATGCAAAAATCAACTGTGCCAGCTCTTTATCCGTCATGATTACATTGGGTTGAAAATGACCTTCGGACGGGCGCATGCGGGGGAAGTTGACGCTATATCGAGTTTGCCAATAGTGCTTGCGCAAGTATTGCAAGTGTATGGCCATCATGGTTACATCGGTACGCCAGTCTTCCAATCCGATGAGTACTCCCATACCTATTTTGTGTACACCGGCTTGTCCCATGCGGTCGAATCCGTTTACTCTCCATTCGAAGATAGATTTCATGCCTTTCGGGTGATATACTTTGTACCGGTCTTTATGATAGGCTTCTTGAAAGCAGACCACGCCGTTGAGACCCGATTGGGTCAAGCGATAGTAATCTTCGCTTTTGAGGGGCATGACTTCTATCGATAGGTTCGAGAAGTAGGGACGTGCGATTTGTAGAGCTCGTTCCAAATAATCGACTCCGGCATCGCGTGGATTTTCTCCGGTTACGATAAGCAAATTCTCGAACGGTCCCATTTGACGGATTGCCCGGCATTCATTTTCGATTTCTTTCTCGGTAAGAATAATTCGGGCAATGGGGTTATTGTGATTGAATCCACAGTAGACACAGTGGTTTGTACATGAATTGGTGATATAAAGCGGTACATACATCTGTATCGTTTTGCCGAAACGTTCTTGGGTATAGAGCCTGCTCAATGCCGCCATGTGTTCTATATAGGGGGCGGCAGCCGGTGAGACGAGTGCCATGAAATCGTCGAGTTGCAAATGCTCTTTACCAAGAGCGATTTCGACATCGCGATTCCGTTTCGAAGCTATGCAGGCTGTTATATCTTCCCAAGAATATTTTTCTAATTCGTCGGAAAACATATCTTTCTTTTGTTTTTAGTAATCGTTTTTTTATCATTTATTTCTCGATACAGTCGGTAATATCTTGCGACAGGCGCATGGCGCAGAAATTCGGTCCGCACATGGTACAATAATTACCGTCGTGGAACGAGCCCTGTTTGTAGTATTCGAGAGCGCGTTCGGGATCGAGTGCCAAATTGAATTGGTCTTTCCAGCGGAACTCATATCGGGCCTTGCTCATGGCATCGTCGCGTATTTGTGCTCCGGGAAATCCTTTGGCAAGGTCGGCGGCATGTGCAGCTATTTTATAAGCGATAACACCGTTACGTACATCTTCTCGATCGGGTAATCCCAAGTGCTCTTTGGGGGTTACATAACAGATCATGGCTGTGCCTAACCACGCGATTTGAGCCGCTCCGATAGCCGATGTAATGTGGTCGTATCCCGGTGCGATGTCGGTCGTCAATGGACCTAACGTATAGAAAGGAGCTTCGTGGCAACTGTTCAGTTCTTTTTCCATATTTTCTTTGATTTTGTGCATGGGGATATGGCCGGGACCTTCGATAATGACCTGTACATCATGAGCCCATGCTTTTGTAGTGAGTTCGCCCAACACATCGAGTTCGAGGAATTGCGAACGGTCGTTGGCATCGTGTATCGAGCCCGGACGCATACCGTCACCCAGAGAAATCGCTACGTCATATTGTTTTAAGATTTCACAGATTTCATCGAAATGTGTGTACAGGAAACTTTCCTGATTGTGAATGACGCACCATTTTGTCATAATAGACCCTCCGCGCGATACGATTCCGGTAAGTCGTTCGCCCACCAAATCGGCATGAGCTTTCAACACGCCGGCGTGAATGGTGAAATAGTCCACTCCTTGCTCGCATTGTTCGATAAGTGTGTCGCGGTAAATCTCCCACGACAGATTTTCGACTTTTCCATTTACTTTTTCAAGGGCTTGGTAGATGGGGACAGTTCCCACGGGGACAGGACAGTTCCGGATAATCCACTCACGGGTTTCGTGTATGTGGTCGCCGGTCGATAGATCCATCAGTGTGTCGCCCCCCCAGTGGCAACTCCATACGGCTTTGTCGATCTCTTCTTCTATACCCGAGGATAGCGCAGAGTTCCCGATGTTAGTGTTTAATTTGACCAAGAAATTACGGCCGATAATCATCGGCTCGGCTTCCGGGTGGTTGATATTCGCCGGAATGATCGCTCGCCCGGCGGCTATCTCTTGTCGCACGAATTCGGGTGTGATGTGGCTTTTAATGCCTAATTGTTCGTTTTGCAAGTTTTCCCGTATGGCGACATATTCCATTTCGGCCGTGACGATTCCCTGTCGGGCATAATACATTTGCGTGATGGCATGTCCCGGTTTGGCTTTGTAGGGAAGGGGAGTATTTTTGAACCGTATAGGGTCGAGAGACGGGTCGTCACGACGGGCACGGCCGTATTCCGAGGTGATATCGTCTTGTCGCTCCACATCGCCTCGCGCCGTAATCCATGATTCGCGCAGACGTGGAAGCCCTTTGTCTATATCTACCGTAATATCGGGATCGGTATAAGGCCCACTGGTGTCGTATACGTATACGGGAGCGTTGGGCGTGTGTATCCGTTTTCCGTTTTCTACGGTGACTGTGTCGGTGAGGTTTATTTTTCGCATCCCCACCTGTATGGGAAATAATTTCCCCGGAATATATATTTTTTCGGAACTGGGATAAGAATCTTTGATTATTTTTTTTGTGTCCATATTACTTTTGCGTTTAATCTAAAAAAGAGGTTAACGGGCTGCTGGCTTGTGCAAAATGGTATTGTGCGCCTAATCCGGCTTCGTATGCCCGGCGGCCGGCTTCGACAGCCTGTTTGAATGCGATAGCCATTTCTACGGGATTCCCGGCGACGGCGATAGCCGTGTTTACCAACACAGCATCGGCTCCCAGTTCCATAGCTTCTGCGGCATGGGAAGGTGCACCTATCCCGGCATCGACGATGACTGGTACATTACTTTGTTCAATGATAATTTGCAAGAAGTCGCGAGTGCGCAATCCTTTGTTAGTGCCTATCGGTGCGCCTAAGGGCATTACGGTGGCAGCGCCGACTTCTTCGAGCCGTTTACAAAGTACGGGGTCTGCTTGAATATAGGGAAGTACCACGAATCCCAGTTTTGCCAGTTGTTCGGTAGCTTTCAAGGTTTCCACAGGATCGGGTAGGAGATATTTGGGATCGGGGTGGATTTCGAGTTTAACGAAATCGGTCCCGAAACATTCTCTGGAAAATTGAGCCGCAAGTACGGCCTCCTCGGCATTGCGTACTCCCGATGTGTTAGGTAGAAATTGTACTCTATTGCGGTCGATGTGTGTCAACATATCGTCTGTGGCTTCTTGGGTCATGTTGATACGTTTCATGGCCACGGTAATCATTTCGGATCCGGAGGCTTCGATGGCTTTTTCCATTAGTTCATTCGAGCTGAATTTCCCGGTTCCTACGAATAAGCGGGAGGAAAATTCCCGTCCTCCGATAATTAATTTGTTCATGCTTTACGATATTTATTTAATAGGTCTATTATTTTTTTAGTTTCCTTTTCAGGATCTTCGGCTTGCAAGATAGTTCCCGATAAAGCGATTCCCGACACTCTGGTTTCCATGATGGCCGGAATATCGTCGGCTGTGATACCTCCGATGGCGACCACCGGAATTTTCAAGTCGTTCGTCCGGCATTGTTCCATGATTCGGGCATAACCTTCGAGGCCGAGGATAGGACTCAGGTTCTTTTTCGTCTCGGTATATCGGAATGGTCCCAAGCCGATATAATCGGCATCTTGTCGGACTAATCCTTGTATGTCTTCAAAGGTATTCGCCGTTCCTCCGATAATGTATTTCTCGCCGATAAGCAGACGAGCTTCGGAAACAGGCATGTCGAGCTTTCCCAGATGAACGCCGTCTATGTCGAGGTCGGCCGCCAGTTGGGCATAATCGTCGAGGACGAGTATGGCTTCATGTTCTTTACAGAGCGGAATGAGTTGCTGTGCAGTTTGCCTGACTGCTTCGATGGGAGCATCTTTCATGCGGAGCTGTATCCACTTGCAACCTCCGTTCAAGGCGGCGACTGCTCCCTCTATGATTCCGAATCGGGGTGTCTGGTGGGTAATGAATTGTAACATATTTTGTTCGTATTAATCGTTTCTTAATCGGGTAAGTTGTCGAATAACCCCTGCAATGGTCGGTTCCTGCCACAGGAAACCGAGTACGGCGATCCCTCCGAAATTCCAATCCTTTATAGCCGTTTTTTTTTCGGGGGTGATACCGCCTAAGGCAATGACTCTCTCGTTGATAACATCTTCTTTCCCAGCCTTAGTCAGTTGTTCGGGCGAGAATGCGGAACGGTATCCCTTTTTCGATATGCTGTCGAAGATGGGGCTCAGAAACAGATAGTCGTATTGTTGTCCGTCCGCCAGTTCCTCGATGGAATGGCAAGAGCGGGATAGGGTGGGGATATAGTCGTTCGACAGAGGTCGGTAATGCGGATTCCTTCCATTGAGATGAACACCGGAAAGCCGGTATTTTTCCGCCAGTTCGAAATGGTCGTGAAGTACTATTCGATCGTAATAGCGGGGAGGAATCGAGAGTAACAGTTGCTCTGTTTTTTCTCCGGAATACTTCGGTTTGCGGAGGTGGATTAAATCCAATCCGTTGTCGAGCAGGGCGGTGATTAAGCGGTTTTCCTGTTCTATGGGGTGTTCCTCTGTAATGCCTATATATTTCATTTCGAGAAATCCGTTCGTTATCCTCCGAATGTAGCCCGGATAATCGTTATCTTGTTCCCATCGGTTAAAATCCGATCGTTCCATTCATTTTTGGGAACCAGCTTGTTGTCGATGGCGATAGCCGTACCTTCGATGGCGATTTGTTGCATATCGAGTAACTCTTTTACGGAAATGTTGTCTTGGACTTCTATTTCCTTTTGATTAATATAGATTTTCATCTTTAATCGGGTTTAATGGGGTTAAAACACGAGGAGCGAAAAAATGGTTTACCGAACCATGACCGCTTCCTATTGTAATGTCGGCTCCGGTCTGTAAAGCTTGGGTGAGATATTTTTTGGCGAGGGAAACGGCATCGGTCAACCTGTGTCCCAACGCCAAATAAGAAGCGATTGCAGAAGAAAAGGTACACCCTGTTCCGTGTGTATTCCGGGTAGAAATGCGGGGTGAGGTGTAGCGAACAGGAACAGAATTGGGCATAAAGAGTATGTCGCAGGATTCTGCTCCTTTCAAATGTCCTCCTTTCACGAGAACGGCACGACAACCGGCTTGAAATAGTCTGTTGGCTGCTTTTTCCATATCTTTCTCACTGTCGATGGCAAGTCCGCTCAGTATCTCGGCTTCGGGAATATTGGGAGTGATGACTGTCGCCTGTGGCAACAATAGTGTTTTAACAGCAGAGATAGCTTCTTCCTCGATTAGCCGACAACCCGAAGTAGAAACCATAACCGGATCGAGCACGATATTCCGTAACGGATAACGTTGTAGGCAATCGGCAATCGTTTCGATGGTCGCGCGAGAGTATAGCATGCCTAATTTAACGGTTGTACAAGGTAGGTCGTCGAGTACGGCTTCGATTTGTTGCCGCACGATATCGGGTTCGATACCTTGTATGTCCCTCACTTCGCAGGTGTTTTGTGCCGTAATGGCCGTGATAGCCGATGTGCCGAACACCCCGATGGCCGACATGGTTTTCAAATCGGCTTGTATTCCGGCTCCTCCACTGCTGTCCGAACCGGCTATTGTCAATACGACAGGATAAGTTTTCATACGGTTTGTTTCATTTAAGGGGATGCACATAAAACCGTATTGAAAAAGATAGAACTATGAACAATTCCTGCGCCGGCATTATCCGTATCAGGTTAAAGGGTCAAAGGAGCATTTATCCTTAATCTCAGCCGGCTTTTGCGCCGACACCCCCGATATTAAACTATCGCAATAAAGCTGCACCTGCTAGGTACAACTAAGCTTTAAAAATATTATAATTCAGCGGCGGAACCTTGTCAAGAATTTAGGACAGACCAAAGCGTGAAAAAGAAAAAAATAAAAACGGCAAGCATCAAACGATACTTACCGTTTATTTGGAGGCGACACCCAGATTTGAACTGGGGAATCAGGGTTTTGCAGACCCATGCCTTACCACTTGGCTATGTCGCCTTATTTCTGTGTCATTGGATTTAGGAAAAAAGGACGCTTAATATTTTTAAGCGTCCTTTTTGGAGCGGATGACGAGGCTCGAACTCGCTACCTCCACCTTGGCAAGGTGGCGCTCTACCGGATGAGCTACATCCGCATTTATGGTGCCTCCGATCGGAATCGAACCAATGACACGGGGATTTTCAGTCCCCTGCTCTACCGACTGAGCTACAGAGGCAAATACGACCCGGATCGGGCTCGAACCGACGACCCCCAGCGTGACAGGCTGGTGCTCTAACCAACTGAGCTACCGGGCCACATGGTGGAAGTTAACGGGCTCGAACCGCTGACCCTCTGCTTGTAAGGCAGATGCTCTCCCAGCTGAGCTAAACTTCCACATATGGAGCGGCCGACGAGGCTCGAACTCGCTACCTCCACCTTGGCAAGGTGGCGCTCTACCAGATGAGCTACGGCCGCACATTCCATTTGTTTTTGCCGGTCTGTTGTCCGGCGACGTTGGTTATTATACCGCACACTCCGGCAGTTGTCAACCACAAAATTACATTTTTTTGAAAAAGAATGTCTTTTAACTCTGGTACGTTCTTTTTATTTTGTGTGCAGCACCACATCCCCCCTTTTCACCTTGTTTCGCACGGCTGTGTGCACAAGCAAAATACAGTTGCTTTCTATTTCACAAACTATTATAATAAAGAAGACGCTTTGTCAAACGGAAAATGCATCCGTACGGGTGCAGCTTCCATATATAGAAAAGAAAAAGGAATTGCCAGCAAAAAGGAGCTAACGCAATGTATAAGATCACTGAAAAGGTCGCGCTGAACCCCACCGTGACAAAGATGGTCATCGAAGCCCCGCTGATTGCCAAAAAGGCAAAGCCGGGTCAGTTCATCATTGTACGTCCGTTTGAGGACAGCGAGCGTATCCCCCTGACCGTGGCCGGTTACGACCGCGAAAAGGGCACTGTGGATATCATTTTCCAGATCGTGGGCGGTACCACCATGGAGCTGAACAGCCTGAACGCAGGCGATTGTGTCCACGACTTTGTAGGCCCGCTGGGCCGCGCCACCGAGACCGAGGGTCTGAAGAAGGTGTGCGTCGTGGGCGGCGGCGTGGGCTGCGCCATTGCACTGCCCATTGCCAAGGAGCTGCACGATCAGGGCTGTGTGGTGCACAGTGTGGTCGGCTTCCGCAATAAGGATCTGCTGATTCTTGAGGACGAGTTCAACGCCTGCAGCGACGAGCTGCGCATCATGACCGATGACGGCAGCTACGGCGCCAAGGGCGTGGTCACCGCTGCACTGGACGAGCTGGTGGCTGCCGGCAACCAGTACGATCTGGTCATCACCATCGGCCCGCTGATCATGATGAAGTTTGTGGTCAAGACCTGCCAGAAGCACGGCCTGAAGAGCATCGTTTCCATGAACCCCATTATGATCGACGGCACCGGTATGTGCGGCGGCTGCCGCCTGACCGTGGGCGGTCAGACCAAGTTTGCCTGCGTGGACGGTCCCGACTTTGACGGCGATCTGGTGGATTTTGACGAGGCAATGGCACGCGGCACCATGTACCGCCCGTTTGAGGCACACGCCCGTGAGGCAGCCTGCAACCTGTTCAAGACTCAGGAGGGAATGTAAAATGGCTTTCAATATGGACCCCAAAAAGTGCCCCATGCCCACGCAGGACCCCAACGTCCGCAACAAAAACTTTAAGGAAGTTGCTCTGGGCTACACCGCCGAGATGGCTGTGAACGAGGCCAAGCGCTGCATCGGCTGCAAGAATAAGCCCTGCCAGTCCGGCTGCCCGGTGGGCATCGATATCCCGGAGTTCATCGCCCATGTGGCCGAGGGCGACTTTGAGGCCGCCTATCAGGTGATCAACCGCTCCTCTTCCCTGCCTGCCGTCTGTGGTCGTGTCTGCCCGCAGGAGAGCCAGTGCGAGGGCAAGTGCACCCGCGGTATCAAGAACGAGCCGGTGGCTATTGGCCGTCTGGAGCGCTTTGTGGCCGACTGGCACCGCGAGAACGTGCACACCGCACCCATCGTACCCGAATGGAACGGCCATAAGGTTGCCGTCATCGGCGCTGGCCCTGCCGGCCTGACCGCCGCCGGTGATCTGGCAAAGCTGGGCTACAAGGTGACCGTTTACGAGGCTCTGCACGTTGCAGGCGGTGTGCTGATGTACGGCATCCCTGAGTTCCGTCTGCCCAAGGCCATCGTCCAGCAGGAGATCGACGGCCTGAAGAAAATGGGCGTGGATTTTGAGTGCAACATGGTCATCGGCAAGGTGCTGACCATTGACGAGTTGATGGGCGAGTACGGCTACGAGGCTGTGTTCGTAGGCTCCGGCGCCGGTCTGCCCCGCTTCATGAACATCCCCGGCGAGAGCCTGAAGGGCGTGTACTCTGCCAACGAGTTTTTGACCCGCTCCAATCTGATGAAAGCTTATCTGCCCACCAGCAAGACCCCCATCCGCACCGGCAAGAAGGTCGCTGTTGTGGGCGGCGGCAATGTGGCCATGGACGCTGCCCGCAGCGCCCTGCGTCTGGGTGCCGAGAGCGTGTACATCGTCTACCGCCGCGGCATGGCTGAGCTGCCCGCCCGTAAGGAAGAGGTGGAGCACGCCGAGGAAGAGGGCATCATCTTCAAGACCCTGTGCAACCCCGTTGCCATCCACCCGGACGAGGACGGCTTTGTACACTCCATGACCTGCATCGAGATGGAACTGGGTGAGCCGGACGCTTCCGGCCGCCGCCGTCCCATTGAAAAGCAGGGCAGCGAGTTTGAGCTGGAAGTGGATACCGTGATCATGAGCCTGGGCACCAGCCCCAACCCGCTGATCCGTTCCACCACCCCGGGTCTGGAGACCAATAAGCACGGCTGCATCGTGACCGAGGGCGACGAGGGCAAGACCAGCCGTGACGGCGTGTACGCCGGTGGTGACGCTGTGACCGGCGCTGCTACCGTCATCAAGGCCATGGGTGCCGGTAAGGCAGCTGCAAAGGCCATGGACGAGTACATCCGTAATAAGTAATAAGCAACAAATAACACTGAGGGCGCTACACTTTTACTGTGCAGCGCCCTCATTTTGTGTTTTTAATGTACACCAGCCAGCTCCTTTACGGGGCGGCCGGTGCGGGTCATTTCAATCTTGCGGGATTTATCGTAGCAGTAACGGATGATGGCCTGCCGCCGCACAATGCCGATGAAAATGCCCCGGTCATCCACCACCGGGACGAAGTTCTGGCTCATGGCAGCTTCCACCAGTTCATCCATGCTGGTGGTTACCGTGACGGCCTTGTAGTCCCGCTTATGCGCAAACTCTGAGATGGGAATGTCCTCGGCGGCCTCCAGATCCAGACCATGGTATTTTTTCAGTCCCCACAGGATATCGCCCTCGGTCAGGGTGCCCACATATTCGCCCTTGCGATTCAGCACCGGAATGGAGGCGTAGCGGTTATTTTCCCACTTTTCCAGCGTCTGCCGGAGGGTGAAGTCATCGTAAACGTACATCAGATCCTGCTTTGGGGAAAGAAAAAAGAGAATGTTCATGCCAACAGCTCCTATCGCATTTTTTGCAGGCAATGCCCGTTGGAAAGGTCTGCCTGCGCTATGTAATGTGCCGTGCGTCCGGCGTATTCCGGGAAGTATCATGGAAAAAGGGGACTGACCGCCCCTTTTCCTTTTCATTTATATTTTAGCACTTTTTCATAGACAAAGAAAGCCAGACAAGGAAGCTTTTATAATTTATTCACAGATTGTTTTTCTTTATTTGTCATACTTTCCGTTTTGATGGGTTCCGCGCAGCCTGCCTTCAGCATACCACGCCCGCTGCGCAAAGCGGCGCGAGGGCTGTCGAAGGAATTTGCTCTTTTTTCTTTACAAAAACCATGCAAAAAGAGCGCAAAAAGCAGTAAATCCAACAATTTGAACTGTACAACCACGGTGCAAAGTTGTATAATAGGGTGGGTGTTTATCTGAGGCAAGCTTTGTTTTGCACAGCCAATGCCCCCGACCCTTGCGTGTATTTTTATGAAAAATAACATAAAGGAGCAGAGCGACTATGATCACTTCCCGTTTCCCGCTGGGAGATGTCAGCTTTACCGCCGGGTATTTTTCGACCCTCGTGGGTGAGGCGACCAAACACTGCTACGGCGTTGCCGCAATGGCACCCCGTGATATGACCGATGCCGTCAAGAGCATGGTGCACGGTTCCGATTACCCGGAAAAGGGTGTCCGTGTCACGCAGGAGGATGGCCGTCTGGTGATCGAACTGCACATTGCCGTGAGCTACGGCCTGAATATCTCCACAGCCGCCCGCAGCATCTCCCACCGCGTCAAGGACGAGGTAGAGCATTCTACCGGCCTGAAGGTGGCACGCGTTGTGGTCTCCGTAGACGATGTGATCGCCTGATTTTTGTCTGACCATCCCAGGGTGTGTCTGAAAGCGCCGGGCTTTTCCGGCAAGTACAAGGAGTAAAAAAGAATGATTTCTGGTAAGATTTTGCGTGACGCCATTATCTCTGGCGCCAACAACATCAACAATCAGCGCTCCCGCGTGGACGAGCTGAACGTTTTCCCTGTTCCTGATGGCGACACTGGCACCAACATGGGCATGACCGTGGGTGCTTCTGTGCGCGAGCTGGAAGCATTGGACGACAGCTGCACCGTGGGTGAGGCTTCCAAGACCGCTGCTTCCGCCATGCTGCGCGGCGCACGCGGCAACTCCGGCGTTATCACCAGCCTGCTGTTCCGTGGTTTTTCCAAGGCTCTGGAAGGCAAGAAGGAAGCTACCGCCGCCGACATCGTCGAGGCTCTGAAGAAGGGCGTTGAGGGTGCCTACAAGGCCGTCATGAAGCCCACCGAGGGCACCATCCTCACCGTGGCCCGCGTTGCCTCCGAGGAAGCCGCTGCCTGCGGCGCTGAGGATGTGCCGGCCCTGTGGGATGTGGTGATGGCCGCCGGCCAGAAGGCTCTGGAGGACACCCCCAACCTGCTGCCTGTTCTGAAGAAGGCCGGTGTTGTGGATGCCGGCGGTCAGGGCATCATGGTCATCTTTGAGGGCATGGGCAAGGTGTTCCACGGTGAAGGCATCGTGGCTGGCGGCGAAGCTGCCCCCAATAAGGCAAAGCTGTCCACCGAGAACGCCGGCAAGGGCGTGTTCACCGACGACCTGATGAAGGTGGAAGACATCAAGAACGGCTACTGCACCCAGTTCCTCATCAACAAGTATGAGGGCGCAAGCGCCGCAAAGATGCGTGCCTTTGCAGAATCCAACGGCGACAGCGTGGTGTGCATTGAGGATGATGATGTCATCAATCTGCACGTTCACACTGCCGACCCCGGCAAGATCCTGAGTGAGGCCATCAAGTATGGCTACCTGACCAACTTCAAGATTGAGAACATGCACGAGCAGTTCCTGGCCCGCCAGAAGCAGGGCAAGAGCCTTGAAAAGCAGGCTTCTGCCGAGAAGGCTCCTTCCCAGTCCAGCGAGTTCATTTATGCTGCCGTGGACCCCAGCCGTGACTACGGCTTTGTGGCTGTTGCTGCCGGTGAGGGCCTGAAGGCTGTGTTCACCGATCTGTCTGCGGACGCGGTCGTTTCCGGCGGTCAGACCATGAACCCCGCCACCGAGGACATCCTTGCAGCCATCCAGAGTGTGCCCGCTAAGACCGTGTTCGTGCTGCCCAACAACAAGAACATCATCATGG
>ENA-UEQR01001545-UEQR01001545.1-human-gut-metagenome-genome-assembly--contig:-NODE-1545-length-12688-cov-161.137578_pt1 | contig 12688 bp, 5 predicted proteins | sample MGYA00242944_ERZ507941 | MGnify/ENA primary metagenome ERZ507941 (study PRJEB26167, sample SAMN06115398) | human gut metagenome | host: Homo sapiens | place: China:Chongqing | collected 2016-06-23...
AACTTTACCATGGGGATTTGAGTTTGTCCGCTCGCGTGAATGGCAGGAATTATACAATCAGAATGGAGTGGCGCAGGCTTGTCATCCTACTCAGATTTATGAAATGTTGTACTGTCTGGTAGCACTGGTCGTATCGTGGTTCATGTATCACAAACTTCATTTAGGAAAACGAATCGGATTGACTACAGGCGTTTCTTTGTTAATCTTTTTCGGTGCTCGGTTCGGATTGGAATTCATGAAGAATCCACAGGTAGCTGAAGAAGTAGGCATGACATTGAACATCGGACAATGGTTGAGTGTGCCGTTGATATTGTTAGGTATATATCTGATTGCAACCAGCGGAAAAAGGAAAGAAGCCTTTTAATAAAGATAGTTCTCTTGCTTGAAGCAAGTCGTTGTACGAATGTTTCATCTTTGAATAACTATGTTACATGCAACATAATTATTCGAGGATGAAACATTTTTTATATGCCTTTTAGTTGCTGGACCATACATTTGCCATACCGTTTTGAACGGTGTATGAAATAAAATTGGTGTTGAACTTAAATTAATGCGTAAATGAAAAGCGACAAAAGAGCATTATTTTTTACACTCCTGTTTACTATGGTGTGTATGGTATTGCAAGCACAAAGTTTGCAGGTTGAGGGGACTGTGATTTCCAAGTCGGATGGTGAACCCATTATTGGGGCTACTGTACTAGAAAAAGGTACTACAAACGGTACGATTACCGATTTTGATGGTAAATTCTCTTTATCAGTAAAGCAAGGAGCTGAAATTACCATTTCTTATGTAGGTTTTAAATCTCAAACATTAAAAGCCAAAGGAGTTTTGAAGGTTATTCTGGAAGAGGACTCTGAAATGCTGCAGGAAGTTGTGGTGACGGGTTATACCACTCAGCGTAAGGCTGATTTGACTGGATCTGTGGCTGTGGTATCTACAGAATCGCTAAAGACAACTTCTGATACTGATCCCATGCGTGCTTTGCAGGGAAAAGTGGCAGGTATGACGATTACAGGAAACGGTTCTCCGAGTGGTACGGCTACGGTACGTATTCGTGGTATCGGTTCTTTTAACTCTTCTCAGGATCCGCTTTATGTAATTGATGGAGTACCTACTAATATGTCTCTTAATTCATTGAATACGAATGATATTGAGAGTATGCAGGTGTTAAAAGATGCGGCTTCTGCTTCTATTTACGGTTCGCGAGCTTCAAATGGTGTTATTATCATTACTACGAAGAAAGGTAAGAAAGCAGATAAAGTGAAAGTGGATTTCTCTGCCAATCTGACTGCCCAGTTCTATACTTCACAGTCATTGATGGATGTTTGTAATTCATCAGAATATGCTACAGCCATGGCACAGGCCGCATTAAATGATGGACTGGATCCGGTTTCGTATGCAAGCAACTACGGATTAAATTTGAATGCTGCGTCGGGAACTCCTATTACTGTCTGGAACCCGAGTACTAGCCAGTATGTAAATTATACGGTCAATGGCTTGTATGACGGATATATCAACAGTAAGAAAACCATGCGTTACTCTGATACTGACTGGTTGGATGAAATATCAAGAGTAGGTTTTTCTCAGAATTATGATCTTTCTCTTTCACATGCCAATGATAAACACTCTACCATGTTCTCATTGGGATATAAAAAGAATAATGGTATTTTGAAATATACGGATTTTGAAAACATTTCTGCCCGTATGAATTCATCATACAATGTGAATAAATACATTACGGTTGGAGAAAACTTTACGGTAACTTATACCAGTCAGGTAGACTGTGCGCCGATGGAAAATGCGTTGAAGATGGCTCCTATTGTACCGGTGTATGAAGAAGACGGTACTACATTTTCTGGTCCGGTCGGAGGTATGAGTGACCGTCAGAATCCTTTGCGTGAGCAGTATCAAAATAAAGACAATGCATTGAACTACTGGAGATTGTTCGGGAATGGATATGTAGATATAAAACCTTTCAAGGGCTTTGTTTTCCGTTCGAACTTCGGATTAGATTTCTATAATTCATTTATTAATGCAATGACTCATACCTATCATTCTGATATTGTAAACAATGACATTGCTAAAACTACGTTGTCAAATAAGAATGAAGTGAACTGGACATGGTCAAATACCATCAATTATAATTTTACTGTAGCCAGCAAGCACGACATCAATGTGTTGTTGGGAGCTGAATTGTCTAAGCAAAGTTCTATTGATTTTTCTGCTTATTCAGAAGGCTATGCGTTGGAGGATGTAGATTATATGTGGCCTAATGCCGCTACTGGTGTAATGAAGAATACAGGTGCTAAGGTCGGATATAGATTAGCTTCTTTCTTCGGAAAAGTAGATTACAATTATGATGACTTTATTTTAGCTTCATTTACAATCCGTCAAGATGGTTCTTCTCGTTTTGGTAAAGGTAATCGTTGGGGTACTTTCCCAGCTGCTACATTGGGTGTACGTTTGTCTAAATTCTTGAAAGCAAACTGGCTGGATGATTGGAAGGTTCGATTGTCTTGGGGACAGACCGGTAACCAGGCTATTGATAATAATGCACAGTTTGGATTGTTTGTTGTAGATTATGGGTTGGATCGTGTGACTTCTACTGCGTATGACTTGTATCTTCAGGGTTCAGGTACTTTCCCTTCAGGGTATCGTGCTACCCAGCTTGCCAATCCGGATTTGAAATGGGAATCGGCTACACAATATAATATAGGTACAGATTTTGCATTCCTGAACAACAGTTTGTATGGAACTATTGATGGGTATATTAAGGATGTAGATGACATGTTGATTAATCCTGCTTATTTAGGAGCAATCGGTGAAGGTGGTGCGTCTTGGCTGAATGGACCTTCTTTGCGGAACTGGGGTATGGAATTCAGTTTAGGGTATCGGAAGTCGCTGGCCTGTGGCTTAGGCTTGGATATCAATGCTAATGTAGACTTCTTCCGAAATAAAGTGACTTATCTGCCGGCTACCACTACGGGTTCATACGCACATACGTCTAAAGAAAATCTGGTAGAGTCTGGTATGCCTTATGGCTCTTCTGTAGGATATGTGGTAGAAGGTATTTTCCAGAACCAGGCTGAAGTAGATGCTTCCGGACAGGCAAATGCTCGTGTGGGTGGTTTGAAGTATGCGGATTTGGATGGAAATGGCATCATTACTTCTGATGATCAGGATTGGATTTATAATCCGGTTCCGGCTTTCTCTTATGGATTGAATATTGCATTGAACTATAAGAACTTTGATTTGAGCATGTTCTGGCAGGGAGTATACGATCAGGATGTATACAATAACCAAAAGGCACAAACTGATTTCTGGAGTATTACCGATGCAGGTTCTAATAAAGGATCTCGTTTGTTGGGAGCTTGGAACACCAATAACACCGGTTCTACTATACCGGCTCTGACTACCAATAATACGGCAGACGAGGGTAGAGCTTCCAGCTATTATGTAGAAAATGGATCTTATTTGAAATTACGTAATCTTCAGGTGGGATATACGGTTCCTGCTTCTTTCTTGTCAAAGTTCAAGATGAGCAGTGCCCGAATTTACTTGTCAGGTCAAAATCTGCTGACTATCAAGAGTAAGAGTCTGACTTGTCCCGATCCGGAAAATCCGAACTGGAATTATCCGCTTGCTACTTCTGTTTCATTTGGTTTACAAATTGGTTTTTAAATTTAAAATAATGGATATGATGAAAAAATATATATTTCTGGCAGCTTGTGCATTAGGTTTGTCATTGACAAGTTGTGAAGATTTTTTAGACTATACTCCAACTGCTGTGGTGGATGAAGAACAGGCATTCTCAGAACCGGAGAAAATGGTAAATTCGGCTTATGCCATGTTGGGAGATTGCTGGTATACTTATCCGTTTAACCTGTTCCCTTATGGTGACGTAAGTTCTGATGATTGCCTGAAGGGTGGTTCTGGAACAACAGATACAGGCTATCATGCTTTTGATATTTGGACTACATTGACCGCTACTACTCCGGGTGAAATGGATGAGCTTTGGTATCGTTTGTATGCTGCTGTTTCTCGTTGTAATCGTGCGTTGATTTCGTTGGAACGGAATGGAGATAGTTTGGGAGAAGATGTGAAAGAACAGCGTGTTGCCGAAGTGCGTTTCTTGCGTGGACATTTCTATTTTAAACTTCTGACTGTGTTCCGTCAGGTTCCTTGGATTGATGAACAAGTAGTAGAGGATAATTCATATGAACAAGTTAGTAATACTGCGTTGACTTACGAACAATTATTTCAGAAAGTAATTGATGATTTCAAGGCGGCTTATGATGTGTTACCTGTAAAAGAACCGGGGGAGGACGGCCGGGCTAATAAAATTGCGGCTGCAGCTTATCTGGCTAAATGTTATCTGACTTTGGCATGGGGAGACGGATATGAGGCAACAACCGGTGAAAGTCATATCAATTCTGAATACATGCAGAAAGTAATAACTTATACAGATGATGTGGTAGCTTCTGATTACGGATATCTGGAAGATTATGGCGATATCTTCTTGCCTGCTTATAAAAATAGTAAGGAATCAATTTTTGCAGTTCAGTGTTCTGATTATGAAGATGATAATACGACCTATGGACGTGCTAACTGGTCGAACATGCTGAATGGTTGCTGGCAGATGTGGTCTTGCGGATGGGATTTCCACAAACCTTCTCAGAATCTGGTGAACGCCTTCAAGACCAAGAACGGCCTTCCGATGTTTGATGATTATAACAACGAGATTGATTATCCGATTAATGGACAACCTGACAACCAAAAGTGGGACCCGCGTTTGTTCCATACCGTAGGTATGCCCACTTTCCCTTACAAGTATGAGGCTGAATATACGATGACTACTGCCAATTCACGTACACCGAATACGTATGGATACTATACTTCGTTGAAAGAAGTTCCTCAGCGTTCTGAAGGGGAAACCTATAATGGTTCATGGCAGGCATTCGCAATGAATGATTATGTATTCCGTTATACAGATGTGATGTTGATGCGTGCAGAAGCTTTGATTGAACTGAACAGATTAGATGAGGCTGAGAAGATTGTAAATGACATTCGTGGTCGTGCTGCTTTATCGGTCAACAAACACATTAGTTATGCAAAAGATCAGTGTGAGATAGCCCAGTATCCTGATAATTATTTTACATCTAAGGAAGTGGCACGTAAATGTTTGCGCTGGGAACGTCGTTTGGAAATGGCAATGGAGAATGGACGTTTCTTTGATTTGCGTCGTTGGGGAATTGCGTCGGAAACATTGAATGCTTATTTCCTGACTGAGCAGAATGACGTTTACGAAGGACAGACTTATGGACAATATTATAAGGATGCTCATTTTACTGCGGGTAAGAATGAGTTCTTCCCGATACCTTATAACCAGATGTATTATATTCCTGGGTTGTACACTCAGAATAAGGGATATGAATAATAACATAGCGATATATACTAAAAACATAATTTTATGAGAAAGTATGCATATACAATAAAAGTAACCCTGTTGGGACTTTTTTTAGGAATGACATCAGTGGTACAGGCTGATTCTTCATGGACAATTCGGCATTTGGTGTGTGAACAAAATATTGTTTCTTTGGATGTCACCGAAGATTATTTGCTTCTTCCCATACAAGATGATGCACCGGAAGGTAAAATTTGTATTGTAAAAGATAATGAACAGAAGGGTACTCTTATGAATGTCCGTTTGGCTCGCGAGAGAGTGGATTCATACGTCCCATTTGCTTTGTCGGCTTATAAAGGGCAGCATATTTCAATAGAAATACAAGGGGTTCCTGAAACGGCTCTTTGCTGGAAAGAATTGAAACTGTCGGGCTCATTTGATATGGCGAACAAAGAAAGCTTTCGTCCCGTTTATCATCATACTCCGGCATACGGGTGGATGAACGATCCGAACGGAATGTTTTATAAAGATGGATTATATCATTTGTATTTCCAGTATAATCCGTATGGGTCTGTTTGGGGAAATATGCATTGGGGACATTCTACCAGTACCGATTTGATGCATTGGAAGTTTGAAGGGTGTGCCATCGTACCGGATGCATGGGGGGCCATTTTTAGTGGTTCTTGTGTGGTAGACCATGAAAATACGGCAGGCTTTGGTAAAGAAGCTGTGGTGGCATTCTATACTTCTGCTAAATCTACTCCATGGGGAGATATACAGATGCAGAGCATGGCCTATAGTCTGGATAACGGAAAAACTTTTACGAAATATGAAGGAAATCCTATTCTGACTTCTTCTGAAAAGGATTTTCGTGACCCCAAGGTATTTTGGTATGCACCGGGAAAGCACTGGGTAATGATTCTTGCAGTAGGCCAGCACATGGAAATCTATTCTTCTGTTAACTTGAAGGAATGGAAGAAAGAAAGTGAATTTGGTGCTATGCAGGGGGCTCACGGTGGCGTATGGGAATGTCCGGATTTGGTGGAAATTCCTGTAGAGGGCACTCGCGAGAAAAAATGGGTACTAATATGTAACCTGAATCCTGGAGGTCCTTTTGGGGGCAGTGCCGCTCAGTATTTCGTAGGTTCATTCGATGGAAAGAAGTTTGTAAACGAATCGCCTACTCAGACAAAGTGGATGGATTGGGGAAAGGATAACTACGCTACTGTAACATGGAGCAATGCACCTGACGGACGTTGCATTGCATTAGGATGGATGAGTAACTGGCAGTATGCCAATAATGTTCCTACCCGTCAGTATCGTAGTGCCAATACTCTTGCTCGTGATTTAACGCTTTATCGCGAGAGACAGGAGTTGTATTTAAAAAGTACCCCTTCAGTGGAAGTGAAAAAAGCACGTGGAAAGAAAGTTTCAATACCTTCATTTAAGGTTTCCGAGAAGCATGAAATAGTAAATTTGTTCGAAGAAAAGCAAGGAGCCTATGAAGTAGAAATAGTCATTCAGAATGCAGGCGCATCAAAGATTGCTTTTTGCCTGTTGAATGATAAAGGAGAGAAAGTCTCTATGTATTATGACTTGAATCGTAAACAATTTGTGATGGATCGTAGTGAGAGCGGAAAGGTTGATTTTAGCAAGGACTTTTCTGCAGTTACGGTCGCTCCGGTGAATGTTGACAAAGAGTTGACTTTACGTTTGTTTGTCGATCGGTCAAGTATTGAAGCTTTTGGTGAGGATGGAAAATTTGTGATGACAAATTTGGTCTTCCCTTCACAGCCTTATGTAAAAATGTGCTTTGAAGCGGACAAGAACGAGTATGCTGTGAAATCATTGAATGTGTATAAATTGCAGTAACTGTCCTCCTTGCTAGTAAAAATGTTGCGTCCTGTAGTAATATTGTTGCATGAAACAATATTGTCATAGGATGCAACATTCGTTATGGCCTTGTAGCTGGCAATCACTTACTTTTGCGGTGAACAAATAAAAAATTTCATGCTAACATACTAATTTTAATAATGCTATGAAGGCCGAAAAAAAACAGTTTTCAAATCGTATGGGAGCTGCGGTATTGCTGCTCGCCTTGGCTTGTGTAAATGGATATGCACAAGAAAACAAATCATCAAATGACGGTAGTTCTAAAGAAGAAGCTAACCGTAATGTAATGTTGAATGCTGCCAGCGCAAACGGACCTCGTGAAATTCAGATTGGTCTTCCTTCTGCGGATGTGAATGTGCTTGAAAATGGAATTCCGGTAACGTATGCTACCAATCCGCACAGTGTAAACTCTTTGTGGCGTGCAGATGCCAGCTTGAACCATGTAGGATTGTTGAAAATTTCAGAAACTGCCATTACAACCGGTAATATCGGATATGCAGTCAACTCTTTCACTCAGCTTGGTGAAAAAGGTTTTCATGGAACATTGAATTATAAGTCGAATCATTTCGGTATGCAGGAGTTCTCTCTGAATCTGAACGGAGAAATTGCTAACGATTGGTTCTATAGTGGAAGCATCTATCAGGATTTTGACCCGGGAACATTCAAAATCAAATCTACTCCTTTCCAGGATCGTACACAGATTTATAAGTTTGCCTTGACAAAACGCTATAACAATAACCGGGGTGAGTTTACGGCTATGTATCATTACAGCAACAGCCATCCGGTATATATGTATGCCACTCAGTCGGCTCCATTTATCTACGTAGGCGATGGTAGTGTAAGAGAATTGGGGGCTTTTGCTTTGGGTACGACTTCTTATCTTCCGGTTGACAATGAAATGGTATATCGCGACATGCGTACGGGAGAGTTGAAGAGAACAAACTTGTATGATGCCGTACAGAATAAGGGTAGTGAGTTTACCTTGATGAACAATTACAACTGGGATAACGGTTTGTCTTGGAAAGTAATTATGAAATACGACCATGCGACAGGTTCTTGTGTGTACCAGACTCCGATGGAACTTTCACAGCGTGCAAACAGCGCTATCAATTATATGTATGAAGCAGAAGACGGTAGCATGAGAGCATACGATGGCGAATATGTACAGAGCCGTATGTCTTGCTTGAACCGTGGTTTCATTGATGAAGTAATGTTTACTACTGAGCTGTCTCGCAAATTGTCTAACGGTACATGGCGTTTGGGATTGAACGAATGGTACTATGATATTGATTATGCATCAAATACTACGATGTATGACCAGTCTGTACCGACTGACGGAAGCTATCCGGTTCGTCTTTATAATCCGGACTATGCTACATCGACAGCTCGCGTATATGGAGGAAATGGATATTACTATGACTTCAACAAGAATGCATCAGAATATTATAAAGGTCATGAAAACAAATTGGCTGTATATTTCACTCACGACTGGGATGTAACCGACAAATTTAACCTTTACTACGGTGCTCGTCTGGAATACCAGGCTCTTCGTGGAAACAATGCAGCTGTTAAAGATGCTGATGGTAATTTCGTAGGACGTTTTGCTGATTATTATCTGGGAGCTACTGCATCTAATGGAACAAAGATTGAACCGACTCCGATGGAGTATGACTGGTTTAATTACGCACTGAGTGCAGCCGCTACTTATAAGTTGACCAAACAGTTCGGATTTACAGGAGACTTTACTTACATTACCCAGCATCCGAGAATTGAGAACTTTGCTCCGGCTGTATTGCCGAATACCGATAAGATTTCAGTACCTCTGGGACGTGCCGGTATCTACTATAACAACGAATGGTTGAGTTTGACTTCATTGTTCTCTTATATCTCAAAGACCAACAACAACTCTACATTGAACTTGCAGCATAGCGTAAATGGAGTAAACGAAATCTTGGCTGCTCCGTTGAACTATGACATCAAGACATTGGGTTGGACTACTGACGTGGTAGCTCGTCCGTTTAAAGGTTTTGATTTGCACTTCCTCTTCACTTACCAGAAGCCGACATACAAGAAATATGAAACTTCTGTGAAGTTCTCAGACGGTTATGTAGGTCAGATCAATGCTACTGGTAACATCGTAGCAGAAATCCCGCAGGTAATCGTGGAAATCGACCCGAGCTATATGGTTACAAAAGATTTGAAAATCTGGACCAGCTTCCGTTACTTTAGCAAGACATACGCTAATATCAACGATGCCTATTATTTCAATGGCCGTTGGGAAACCTTCGGTGGTTTGAACTGGCAGGTAAACAAGAAGCTGTCATTAGGCTGTTCAGTTGTTAACTTCCTGAACCAGACTGGTGCAAAAGGAAGTATTGCAGGTGCAGAACTCGTAACGAAGGAAGAAGCTGGAAAATATGCCAATACAGTAATGGCAGGAAGCTACATCCGTCCGTTCACAGTAGAATTCTCTGCACAGCTTAAGTTCTGACATTCATTTTTCTATTCCGATAAATTCCCGGCACAACGAATCAATGAGTTGTGCCGGTTATAAAAAGTTTTCAATAGGTATTTTTTAAATAATAATTTGTATTTTTAATCCCATAAAACAACGTATCATGAAAAAGAATTTTGTTAACCTCGCATTAGGAGCGTTTTTCTTGACTGGTATGTGGGCATGCCAATCACAAAAAAATAACTTAGTATTTGAGCATCAGGGAGACACTTTGACTGTCGTACACATAAAGAATCCTTCTAAATATCTTTTGCTTCCTATCCAGGAATCATCTAATGAAGGAAAGGTGAAATTAGTAACCGGAAGCCCGGCTGATATGCCGATGGATGTACGTCTGGCAGTAGACAGCGTAGAGTATTACGTACCCTTTGAATTGCCTCAAGGAGCTAAGGAAGCTACTGTTGCCATTGGAAAGGTGGCTGCAAACGCTGTATGCTGGGAGCATATTCAGTTGTCGGATACTTTTAATACGGCAAATACGGACTATTATCGTCCGGTATATCACCATACACCGCTTTATGGCTGGATGAACGATGCCAACGGACTGGTGTATAAAGATGGAGAGTATCATTTGTATTTCCAGTATAATCCTTACGGTTCCAAGTGGGGAAATATGCACTGGGGACATTCAGTTAGTAAGGACTTGATTCATTGGGACCATTTGAATCCTGCTATCGCACGTGACACATTGGGTCACATTTTCTCAGGAAGTACAGTGGTAGACAAGAACAATAGCGCAGGCTACGGAAAAGATGCCATTATCGCTTTCTATACATCTGCCAGCGATGAACACGGACAGATTCAGTGTATGGCTTATAGCAAAGACAATGGACGTACTTATACAAAATACGAGAAAAATCCGATTTTGACTCCGTTTGACGGACTGAAAGATTTCCGCGATCCGAAAGTGTTCTGGTATGAACCAGCTCAGAAATGGTATATGATCGTTTCTGCGGACAAGGAAATGCGTTTCTATTCTTCTTCTAACTTGAAGGACTGGGAATATCAGAGCGGATTTGGTAAAGGTTATGGTGTACAGCCTAATCAGTTTGAATGTCCTGACTTTATCCAGTTGCCGGTTGATGGTGACAAGAACAATATGAAATGGGTGATGATTGTAAATATCAACCCGGGTTGTATGTTCGGTGGTAGCGCTACAGAATATTTCGTAGGTGATTTTGATGGAAAAGAATTCAAATGTGACACGAAACCGGAAGTAACTAAATGGTTGGATTTTGGTAAAGACCACTATGCTACTGTTTGTTTCTCAAATACTGGAGACCGTGTGGTTGCAGTACCTTGGATGAGCAACTGGCAATATGCAAATGTTACTCCTATCCGTCAGTATCGTGGAGCAAATGCCTTGCCGCGTGAACTGTCATTGTACACAAAAGATGGCCAGATTTACATGGCAGCCAATGCTGTAAAGGAAACAGCAGGCTTGCGTAAAGAAACACGTACCATTGACAATCAGACTGTGAAAGGTGAAAGCAAGATTGATGAAATCTTCCCGCAGAATGAGGGTGCTTTCGAAATTGAAATGGATGTAACTCCGGGCGCATCTGCTGTAGCTGGAATGGAACTGCTGAATGACAAGGGTGAAAAGACCAAGATTTATCTGGATATGAAAGCCGGTAAACTGGTAATGGATCGTACAGAAAGTGGATTGGTGGCCTTTGGTGAGAAAGCAGAACCTCATGCCATCGAAAATCATGACCGTCGTAAAACGACTTCTATCAACTATAAGAATGATTTTGCATTAGGCACATGGGCTCCTCTTTCATTGTGTGAAGGAAAAACTTATCATTTGCAGATTTTTGTAGACAAGTGCTCTGTAGAAATCTTTGCTAATGGAGGTCGCATTGCCATGACAAACTTGGTATTCCCTACCAAGCCTTATAACTCTATCCGTCTGTATAGTGAAGGTGGCGATTATAAGGTTGAGAATATGAAGATACATAAATTGGGGTTGTAATTATTAAAAACCAGACAGACCATGAAAAACTTTTTTATTACGGCTTTAGGCTTGTTTTGGGGTTTTCAGTGTGCGGAAGCTGCAGAAGAAAAGATTATCCGGATTTCAACGGATAATACGGTTCTGGTGCTTCAGGTGGCTGAAAACGGACGGCTCTATCAGACTTACTTGGGCGAAAAACTGTTGCATGAATCGGATTTGAAGAAACTGGACTGGCAGATACATCCTGCATCAGATGCCAGTGTCTCTCCACGCGGATGGGAAGTCTGCTCAGGTTCAGGTAACGAAGATTTCTTTGAACCGGCCTTGGGAGTGACTCATGCCGACGGTAATGCTTCTACCTGGCTTTATTACGTGTCTTCTTCTACAAAAGCTGTGGAAGGAGGAACACAGACAGATATTCATTTGCGTGATGATAAATATCCGGTGAATGTAACCTTGCATTACGTGGCTTACGAAAAGGAGGACGTAATCAAGACTTGGAGTGAAATCTCACACCAGGAGAAAAAGCCTGTACAGTTATTCCGTTACGCTTCTACGATGTTATATTTCAATCGTCCAGCTTACTATTTGACTGAATTCAGTGGTGACTGGGCGAAGGAAGTACAGATGAGTACACAGAAGCTGGAGTTCGGTAAGAAAGTGGTAGATACCAAGCTGGGAAGTCGTGCTGCCATGCATGCACAACCTTTTTTCATGGTCGGTCTGGATACTCCTGCTGCAGAAAATCAGGGGGAGGTCCTGATGGGTACATTGGGATGGACAGGTAACTTCAGCTTTACTTTCGAAGTGGACAATGTGGGTAATCTGCGTGTGATTCCTGCTATTAATCCTTATGCTTCGGTGTATGAGCTTCAGAAGGGCGAAGTGTTCACTACTCCTGAATTTATTTTTACTTTGA
>ENA-UEQR01001546-UEQR01001546.1-human-gut-metagenome-genome-assembly--contig:-NODE-1546-length-12685-cov-8.351523_pt1 | contig 12685 bp, 9 predicted proteins | sample MGYA00242944_ERZ507941 | MGnify/ENA primary metagenome ERZ507941 (study PRJEB26167, sample SAMN06115398) | human gut metagenome | host: Homo sapiens | place: China:Chongqing | collected 2016-06-23...
AATATAGTTTCTCCACTATTCTTGTTACTCTATGTTATCTATCAGCTTTGTTTTGAAATGCACCTTGAATACCTGTTTTTATCTGTCGGAAACTTTGCAGGACGAGATAATAAAACCTCATATTTGATGATCGATTCACTGCAAGATTTGTTATCTTTGCAAAGGTTTCATTTATAAAGAGAAGAAGTTATGGATATCATGGACCGTTTGAAAGGACCCCGGCGCAATCTGCCTATCGGGATACAAAGTTTTGAGAGACTTCGTCGCGACGGCTATTTGTATGTTGACAAAACAGCATTTGTCTACGAACTTGCCTCAACGGGCAATCCGTATTTCCTTAGCCGTCCGCGTCGTTTTGGCAAAAGTCTGCTGCTTTCTACACTGGAAGCGTATTTCTGTGGAAAGAAAGAGCTTTTTGAAGGACTTGCCATTGAGCAGCTCGAAACAGAATGGAACGAACACGCTGTACTGCATCTTGACCTTAATGCCGAGGATTACTCTGAAATAGAAGGATTGAGAAACGGACTTGAATTGCAGCTTCGTAGTTGGGAAAAAGTCTATGGAACCAGTGAGGAAGGTTTGAGTTATTCCGGTCGTTTCATGCAAGTCATTAAAGAAGCTTATCGACAAACAGGTCGTGGCGTAGTTGTTCTTATTGACGAGTACGACAAACCGCTGCTTCGCTCCATGCATAATCCGGAATTACAAGACAAGTTCCGCGAAATGCTCACCGCTTTTTATACTGTACTGAAATCAGCAGACCCCTGGTTGCGCTTCGTCTTTATCACCGGAGTGACCAAATTTGCTCAAATGGGTATATTCAGCACTCTCAACCAACTGATCGATATCAGCTTCGACCCGCAATACAATGCTCTTTGTGGTATGACCCGCCCGGAAATTGAAGCCAATTTCGTCCCGGAACTGGAACGGTTGGCAGAAAGGAACGGTTTGACAAAAGAAGATTGTATGGCATACCTTACTCGTATGTATGACGGATATCATTTCAACTATGTCCGTAAGGAAGGTATGTACAACCCGTTCAGCATACTGAATGTGCTTAGGAGCGGGATGTTTGAGAATTACTGGTTTGCCAGTGGAACACCCACTTTCCTTGCCGAAATGCTGAAGAAGACCCATTATGATTTGCGTGAACTGGACGGATTGGAAGTAACTGCCGCCTCTCTTACCGACGACCGTGCTGACGTGAACAACCCTGTGCCGATGATTTATCAAAGCGGCTATCTGACCATTAAAGGATATGATACAGAACTGCGTCTCTACAAGCTGGGTTACCCCAATGATGAGGTGAAGTATGGCTTTCTTAATTTTATCACTCCGTTTTATACCTCGTTGGATGAATCGAAAGCCCCCTTCTATATCGGACAGTTTGTAAAAGAACTAAGGGCAGGAGATGTTGAGGCTTTCCTCACCCGTCTTCGTGCGTTCTTTGCCGATTTTCCCTACGAACTGAATGATAAGACAGAGCGTCACTATCAAGTGGTATTCTATCTTGTTTTTAAACTACTGGGGCAGTTTATTAACGCCGAAGTGCAAAGTGCCCTGGGACGTGCTGACGCTGTGGTGAAAACAGCAAATGCTGTTTATGTCTTCGAATTTAAGCTAAACGGTACCGCAGAAGAAGCATTGGCACAGATTGATAATCGCGGCTATCTCATACCTTATACTACTAATGGTTGCCGTATAGTGAAAATAGGTGCAGAGTTCAGTAAGGAAGAACGCAATTTGAGTCGATGGTTAGTAGAGGAAGAAGGATAGTAGGGAATTGATAATAAAAGTATAGTATATAATTTCACCCCCCAAAAGTAACGCCCAAACGGTAAAACAGCATCCGTTTGAGCGTTTTTTTTTAGAAATCTTTTTGGAAGGACGAGGAAGGAAACGATAGCTTATATCTTCCATTACTCCGTTCCCTATGCGATATAGACGTTGATTTTAATGTTTCCTTTGACAACTCCCGGTCGATGTTCTATTTTCCATATTTTAGATTTTTCGAAAGCATAATAGATGTTAATAGGGCTCATGGCTTGCGAACTAATTTTTGATATGATATGTTGTTTAAAGTGAATAACGAATTAAAAAATGAACTAGAAAGTTAGATATGGACAAATAAAGCATTTCTAATGATTTAGCAGATAAAACATTACATTATAAAACTTATGATTATGAGAAAATCGATTATTTTATTAGCCTTGATATTGGGTGGACTTACAGCAAATGCCCAATCAGTTGTAGAAGGTACAAAAGTAACAGACAATTGGTCTGTGGAAGTCAATGCCGGTGCAATCACTCCCCTTACTCACAGTGCTTTCTTTAAAAGTATGCGTCCTGCTTTTGGAGTGGGAGTTTCCAAGCAATTAACTCCTATCTTCGGTTTGGGATTCCAAGGAATGGGATACATTAATACTACTCCGAGTAAAACATCTTTTGATGCTTCCGACGTCAGCCTGTTGGGTAAAGTCAACCTGATGAACCTGTTTGCTGGTTACAAAGGCGAACCCCGCTTGTTTGAAGTGGAAGCCGTTGCAGGAATGGGCTGGTTACATTATTATGTGAATGGTGATGGAGATCAGAACACTTGGTCTACACGTTTGGGATTGAATTTCAACTTCAACTTGGGTGAAAGCAAAGCATGGACATTGGGTATCAAACCTGCCATTGTATATGATATGCAAGGCACTTACCCCGAAACAAAGAGCCGTTTCAATGCCAATAACGCAGGTTTCGAATTGACAGCCGGATTGACATATCACTTTAAGACAAGTAACGGAACACATCATTTTGCAAAAGTGAGAGTGTACAACCAAGCTGAAATTGACGGATTGAACTCTTCCATCAATGCGCTTCGTTCGGAAGTGAACAACAAAGACGGTCAGATCAGCAACGCCAACCAGCGCATCAACGGACTGCAAGAAGAACTTGAAGCCTGCCGTACAAAGGTTGTTCCGGTAGAGACAGTAGTGAAAACCGCCCGTGTACCCGAATCTATCATTACTTTCAGACAAGGTAAATCGTCAGTTGACGCTTCACAACTTCCTAATGTGGAACGTGTAGCTTCTTACCTGAAGAAATATGCTGATTCTAAAGTAGTTATTAAAGGATACGCTTCTCCGGAAGGTAGTGTGGAGGTCAACGCAAGAATCGCTGCTGCACGTGCAGAGGCTGTAAAAACTATCCTTGTTAATAAATACAAGATTAGTGCATCCCGCATCACTGCTGAAGGTCAGGGCGTAGGCGACATGTTTACCGAACCGGATTGGAACCGTGTAAGTATATGTACGATTGAAGATTAAACAGATAGATTACATAAATAGAATAATGAAGGCTGCCCAAAAGGCAGCCTTTGTTGTATGTACTGGTTTTATAGATAAGCGGCTTATTTTTGAATAAGCCTGAAAGATTAGTAAACAGATTTCTTTGTACATTATATAAAATAGCTATTTTTGCAAGTATTGTTCATGCGCGTTCTGTGTTGAGTGTGCAAATATCAACCATTAAAAACTGTATTATGAAGAGAGTATTCGTTTTTCAAGATTTTAAATCGCAGAAATTCTGGAGCATAGAGGTAGTCGGAACAGATATTACTGTAAATTATGGTAAGTTGGGGACCGACGGACAAACACAAGTGAAAAACTACGCAACTACTGAAGAAGCTGAAAAGGCTGCCAACAAACTGATTGCAGAGAAGACAAAGAAAGGTTATGTGGAAACTGCCGAAGAAACGGCACGTGAAATGAAAGTGGAAGCTAAGAAATATACATTGAGCTATGATGAGTATGAAAACGATGTGAAGCTTTTGGATAAGATATTGAAAGACAAGCATCTCTCTGAATATAAGCAAATAATGATTGGCTGTTGGGATTATGAAGGTGACGACTGTTCGGCTTTATTACAGGGCCTCATTGAAAATAAGGACAAGTTTGCGCAGATAGAAGGCCTGTTCTGGGGTGATATTGAACAGGAAGAACAGGAGATTTCATGGATTGAACAAGCCGACCTTAGTCCGCTGCTCGATAGTATGCCTAAATTGAAGGATCTGAAAATAAAAGGAACAAACAATCTGCGCTTGGGAAAAACTTCACGTCCGGAGTTGCGGTCGCTGGAAATAATTAGTGGTGGTATGCCTACTGAAGTGGTAGAGGACATTCTTGCTTCTGACTTTCCCAATCTGGAAAAACTGATTCTATATGTTGGTGTGGAAGATTACGGATTTGAAGGTGATATTGAGATCTTCCGTCCGCTTTTCTCCAAAGAGCGTTTCCCGAAGCTGACCTATCTGGGGCTTGTTAACTCTGAAGAACAGGACAGCATTGTAGAAATGTTCCTGGAATCGGATATTCTACCTCAACTTGAAACCATGGATATTTCGGCCGGTACTCTGAAAGATGAAGGTGCACAGTTGTTGCTGGATAATATGGATAAAATCGCTCATTTGAAGTTTATCAATATGCGCTATAATTATTTGAGCAAGGACATGAAGAAACAGTTGCAGAACCTTCCTATGAAAATAGACATTGCCGAAACCGAAGAGGCGGATGAATATGATGGTGAATTGTGGTATTACCCGATGATTACAGAATAGGAGATGCAGATAATCGTTGTCAGCAACTCTTTATCCAAACGTATAGAATATTTTGTTGAAGCAGGTAAGCACTTGCAGACAGAAGTTTGTTTTATGACTTATGAGGAACTTTTTAGCTGCTTGCCGCTATTGCGGCAGGCAGTTATCAAACTGGAACCCTGTGTAAGTGATGAAACTGATTTCCTGAAATATGCGCTGTTGAATCAGGCATATAAGGAGACATTGCAACGTTTGAGCGAGATGAGCCTGCCTGATGATGTGTGCTTTTTAAATACTCCTGATGCTTTGTTGCGTGCTCTTGATAAAAAGGAAACAAAAGAAGTCCTGATGGACAAAGGGCTGAAAGTGACTCCGATGTTACCGTCTCCACAATCCTTCGATGAGTTACGGCAGCTTCTTGCCGATTGCGGTAGAGGATGCTTTTTAAAACCCCGTTATGGTTCGGGTGCGGGAGGCATTATGGTGATTCGTTATCAGCCCAACCGGAATAAGTGGGTAGTCTATACTACGTTGCGGCAAGTGGACGGAGTGATTCATAATACCAAACGAATCAATCGTTTGAGCGTGGAAAAAGAGATAATCCCGTTGGCAGAAGCTGTGATACAAACAGGAGCTATCCTCGAAGAATGGATTCCTAAAGCACAATTGCAAGGAGAAAATTACGACCTTCGGGTAGTGTGCCGGGAGTCTGAAATAGATTATATCGTTGTGAGATGCAGTAAAGGAAGCATAACGAATTTACACCTGAACAACAAGGCGCATTGGTGGAATGAATTGTCTCTATCCGAAGAGGTACGGCAACAAATCTATTTTCAATGTCAGGAAGCTGTGCAATCCTTGGATTTGCGTTATGCAGGAGTAGATGTATTGATAGAAAGAGGGACGGATATTCCTTATATAATAGAAGTCAACGGACAAGGAGACCATGTTTATCAGGATATGTTTGCTCATAATTCTATTTATACTCAACAAATAAAAAACATAAAAAAGAAATATAACCATGCAAATAGATGAACTGCCGGCTGGCGAACAGACCCGTCATCCGGATCTGGATATGAATCAGGTGGTGGGTACTCATGATATATTGATGCTTTGCTTTGACACCTTGCGGTATGATGTCAGCAAAGAGGAAGAAGCGGCCGGAAGAACGCCTGTACTGAACAGCCATGGAGGAGAATGGGAGAAAAGACATGCTCCGGGAAATTTCACTTACCCGTCTCATTTTGCCATCTTTGCCGGATTTCTGCCTTCTCCGGCAGAACCTCATTCGTTGCGTAGCCGTAACTGGTTGTTTTTCCCCGTGCAAGCGGGTACAGGACGTATTCCGCCCAAAGGAAGTTATCCATTTACAGAAGCGACTTTTGTGCAGAGTCTTGCCCATACAGGCTATGAAACGATTTGTATAGGTGGCGTAAATTTCTTTAGCAAGCGTAATGAGCTGGGGCGTGTATTCCCCGGTTACTTTACTAAAAGTTATTGGCTGCCTACCTTTGGATGCACAGCACCCGATAGTACTGAAAAACAGATTGATTTTGCATTGAAAAAACTAGAAAATTATCCGGACGACAAACGGATCTTTATGTATATCAATTTTTCTGCTATCCATTATCCGAACTGTCATTATGTGGAGGGTAAAATGAAAGATGATAAAGAATCACATGCAGCTGCCCTGCAATATATTGACAGTCAGCTACCTCGTTTGTTTCAGGCTTTTCAGAAACGGAGCAATACGCTGGTGATTGCCCTTTCCGATCATGGCACTTGCTATGGTGAAGATGGGTATGAATACCATTGCATATCTCACGAAACGGTTTATACAGTCCCTTACAAACACTTTATTTTAACGAAACAATGAATCAACCGCTACCACGATATGTAGACTATATGTATAGCTATCCACATAAAACTGCCTATCGTTCTTTTCCATCTCCGGTTTCGCTGCTTCCTTACCTGGAACAGGTGGAAGGGCAGAAGGCATCACTCTATTTCCATATTCCTTTTTGTAGTCATAAATGTGGATATTGTAACCTGTTTTCTCTACAAACCAATCGTGCGGATTATATCGCAACTTATTTGGAAACCCTTCATAAGCAGGCACAACAATTGTCACCTCTCACCACCGGACTGATCTTTAACAGTTTCGCCATTGGAGGAGGCACGCCATTGCTTCTCACCGTTTCCCAACTGGAATACTTATTGGAGACGGCTGCCCTGTTCGGAGTCCATCCTTCACATGCTTTTACTTCCATAGAAACATCACCGGAGTATGCTGATCCTGCCCGTTTGACATGGTTGAAACAGGCAGGAGTGGCTCGTATAAGTATCGGTATACAAAGTTTTCTCAACGAAGAGTTAACCGCTTTGAAAAGACGTCCCCGGCAAGACACGATCAATCAGGCGTTGGAAACTATCCGGAAGATGGAATTTCCTTTTTTTAATATCGACTTGATTTACGGAATCAAAGGACAAACAGTGGATAGTTTTCTCTATTCTTTAGAGCAGGCTCTTCTGTTTCAGCCTAACGAACTCTTTATCTATCCGTTATATGTGCGACAGGGAACAGCTATCACGGAGCGGGAATCTGATGATGTCTGTTTCCGGATGTATTGTGCCGCCCGTGATCTGTTGAAAGACAGAGGCTTTCTACAAACTTCGATGCGGCGTTTTATTCATCATCCGTCTACTGATGCGGAAATTTCCTGTGGAGATGAAGTGATGCTTTCGTGTGGTTCCGGCGGACGTAGTTACTTGGGTAATTTGCATTATGCCACCCGGTATACTGTTTGTCAGCGCTATATTGCCGAAGAGATAGATGACTATATGGGCACTACTGATTTTACAGTAGCTCGCAATGGATTTATTCTCTCTCAAGAAGAACGAAGGCAACGTTTCATCATTAAAAATCTGATGTATTATATGGGGCTTGATAAAGCCGAATATGAGCGTCGTTTTGGCGAATCACCGGATGATATTCCATTATTCCGGCAACTGGCAGAACGGCAATGGATAGAAAATACAGATGACCGCATTTGTCTTACTTCCGAAGGAATAGGATATTCTGATTATATTGGTCAGTTGTTCATTACTCCTGAAATAAGAGGGCTGATGGAAACTTATTCTTATTGAACGAAATAGAAATGGAAAACGAAAGCTCTTTACTTTCCTTCAGGCATATATATTATCGCGGCAAATTGAATAGCTGCAACTATACCTGTTCTTATTGTCCTTTCGGCAAGAAGTCGCATCTGGCAGATACGACACAGGATGAACAGGCATGGAATCGTTTTATAGCAGCTATTGAACAATGGAAAGGGGAGCCGTTGCAGTTATTTATTATTCCTTACGGTGAAGCATTGATCCATCGTTATTATCGGAAAGGAATGATGCATTTGGCAGCATTGCCACAGGTGGCTGGAATTTCCTGTCAGACTAACCTTTCTTTTCCGGCTAAACACTGGCTTGATGAGATTCGTGTGGCTCCCACTGTGATAAGTAAGATAAGGCTTTGGGCTAGTTTTCATCCTGAGATGACTTCGGTAGAGAAATTTGCGCATCAGATTCATATACTCCATCATGCGGGAATACAGGTATGTGTCGGAGCGGTAGGAAATCCCTCTGCAAAGGCCGTACTCAATGATTCACGGAATGCTCTTTTGCCGGATATTTATTTGTTTATTAATGCTATGCAAGGTTTGAAGTCTCCGTTAAGCATAGAAGATATTCGTTTCTTTACGCAACTGGATAACCTTTTTGAATATGATTTAAAAAACGCTTCGGCTCAATGGACTATCTGTTCGGGAGGGAGAAGTAGTTGTTTTATTGATTGGAAAGGAGATATCTTTGCTTGTCCCCGAAGTCAGGTGAAGATAGGAAATTTTTATCAGAATCAAATGTTGGCCCCCTTGCTTCCTTGTCGGCGGAAGGTCTGTGACTGTTACATTGCTTTCAGTAATTTGACTAATCATCCTTTGCATCGAATAATGGGAGCAGGTGCATTTTGGCGGATCCCGGATAAGCCTTTCATTACTTCCGTGTTTTTTGATGTGGATGGAACACTTACCGATGCCCAGGGAAGGGTTTCGGAAAGTTATGCCCATGCTTTGCGGTACATAGCGCAATTTGTTCCCTTATATCTTGCTACTTCTTTATCTATGCAACAGGCGCGGAGAAAGTTAGGCAAGGCTCTTTTCAGCCTGTTTGAAGGAGGGGTGTTTGCTGATGGTGGAATGGCTTTTCCGTAATCCTCTGAGTGACGGCGGAACTTTCACCGGGGTAGCCGACATTGTAAGTAAATATGGTCTTGTACCCAAAGATGTAATGCCGGAAACGAACAGTAGTGAAAATACTTCCCGCATGGCCGGTCTGATCACCCTGAAGCTTCGCGAACAGGGGATTCAGCTTCGCGATATGGCTGCTAAGGGCGCTAAACCAGCTGCTCTGGAGAAAACGAAAACTGAAATGCTCGGCACTATCTACCGGTTGCTCGTTCTGAACTTGGGCGTTCCTCCCACAGAATTTACATGGACTGAGTATAATGCCCAAGGTAAGCTTGTTTCTACCGAAAATTATACCCCGTTGTCTTTCTTGAAGAAGTATGGTGACGAAAACCTCATCAGCAACTACATTATGCTAATGAACGATCCCAGCCGCGAATACTACAAATGCTACGAAATCGACTATGACCGCCACCGTTACGACGGCAAGAACTGGACATACGTCAACCTACCCGTTGAAGATATCAAGGAAATGGCAATCGCCTCTCTGAAAGACAGTACGATGATGTATTTCTCTTGCGATGTCGGCAAATTCCTCAACTCCGACCGTGGCTTGCTGGATGTTAAAAACTACGACTACGAATCTCTTATGGGCACCACTTTCGGCATGGACAAGAAAGAACGTATCCAAAGCTTTGCCAGCGGCTCAAGTCACGCCATGACTCTTATGGCGGTTGACCTCGATGAAAATGGAAAACCGACCAAATGGATGGTTGAGAATAGTTGGGGACCTGCTTCCGGTTATCAGGGGCATCTTATCATGACTGACGAATGGTTTGACGAATATATGTTCCGTCTGGTGGTTGAAACGAAATATGCGTCTTCCAAAATACAGGAAATACTCAAGCAGAAACCGATTCGTCTCCCTGCCTGGGACCCGATGTTTGCCGGAGAAGAATAGTCTTTTTCTTCTTTTTGAGAACAAAAGAAAGGCACTCTAAAGAATATTGTGTGCGACCACGAAAGGAATTGCGGATATTTTTCCGTAATTCCTTTCTTTTTTCCTCACGAATCCCAATCTTATTTATTACTTTTGCGGCAAATTTATGAAACCATTATTTTATATAGCATGGCAAATGTAATAAAGTTACGTAAAGGCCTTGACATAAACCTGAAAGGTAAAGCTGCTGAAACGTACGCAACAGTGAAAGAACCGGGATTTTACGCACTCGTACCCGATGATTTTCCTGGAGTGACGCCGAAGGTAGTCGTAAAAGAGCAGGAGTATGTGATGGCTGGTGGACCCTTGTTTATCGACAAGTATCATCCTGAAGTGAAATTTGTTTCGCCGGTGAGCGGCGTGGTGACGAGTGTAGAACGTGGTGCTCGTCGTAAGGTATTGAACATCGTAGTAGAAGCTGCTGCAGAGCAGGACTATGAAGATTTTGGGAAAAAGAATGTTGCTTCGATGGATGCTGAAGCTGTGAAATCCGCTCTGTTAGAAGCCGGACTTTTCGCGTTTATCAAACAGCGTCCTTATGACATCATTGCAGATCCGACGGTAACCCCGAAAGGAATCTTCATCTCCGCATTCGATACCAATCCATTGGCTCCGGATTTCGAGTTCGCCCTCAAAGGCGAAGAAGCAAACTTCCAGACAGGGCTTGATGCTCTTGCCAAACTGGCAAAAACCTACCTGAACATCAGTGTGAAACAGAACGCTGCTGCACTGACACAGGCTAAGAACGTTACAATCACCGCATTCGACGGACCGAACCCTGCAGGTAATGTAGGCGTTCAGATCAACCACCTCGACCCCGTATCCAAGGGCGAAACGGTATGGACTATTGATCCGCAAGCCGTAATCTTCATCGGTCGCCTCTTCAATACAGGCCATGTAGATTTCACCCGTACAGTAGCTGTGACAGGTTCCGAAGTGTTGAAACCTGCATACTGCAAACTACAGGTAGGTGCATTGCTCACCAACGTGTTTGCCGACAATGTAACAAAAGACAAAGATTTACGCTACATCAGCGGTAACGTGCTGACAGGAAAGCAAGTATCTCCGAACGGATTCTTGGGCGCATTCCATAGCCAATTGACTGTTATCCCCGAAGGTGACGACATTCACGAAATGCTTGGATGGATCATGCCGCGTTTCAACCAGTTCAGTGCCAATCGTTCTTATTTCAGCTGGTTGATGGGTAAGAAGGAATATACGTTGGATGCCCGTATCAAAGGTGGCGAACGTCACATGATTATGTCGGGTGAATACGATAAGGTATTCCCAATGGACATTCTGCCCGAATATCTGATTAAAGCAATTATCGCCGGTGACATCGACCGTATGGAAGCACTCGGCATCTACGAAGTAGCTCCCGAAGACTTCGCCCTTTGCGAATTCGTCTGCTCTTCAAAGATGGAACTGCAACGCATCGTTCGTGCCGGACTCGATATGCTCCGTTCAGAAATGGCGTAATCGAATAAGAGATTAAATAATAAAAATTAAAATAAGCGATAGTTGAAATCTTGCGAAACGGCTCTCTGTGGATACAGCATAAACCCAGTACAGCCAATTTTCAACTCTCAACTTTCAATTTTCAATTAAATAAATGAAAGCGTTAAGAAATTATCTCGATAAGATAAAGCCGAACTTTGAGGAGGGCGGCAAATTCCACGCATTCCAGTCGGTGTTTGACGGCTTCGAAACATTCCTGTTCGTGCCCAGCAAGACTGCGAAAACGGGAACGCACATACATGACGCAATCGATAGCAAGCGCATCATGTCGATTGTGGTTATTTCGTTAATACCGGCTTTGCTGTTCGGTATGTACAACGTAGGTTACCAGCATTTCACTCATACAGGTGCTACTGGCAGCTTCATCGAAATGTTTATCTACGGATTCCTGGCAGTACTGCCTAAAATAATCGTATCATACGTAGTAGGTCTTGGCATTGAGTTCGTCGTAGCTCAATGGAAGAAAGAAGAAATCCAGGAAGGATTCCTTGTTTCCGGTATCCTGATCCCGATGATCGTTCCGGTAGACTGTCCGCTGTGGATTCTTGCCGTAGCTACTGCATTCTCTGTTATCTTCGCAAAAGAAGTATTCGGTGGTACAGGTATGAACGTATTCAACGTTGCGTTGATTACTCGTGCATTCCTGTTCTTCGCATACCCGACCAAGATGTCCGGTGATGCTGTTTGGGTGTCAGGAGACAGCATCTTCGGTTTAGGACAAAGCGTAGACGGACTCACCGTTGCCACTCCACTGGGACAGGCTGCTACAACAGGTAGTGTTCCTGCGTTCAACATGGATATGATTACAGGTCTGATTCCGGGTTCTATTGGTGAAACCAGCGTAATCGCTATCCTGATTGGTGCCGTTATCCTGCTTTGGACAGGTGTTGCAAGCTGGAAGACAATGATTTCCGTATTCGTAGGTGGCGCATTCATGGCATGGGTATTCAACTCAATCGGCATGGAAAACAACACAATGGCTCAAATGCCTTGGTACGAACACCTCGTTCTCGGCGGTTTCTGCTTCGGTGCTGTATTTATGGCTACTGACCCTGTGACTTCCGCACGTACAGAAAGAGGTAAATATATCTTTGGATTCCTGATCGGTGTGATGGCTATCGTTATCCGCGTACTGAATCCGGGTTATCCGGAAGGTATGATGCTTGCCATCCTGCTGATGAACATCTTCGCTCCGCTGATTGACTACTGTGTAGTACAAAGCAATATCAGCCGTCGCGAGAAACGCACTATCAAGTCTAACCAATAAATACCGAAAGAAAATGAATACGAATAGTAATAGTTATACTATCATTTATGCTTCGGTAATGGTTATTATCGTAGCATTCCTGCTGG
>ENA-UEQR01001553-UEQR01001553.1-human-gut-metagenome-genome-assembly--contig:-NODE-1553-length-12659-cov-8.946829_pt1 | contig 12659 bp, 13 predicted proteins | sample MGYA00242944_ERZ507941 | MGnify/ENA primary metagenome ERZ507941 (study PRJEB26167, sample SAMN06115398) | human gut metagenome | host: Homo sapiens | place: China:Chongqing | collected 2016-06-23...
ACGAAAAGAAAGGTTTCCTCTCTGTTGTTGCTGATTGTGTTAAGTGCTATTATAGAATCCGTCATTCCTGGGTTATCTCGGACAAGTGCACCTATAAAGGAATTGTTTCCATTTACTGAATAGCATCCGACTATTTTGCAGTGCGACCATCTATAGGGGGCAATCTCAATTGCCGATAGTTCGTTAAATATACAGTTTTTAATAACAATGTTGTCGTGCGAATACTCTCCGATTTCACCCTGACTCTGCGATTCTATGGCGGTAGGGATAGGTGCCCTAGCGTCGTCCGATGTGAATATGCAACTATTAATTGTGATATTTTTGCAAGGAGTGTTGTCAAACGGAATAGCTCCGCTTTGTCCGGTCTGACTGGCGCAAGGCTCTATTTGTACAGATGAGTTATTACTTCCTGACGGATTCCAACAATTTACAAATTTCACGCTATTGATTAAAACATCACAGCATCCCATGAGTTCTACGGCGTGATACAAACCTATATCCTTTAACGTGATTCCCTGAATTACAATGTTTTTTCCGTGTGCAAGTCTTAGAGGGGTCGGCCCCGTCTGACGTGTCTGTCCCTGTCCGTCAATCACTCCGCGCCCTCGTATGGATATGTTACCATTACCCGTATAAACTGGGTGGGGGTTGCCGTCCATGTTAGTTAGAAAAGCGCCAGTTGTATCCAGTATTTTGATTGTCCCGTTTAGGATGATATCAGCGCCGTCTGGAATTATGACGGAGTCCCCGATAGCGATAGTTACATCTGCGGGAATCAGTAGAGACGAGTGGCTGTTTGTGGCGTCGGCTATAGCCTGCGTCAATATTGCATGTTCGTCGCTGCCGTCCTGTTTAATAGGATAGTCAGTGATAGTAATAGAGTTTACTGTTGAATCGGTAAGCAAAAAGTAAGGAGATCCGTCTGTATCCTGGAATTCGACGCGGCCATTTACGGGTTTACTATACATTATTGGATTTGCTGACAAGAGCTTAATTAAATCTGCCTGTACACTTTTTGTACCTGTGAAAGTTTCGGAAGAGTCTTTTCCGGTTACGTTCCGCTTACCTTTATATGTCTCCGTCACCGCTCCGGAGTAGTCTGCCGTATACGTTCCAGTCACTCCCACGTTTAGGCTGGAGCCGTAGGCTTCGGTGACAGCTCCTCCGCGATTGACAGTTGTCACGCCGTCAACATGGTCGGACAGATTGCCGTCGACGTCGATATGATAGTCAGCTGTCGTTTTGATGGTACGATTGGCGGAAGTCTCTGCAATGTCACCAGCTGTGACAGTCTGGTCTCCTGTGACAGTGATAACTCGGTTTTTCGCCCCTATGGTCTGCGTCTCCGAGGCTGTCATGGTGTCGTTGATAACCTGTGCCACGCGGTCGCGGCCGTAGTAAGTCGCCAGCGCGTCTGCGATGGTCGTCGCTACGATGTTAACCCCTGGGACGTATTTACTGCCCTGCGGAATATCACGCTGTGCCTGATATAAATCCCCGCCAAACCAGACAAAGTCGTACTTACTAATATCTTTGCTGGCTTCCAGGTTTTCCTTATCATTGAATGCCACTCCGGACATAATCTTGTCGTAAATCCGCTGATAGTTAAATATAACCACCCAGTAGTCCGTGTTATCTAACTGAATCCCTGCCGGAACGGGAACCTTAGACATATACGCCGTGCCTGTTTTTGGGTCAACAACAACCGTGTTAGGGCTGTACTGGGTCGTGATGTCCCACTGAATCGGATCCGCATAATGAATGGTTTTTAAATCAATCGCAGTGTCCAGTTCCTCCTGGAATTCAAGGATTTTTTTAATAAGCCATCCTAAGTCATACATATACATGTGATTGTCTAATGGCCCGTAGCCTCTGTCAATTTTTGCCATGGTATTACCTCCTTAATATAATCGGAAAATCGCGTAAATTCGTGACTGCGGGTATGCAGCCGTACATATTTTATCGGACTGGTTTCCGCCGATGCAGAACACGTTCTGCGCCATGTCATAATCGGCGTTGTATTCGGCCAGTCCTACATGTTTACTGCTTCCCGCTGCCATCGTGTCGCCGTTCCAGAGAAAAAACAGGATATCACCCCGCTTGATATTTTTAATAGCAGGGCAGTCAAACATTACCCCGTAGGTCGATGATTTCAGGGCAGTGTATAACTCGTAGACGTTGTCTTTTTTCGGGAATCCTGACAAGCCCGCCATAACGCGGGCGGCGTAGCACAGGGAAGTTGCACACCACGCCGCCTTAACCAGGTGGCCGTAATACCAACGCTGAATCGTTTCGACGACGCCTGTATATTCTTTTACGCCCCGGTTAGCCTGGAAAAACTGCACCATTTTATCAGACGGCTTTTCTACTGCGGGGGAGAAGGGGACGCAAGTCCCCGCCTCTGTGTCAATAATATATTTACTCATGGTCGTCTTCTCCCATTTTATCGATTAAACGCTGGAGCGCCAGCGTATTGTTCTGAATCACTTCGGTTAACTGAGCCACCTCTTCGCGGTGGCGTTCGCTCTCTGCGATGCGGTCGGCTCGGGACGTTTCAATCTGATTTTTGTAAAACTGAATAAAAAACCCCGCCATGATAACGACAATCGCCCAGGGGCCAAACTGGCCAACTAAAAACTCTAATGCTTCCATAAAATCCTCCATTACCATACATACAAGCAAAACTGGTCGACAAAATCCTCAGCGATTTTTCGGTAAACGGAAAAGTCAACAATATCCCGCTCCGCCTGAATCATCTGCTGGGTCGTCGTGACGCCAATGTTTCCTTCGGTTCGGTTGCTGTGCGTATATACACGTTTTAGACTGTCCGTTGTTGCCTGGGTGATATCCTGGGACGTGTTGCCCCGGATAGAACTGTCCCGCGTATTATCCTGACTGTCTCGTCTAGTGATGTTCTGATCCGGCTGATACGTTGACACGTTTTCTGCCGACACCTCTGTCTCTTCGCTTCCGCTGTTGTTGACAGTCTCTGTCGTTTCTTCGGTCTGGGAATTCGTTCCTTTATTGCTCCCCGTCAGACTGCCGCTTCTGGTGTCCTCGGTCGTTTCTGTGATGGTTTCGGTTCGGTCATAGTTGTGAATCGCGTTGTATTCATACTGCGTTGTCTGGTACAGTTTTTCCCAGATGGGAAGCTGAATGGTGTTCCAAACATGGATATAGAACCGCATATACTCCGGGTCGGGGTGCATCAGGGGCGTTTTGCCGTGCGTCATTAAAATATAATTAACGGCGGTCGTGGCATCCAGTCCGTCAGGAACGGTCAGGCCGTCAAACAATGACGGGTCGTACTGTAGCAGAGATACAATTCCCTGCCTAGTCCCCAGTTGGTCGGTTATCAGGTTCGGCAGCACTTGGTTCACCTCCTTTTGGGTCGTTGATGATTACCGAGAACGTCGTTCCATACAAGGCGTTGACACGCTCCATGGATTCCTTTAGACATCTATACCAGACCTCTGTCCTGGTGTAGGTCTCAGCCTTGTTTGCTGATACCTCGGACGTAATCATGCGCTCTTTTTTCTCCGGCATCTGCTCCACGCCGATTTCCCGGTAAAAATCCGTCAATACGATGCGCCGCGCCTCCAGAAGTTCCGGGAGCAGAAAGTTCTGTTTTAGGTCACGGTCAAACTGATGCCACGGCGGCGCGCCGTTGTCAGCATCCTGTCCAACCTTTTTTCCTAACTTAGCGTTGTATGCAATAGCGTCCTCGCCGTTGGCCAGCTTCTCCATGATGGCGTCAATCGTTTTCTTGTCGCGGTCGTTCTCGACCGCCACGGCATAGGTAAACCTTGCGTTTTTGCTGGCCTGCCGGATGGCAATATCAAGCATCATCAACTCGTTGGCATACTTGTTGATAATATCCCAGATACCCCGAAAGTCGGGCGTCAGCTTGATAACCTCGCACTCCCGGCCAATTATCAGGGGGCGTGTAAAGTTAAAAAAGCGCGATGCAATCGTCATGCCGACAGGCTGATACTGCAATCCGAACCCGTACGGCGTCGCTGGCTGGGGAACCAGGCCGTAGGTTTTACTGTTAAATACAGTGACGTAACCGCAGCGGAAAAGCTGATAGTAAAAAGCGTCCCTGTCCCAACCGTATTGTGCCGGGGTTGCCTTCGGCAGCCCGTCAATCAGAAACCGGGTTTGCAATCGCTGAAAGAGCGACCGTTCCCAGTAGGACAACGACAACGCGTTGAATGTTGGCAGTTCTGTCCCGCAGGGCCTGTCATAAATCCCGCTGTACAAAGAATACATGCTATCACCTCCTATTCTATAAACACACCGCTGTCCATAAATGCGGCGACCTGCTGCAACTCCTCCAGCCTGGCGGGAGCCGCCAGGGAAAACCCCCGGGTTTTGCAAAACCCCGCTACAGGCGTTCCCATTCGCATGACAGGGAAGCCGTAGGCCGCCTGAAAGGCGTCGTCGTTCAGCGGCGCGTAATATAAAAGACACAGCGTCGCCTGCATGGTCTGCCCTATGGCGGCGGAACCTCCCAGGGTTCCCGCACACTGGACAACAGGCTGTAAGGTCTGAATGACTCCTGACGCCATTTGTCCCAATCCGCTTGCAACGTCGCGGATCCCACCCTTCATAAACGTCGCTAGTCCTCCGCCTACACTCAGTGCTCCTGCCGTGGCTGACACCGTTCCGGCAATCGTATTCTGAATTGGTACGTTACTGGAACCAATGGCATACGGCACGCCGATATTTCCAGACCCTGCATATACGGTATAACTTCCGGCGTCGACCTTTACGGAAATTCCGCCCGTGATACATTCCAGGGACAATGTGACAGTTAGTTCAGATACGTTATTACACTGGTCGACCGGAACCGATACTGTCCCGATAAATGGGAGGTACAACAGCATCTGACAATTCATCCGCTTCCAGTCCTCCGCGGGCCAGGGGATAGCAATATTCGTCTTATGGACATAAACGGGGGACGTTCCCAGGCGTTTGCCTAACACACCCGTGTCAAAATCCCCCAGATACACCTGGACAATGTCTCCTGCGAATACGTCATGATTAACTGGCATCCAAACGCAGGAACGGATCGCCTGAATGGCGGAACCTTGTGCCAGAGAGTTGGCAGAAAAATATTTAAAAATTTCCTCGACGGATGAAAAATCCTTGACAGCGTCATTGATGGTCTTGTTTACATTATAAATCAGTTTTTTAATGTCTAGCCCGCCCATGGCATAGGCCCCGACACCCCCGCCGGCACCTACCGCGGTCAATACGTATGTCCCATATTGTGTGTTTATTTTTCCGCCCGTAATATCCGCCGACGCCGTGAATACCTGCGGAACCTGTGACACGTTTTGACGGGTGTCAGGCAGCCTGGTCTGCGCGCCGGATGCGTCGGCGTTTTTTCCATATTCAATGTAACACGGCGTCGCCAGGATTTCCGTTTTAAATGTCGCCAGTACGTCCATGGCAGCGGATACCTCCCAGACTCCCGCCCTGACGGAACGGATATTGGCAACCCAGTAATAGCCGGACGTCGCAGCAATATACATGACGTTCCAGGCGGGCGTCCCTGAATATTCCACGACAAACACGGGGAAATCCAGGTCAGTATCACGTTTGAATACAATGTCAAAAGACTCCCCGCCGGAATAGTCCCAGCGGAGAGTTGAATTGATACGTTTGTTTGCAGTTCCTAAATAAATTCGATATGCCATATTAGCCTCCTGGAAGAGCGTCCTCCATATAGTACAGGATGGTATTTTCTGTCAGGTCGTCCTGGTAGTCTTTCGCCCAGTGATAAAAAGTGTTGTAATATTCGCCCTTGGCGTTTAACGGAGTTGTATCAACGTCCTCCACATGGTAGGCCGTCGCCAGGGCGTCATAATCATACAGGAGTCCTACCACATACGGGATAGTGACGGCCTTGCCCTTTTCGCTGGCTCCGGAAGTTACGTTCAACTGGTTCGGTGTAACCTTTACACCGCCCTTGTCAACGGGAGACTGCCAGAAGTCGACGCCTTCGTACTGGTCAAGTTTGAGATATCTGTCGTTAAAAATCTCGGGCATAACGTAGGACTCTGCCTTGTACCAGAATTCCCGCAGCATCATTAATCGCTGCATTGACTTCGGGGTATGGCGGAGCAGGTGCATCGGCTGGCCGCCGTCGTCGTTCTTGACAGGGGTCAAATGGAATAACTCTGTATTACGCTCCAGCATATCAGAATCCGCCTTAATGCGCGCTACCATAAATGCTAAAAACTCCTTTAGATGAACAGTCCGCAGTTCATTTGATTTATAGGTAGTGCCGAACTCCTTATTAAACGCATCCGTCAGGTTTACTTTCATACCCGGCTTGCCTGTATTGTAAACAGCCCCGATATGGTTCAGAATCTGGAGCTGGTTCTCGGCTTCCTTATTCAGCTCAATCTCGTTGTTAATCTCAACAGCCAGACCGTAGTAAAACGCCGAGAACTCCTGCTCGCTCCGGAAGGCCTGTTTCAGTTGATATTTAAAACGGGTATAGGACTTTTCGAGGACTTTCATTCCGTAGAACTGGACTTCCAGCGGATACTGTTTATTGATAGTGTAATGGTCAATGCTCTGGCCGTCCTTAATCTGCTCCGCGTTGATATTGGTGTTCCAACTTCCTTCGGCCTCGTTCCCCTTGTAAAAATAGCTGATTTTTCTGGTAATCATACCGAACTCCTGCTCAGTGCGTTCAATCAGTCCATAACGGGCAGAGTAGGGGCGGATGGCTACCAGGGTGCGAATAACCTGAGTAGACAGGGCGTTCAGAGTATTTTCGTAACCCGATTTTAGCAGGGCCTCGCCAACGGTGACAAAACTGGACGTATCAACGGCCTGTAGGGTCGTCTGTGCGCCAAAAATCTGCTGTGCGGCTGCGTTTACGATGGTGTAAACGTCGGTCGGAATCATACTGTTAGGCATAGTGCTCTCCTTTCATTATTTAATCAAACCTGTGATAATGTCGTCAATCCCTTTCGGGGCAGGGTCTGTAACGGATGGCTGCGGGGACTGCATCCCCTGCTCAATCAGTTTATATACATCGGCCCAGCTTTTCGGCTCGAATGGAGCTGGTGCTGGTGCTGGTGCTGGAGCTGGAGCTGGAGCTGGTGCTGGAGCTGGTGCTGGAGCTGGTGCTGGAGCTGGTGCTGGAGCTGGAGCTGGTGCTGGAGCTGGTGCTGGAGCTGGTGCTGGTACACCTTTTAGATATTCTCTGTAGGCCTCAAACACGCGGCAAAAATCGGTGAATGTTAATTTCTCGTTCATTTTCGTTTTCCTTTCTCTGTTTTCCTATATGAAAAATGAGGGGATATGGAAAACAGAAATCCCACCCCTCACCCTTCCGAGGTGTCTGCTTTGTGGGGCCTCCCCTCTCTTATAATTTACTACACTAAATTCTAAAAGTCAACGCTTAATATCAAAGTATGCCAGGAAATCCAGCATAGTCTCCACCGCGTCAAACGTCAGAAGGCCGTAGTTAAACAGCTGACGAATCTCTGGATTCTCGGCCTGACAGATAACGCGCTGCTCCGGTGTGTCCTTGTAACGATTCCTGGAATTATGCCTGGAACGACAGGCGTAGGCACTTGTTCCGTTGTCCCAGATATAAATTCCTCCGCAGGACAGCAGTGGAGAATACCCCGCCAGCGACTTAGGCTTAACCAAATCCAGATTATCGTACGCAAACTCGTTCTGCATCGCGACGCGGTAGGCTTTGCTTTTTGGATTGTACTTAGCCATATGCCTGGCCATGGCGGTCTCCTGACGCTTTTCAATAACCTTCTGGGACTTCGGCAGCGCGACGAATACACCAGACGGAAGCATCTTGTACTCTTCGCCCTTGCGAATCATCCTGGACACCTCATTCACAAGGCCCAGCTCCGCCAGAATCGGGGAGTCAATCCGGGCGGCGTTTGATAGCAGCCAGCATATCAGGGGCTGCTCCCCTTCCAGCTCGCGGTTTCCGCAGATGGTTGTGTATCCATTGTAAAAACCACCCCCCTCGTCAGCCCTGGTTACAACAATCTTTTCCGGGATAAACTCATCAAAAACCCAGTCAGTGAACCTCCGCCCCGAAAACCCTTTGATGCCCGCTATCTGATACAGTGACAGGGCCGCGCCTCTGCGTTTATTTACCACTCGCTTTCCTATCTCGTCCTCGGCGTCTTTATACTCGACGCTGTAATCGGCAATACTATAGGTATCGCCCTGTTTAAAAAACGCCGTTTTATATCCCTCTTTTTCCAGGGGTATAAACGGGTCATAATCAGGGTTAGTCGCGCAGCGGTCTAGCTCTGTTCCTGTACGTCTGGAGAATATAAAGTATCGGTCAGACTCTAACAGGTCTTTTAGTACTCCATAGGTTTTCCCAACCTGACGGGGGCCAATAATCACGTGACACCAGGCACCCAGGGAACGAATGGCTGGAATATCCAGCCACCCGTCAGAAGTATAAATACTACTGCTCATTTTTCACAACCTCCAGCAGATAGTCAATCAGTGCTTTTTCGTCCTCTTCAGACAGGTATACGGCGTATTTATTATAGTACGCTCCGTTGGTTCCCTTATCCTGGGGAACAGCGATAAAATAGCCGCCTGCTTTTTTCTCAATCAGGCGCATGTTGTAAAGCGCAAAACCGCGGCAGGACAACGTAAATGTCACCAAATTATCGGATACGACGCGCACATTTTTCACGCTATAGCCTACTGCCTCCAGGTCAATATAAACTTTCTCTGTGTTGTTGTTGTTGTTGTTCTTAAATCCCATAATGTTTTCTCCTTTTTCTATTCAACGATAATCTCCGCCACCATGTCCTTGATGGATTCGGGCCGTTCCGCGTTTACCAGATACTCGCGCGGTCGCATAATAATGTAGCTCGCCGTTCTGGTACGGCGTTTAAAATCTGTGCGGCTCCTGACTGGTACATCAACATAGGTCAGAGCCTGGCCTCCGGCGTCGGCAATATATAGTCCGTCCGCCAGCTTATCAATATTTCCTTCCAGGGCTTTCCGGCCCTGCTCTTTTCCCACGCCTGCGATAGTCGTTTCAATAGTATACCGTTCTCCGTCCCAGGCTTCGGCTGCGTAACACTTCGCGTGGAGGAACCTAAACCGCCGATAACCATAGTCAACGGTCGGATGCTCGTCTTCTGCCACACCAATGTAGACCGTTTCACCCCTGCGGTTGACGGCTACGGCATTCCGTGCGATACACTGGTCAATAATACGCTGGTTGTAATGGTCAACGGCGGGCATTTTCGGCCCTTCATACTTGACACTGTCCGTATCCCAGTAAATCAACCGCTCCCAGCCTACCGCTTTTTGCAACTCCCATAACCGCAGGCGAGACAACGAGGACGTCCATAGCCCCCACAAAAACGGGAACTTTTTCTGCTGGGTCTTAATGACGGCCTCGTCCTCCATGGCCGCCAATTTATCCTCCCATTTAATCTTATTGTGCTCCATCACCTCCTCAAAAAGGATATCAAACTCGTCCCGAACCGTTTTCTGGGCGCAGGCGCCAAATATAGTGTTTACGCATACCTTTGCGAATACTCGCTCAGGGCCATCCTCTGCGGACTCCTTGACTCTAAACTTATCAAATACCGCCTCGCGGAACTCATCAGGCAGATATTCCAGCTTAAACGCCAGGATGTCAACGCCGCAGAAATCCGTATAGGTATAGGCTTCACGGAATCGCTGATAGTCATTACTGTCCAGGTAGGCAAACGCCGCGTCGGCTCCCAGGACGCGGCCATTATCCAGGCCGCGGATCCCCTCAACTGCTTCCGTCTTAGACAGGGACAGGGTTGGATTCGGACACTCGGGTCTCACCTGGATATTCTCCAGATATACCTTACCCAACCAACCGTAGCCCTCGTCAATCAGCGTGCTCAGTTCGTCCTCTTCGACATCCTCCGGCAGCAGAAACGGCTCACCCGCTGGAAACTTCCATAGAGCCTGCTCAGACGGGTGCGCGCTCTTTAAATCGTAGCTATTGCAATTCTCATAAGTACGCGACGCGCGCCAGCGCGTCCCATGGGTATCGCCACCCGCCATGCAGTGATAGGCCAATTCCAACTCATGTTTTCCCAGGGACAGGGCGCGCATGGCATGTTGTACTTCTCCTGTATGTAAATGACGATTCACCTCTTCGATAACCATTGACGTATTGGTCAATGGAATCGTTGCTGCATTGTATCCATGTTCCGCCTTTAATCTCTCAATGGCCTCATATAGTCCCTGAACGTCGTTGACAATATAGTCGAATTCCTGCTGTGTCAGGGGCGTGTCAGGTGTACGGTATACACTGTAATCTAAATCACCTTTCAACTTCGGATGCAGACATCCCTTTGTAGCCCCTGCCAGGGACTTCTGGAATAGCTTTAAACTGTCCCTGAACTCAATGCCGTTACCAAACCGTAGATACAACGCCTGTCTGGCCTTGGTGTACAGGGCGTTTTTAATCGTCCAATCTTCGTGCAAAATCTGGGCCATATACTGATATTCATATCCCAGGTTATGGATATAGATGGACAGGTAGTCACTACCTCCCAGTGACCAGGAATCTATCAGGCCGTCGATCACTTCCTCCAGTTCTTCAATATACCGGACTACCATATTAACGCCGCCAATATTCAAGGCGAACGAATAGGCAAAACCGTCCTCTTCTGTATTGGTCGTTTCGATATCCAGCGTCGCGGTTAAATTAACATAGTAGCGTTTACCCCGCCGCCGTCTGACCTTGACAGGCTTTAGCCTCCGGAATGCCTCCAGGGCTTCGGCGGTGGTCGTGCATACCTGTAAATCTTGTGATTGTCGCACAATGCTAGCGTCTCCTTCGTTTTTTCATATATGCCAGCAGGGCCGCCCCCTTCTGGCGGGACTCCTCGACCCCCCGTGCCGCCTCGGCGGCTTCGTCCAGGGCCTCGGTACGGTTCTCGGTTATGGCCTGATACAGTACGTCGGACGAATATAACCGCTCAGCGGCATCCGTAAAATATCGTTCTATCTGTTCATAAAATTCGTCATAGGTTCCGACAAAGCCATGATTAACCGCCGTGGCGTAACGCTTCCAGTCTGTCTCACGCTGTCCCTGAACAGTTGACGTTTTTGCCGACATGAATTCACGTATTGACGTATACTCTGCTCTTAACTGGCTTAGCGTCATTCTGTCAGGCCTTTCTTTAAACCTTCGGCGGCCTCCCAGGTTAGCCTGCGCCGTCTTATATACTCCGCCAGTTAGTCCGGCGCGTTCTAATCGCAGTAGTCTCTGATTAGCAGCCTTAGAGGCGCGCCGGACGGCCTTCACTAACTCCGCCTTGGTTAGTTCGTTGACGGGGCCGGCGTCATAATCGGCCCATGTTTTTTCTTTGATTCTTGCCATTATTTACGCATCGCCCTCCACATCGCGAACGAAAAACCGACATACCATATTAATATCAACCATTCCATTATCGTCTACTCCTTCTAATAAACAACACGGCCAGTCCCTGGAACAGGTTCCAATCAGTCTCTTTCTGCTTCTCGCGGCGGTTGATTTCAGTACGTATCTCATCAACAGACCCTAACCAATCATCCTGACCAGTTTCAGCCAATAGATATAGACCCCTTACACCTTTCAGCTCGTATATCTTGTATACTCCATGCTTATGATTTACTATCATTTCAGTAGTTCCCCCTTCTTTATGGTTAGCTTTTCGTCCGTGTCCTCGCCTATGATATCAATATATTCATAGATGAGGCGGCGGACGTTACCCTGATAAACGGCGACCATAGCCGCCTGGCGGATATTGGCAGCCCTAATGTAGTAGTCCGTCACCTGAATTCCGCCGCGGAATATAGCGATATAATAGTTCTGAGGGATTTTAGTCATAATTAACAGCCTCTCCCCGCGTCATAAAAAAATGAATTCCGGGCGCGCACTCAACCCATCTGTCGGTACAATATCGCGGCTCCTCTACTACTGATCCGACGGTATACGTAAACGTGCTATCCCAATCACTAAAAACCGAATCCAACCCCGCGTCCCGTCCATCGAGGGTAGTTATAGATATAACTTTTGCCTTATCACATCGACATTTTCGACTTGTCGCGCTACTTCTTCTTGCATCATCTAATATCAGTAACTCTATAATATACCCCGCGGCCTTCTTATATCCAATAAAAGCTCCTTTTTCTGGACACGCCATAGCTAGCATGACTGTACTCTCATCATATTGCACACCTATTAAACGTACACCGCTTAGTTTTGCTTCGCGCAGGTCGGCACGGCACAGGTTGGCAAGGCACAGGTTGGCACTGCGCAGGTCGGCACGGCGCAGGTTGGCATTGCACAGGTTGACATTGCGCAGGTCGGCATCGCACAGGTTGGCATCGTGCAGGTCGGCACTGCGCAGGTTGGCACCGCGCAGGTCGGCACCGCGCAGGTTGGCATCGCACAGGTTGGCACCGCACCACAGGTTGGCACGGCGCAGGTTGGCACCGCACAGGTTGGCACCGCGCAGGTCGGCATCGCACAGGTTGGCACCGCACAGGTTGGCACCGCGCAGGTCGGCACCGCGCAGGTTGGCATCGCGCAGGTCGGCATCGCACAGGTTGGCACCGCGCAGGTCGGCATCGCACAGGTTGGCACAGCACAGGCT
>ENA-UEQR01001559-UEQR01001559.1-human-gut-metagenome-genome-assembly--contig:-NODE-1559-length-12625-cov-6.242110_pt1 | contig 12625 bp, 9 predicted proteins | sample MGYA00242944_ERZ507941 | MGnify/ENA primary metagenome ERZ507941 (study PRJEB26167, sample SAMN06115398) | human gut metagenome | host: Homo sapiens | place: China:Chongqing | collected 2016-06-23...
ACGAATTCTCATCCGAGCGCGCTTAGACGCGCTCAAAAAGGCTCCTTGAAGCCCAGCCTCACATAACAGCGCATCAAATTCCAACAGACGCATCGCATCATCCTCTGTAATCATTTCAACGTGGATGTTCATTTTCTTAGCTACCTCAGTCAATTTGTGCAGAGCACCTTTATTGCTGGGAGGAAATTTCTCCTGTGGATCGACCAATACAGCGAGACTGTAACGGGAAGCCTTTGCCGACTTCGGTGCACGCCATATTTTCTTGTTAAAGTTATCCAGCGTATTGGCAAAGAAATCCTGCTCTGCATCATTAAGCTGATTCAGGGGAAGAAAATGAATGCCCTCGATCTGATTTCTGGGATGAGTATTCAAAGCCACTCTTAACAATGGGCAAGGGTAATTCTCGAAAATAAAACGCGCAATCCGTTCCAGACCTTTTTCCCGGCATTTGCCAAAGTAAATATTCAGGTACCAGATATCATCCTTGATGTCATTCTTCTGTATCCATTGATAACAAAGGGCTTGCAGACTACGGTCCATCCGCACCCCCGTTCCAGCCTCCATTTTGTTGATGATATCAACATCCGGAATGACTTTCTGTCCTCTCGTTTGGGCTAGCAGCGAACAGTAATACCCTTCAGAGTTATAGCTGTAATCATTGCTAAGATTAATAACTAACTTCCGGTCTTTCTCCACCGGCTTGTTTTTTAGATAGTCGGAAACAGTCAGGACACTACTTGTCTCGTAATACGGTTTCCAGTCATCCAGATTATCCAACAGGATTAACACATTATTCATAATGGTTAAAAATTAAACCTACAAGAGGATATTAAGTAAATTGGGCGCAAATATAGACATATTATTCACTCCACATCACGCAACAGACTAAATTATTTTTGCAGTAGAAAACGGGTAGAAAAAAAGAGGATTATTCGTATCTCATGGAGCTTGCCGGATTGATCTTGGTAATCAAAAATGAAGGGCCAATCAACATCAATACAGAAGCAAACAAAGTGCCCAAATTAATCAAGATAAAAAGTAAAACATTAAAAGATACCGGGACAGTATCTACATAATAAGTCTCCGGATCAAGTTTGAAGAGTCCGAATTGAGATTGAAGAATACAGAATGCCAAACCAATAGCATTGCCCCAAAGCATGCCTTTGCCAATCAAAAAGACTGCAAACCAAAGAAAGGTTCTGCGAATCGTGAAATTATTGGCTCCTAATGCTTTTAAAATCCCAATCATATTGGTGCGTTCGATGATAATAATCAGTAAACCGGAAATCATGGTGAAGCCGGCAACTCCTATCATCAAAATCAGAATCACCCATACGTTCAAATCCAATAAATCAAGCCAGGCAAAGATTTGAGGATTCAGTTGTTCGATGTTACGCACATAATACACACCTCCCAGTTCATCTTGCCTGTTGTCAATATCAGTTGCGATCTCATAGGTTATATCTTCCAGTTTATCATAATCTTTCACCTGTAATTCCACACCGGTCACCTGTTCCGGTTGCCAACCGTTCAAGCGATTCACCAGATTAAGATCCGTCAGTAAAAAGAGGTTGTCGTATTCGGAGAAGTTCGTCTGATAAATTCCGGCAATCGTCAGGCGACGAGCGCGAATATCATCCTGTATATAATAGGTATATATCTTATCTCCCAGTTTCAACTTCATTTTAGTTGCCAACGCTTTCGAGATAAGCACTTGATTGGTAGATACTGAATCACTGAAAACAGGAATCTCCCCTTCTACCAAATACTCTTTTATAAAATGGGGGTCGAACTCCGGACCTACCCCTTTTAACACCATTCCCTGAAAAGCGTCATCGGTCTTAATCATACCCGGTTTGGTAGAGAAACGCTGCACATGGCTTATCTCCGGATAATCAGCAAGAGCAGTCATCATACTGTCTCCTACCACAATCGGATGGGTTTCGTAAGAACTGACCGCATCCAGATTAGTTATCTGAATATGCGACCCGAATCCTATGACTTTATTTCTCACCTCACTTTTGAACCCGATAACTACCGCCACCGCAATAATCATCACAGCCAAGCCAATAGCAATACCCGCCATGGCAATGAGGACCGCAGGACGTGACACCTGCTTTCCGCCATCGCTTTCACGATAGATACGCCGAGCTATGAAAAGTGATAGAGACATTGGGTTAAGTATTAAGTATAAAGTATTAAGTATTAGACATAAAGTATTAGGCAATTATACACACGAGCAAACACACAAGAAGCTACGGTTAATACTTAATACCTAATACTTAATACTTAAATTTCATTCTGTTCTTCCCGGATATGCTTCCAAAGCCTTCTGCAAGACAAAAAGCGCACGGGTTAAATCTTCTTTCTTCAATACGTAAGCAATACGAACTTCATTGATGCCGGAACCCGGAGTGGTATAGAAACCGGAAGCCGGAGCCATGAATACCGTCTGACCTTCATATTCAAAATCAGAGAGACACCATGCACAGAACTTGTCGGAATCATCTACCGGGAGTTTCGCTACTGTATAGAAAGCTCCCATCGGGATGGGTGAATAAACACCGGGAATACGGTTCAAACCGTCAATCAGGCATTTACGACGTTCTACATATTCATCATACGTTTCACGAGAATACTCTTCCGGAGCATCCAAAGAGGCCTCTGCAGCAATCTGTCCGATCAATGGAGGACTCAAACGAGCCTGGCAGAACTTCATGACAGCATCGCGTATCTCCTTGTTTTTGGTTATCAACGCACCAATACGAATACCACATTCTGAATAACGTTTGGATACGGAGTCAATTAATACCACATTATTCTCAATACCTTCCAAATGGCAGGCAGAGATATAAGGAGAACCGGTATATATAAATTCACGATATACTTCATCGGAGAAAAGGAACAAATCGTACTTCTTTACAAGGTCACGAATCTGATTCATTTCACGACGGGTATACAAATAACCGGTAGGATTGTTGGGATTACAAATAAGAATCGCTTTGGTACGCTCATTAATCAGTTCTTCAAACTTCTCTACTTTCGGAAGAGAAAAGCCCTCTTCAATGGTCGTAGCAATGGTGCGGATCTTTGCTCCGGCAGAGATTGCAAATGCCATATAGTTAGCATAAGCCGGTTCCGGAACAATTATTTCATCTCCCGGATTCAGGCAGGAAAGGAAGGAAAAAAGTACGGCTTCCGAACCTCCTGATGTAATGATTATATCGTCTGCTGTAAGGTTGATATTGAATTTCGCATAATATCCTACTAATTTCTCGCGATAGCTACGATAACCGGCACTTGGACTATACTCCAATACCTTCCGGTCAATATTGCGTATCGCGTCAATCGCGGCCTGAGGAGTGGGCAGATCAGGCTGTCCGATGTTCAGGTGAAACACATGGACTCCGCGTTGCTTGGCAGCGTCTGCCAAAGGAGCCAGTTTTCTGATAGGAGATGCAGGCATCTCGTTTCCGCGAATGGATATGGTTGGCATAATTTTAACTACAAATTACTTAATTACTATTTACTTTATCTACTTGGAGCTGCAAATGTACGCAATAATTTGAATACAGAGACATAAAAACTTTAAAAACCTTAGCAAGGTTAAAATCGTTATGGTAATTTGAAAAGAAAGCTATACATTTGTCATACGGAAAACTTAAAACAATATCATAATGACCATACACCTTATCTCATTTGCTTCAATACTTCACAAACAAGCCTCGCTGCGCAATTCGCACGAAGCAATTCTGAGTGAACTTGAAAAATATTACACTGTCAAACTCATCGATTATCAAGATATGGATAAGTTGGGCAGTGATGATTTCAAAATCATTTTTATCGCTACCGGAGGTGTGGAAAGACTGGTCATCCAGCACTTCGAACGTCTTCCCCGCCCCGCCATTTTATTGGCCGATGGCATGCAGAACTCACTTGCTGCGGCATTGGAAATCTCCACATGGTTACGGGGACGTGGAATGAAGAGCGAAATACTACATGGCGAATTACCTGCTATCATCCTGCGTATTCATACACTTTATAATAATTTCCGTGCACAACGTTCCTTATTCGGCAAACGTATCGGAGTCATCGGAACTCCTTCTTCCTGGTTAGTTGCCAGTAACGTAGACTACCTGTTGGCAAAACGTCGTTGGGGAATCGAATATGTAGATATTCCATTGGAACGGATTTACGAACAATTTCAACAAATAACGGATGAGCAAGTCGGAGCATCATGTGCGGCTGTAGCATCGCAAGCTCTTGCCTGCCGCGAAGGAACTCCCGAAGATTTAATCAAATCCATGCGGCTGTACCGGGCGATAAAAAAGGTGTGTCAGGAAGAAAATCTGGAAGCACTGACATTGAGCTGCTTTAAATTGATTGAACAAATCGACACTACCGGATGCGTGGCATTATCTTTATTGAATGATGACGGGATAATAGCAGGTTGCGAAGGCGATCTTCAATCTGTATTTACGCTATTAGCAGTGAAAGCGCTTACGGGAAAGGACGGATTTATGGCAAATCCTTCCATGATTAATTCCCGTACGAACGAGCTGATATTAGCACACTGCACCATAGGACTCAAACAAACGGAGAGATACATTATCCGCAATCATTTTGAAACAGAAAAAGGAATTGCCATACAAGGGTTACTTCCGACAGGAGACGTAACGATTATAAAATGCGGCGGTGAATGTCTGGACGAATATTACTTATCTACTGGAACATTGACTGAAAATACCAATTATATTAATATGTGCCGCACGCAAGTACGCATCCGCATGAATACTCCAGCCGAGTATTTTCTGAAGAATCCTTTGGGAAATCATCATATTATGCTTCATGGTAACTATGAAGATACATTGAACGAGTTTTTCCAGGCAAATGCTTGCAAAAGAACTGAATAACATCTCAAAACATCCTTAAAGAAAGCGCCTCCTTAATAAACAAAATAAATTATCAGTTTATTAAGGAGGCACTTTGGAGATTGACTAAATTCTATTTCTTTATTCTATTTCTCTTTCTTCCCATTTTCCATTATGCCACTCTGCAACTGAAGTAAAGCCTGCCTTCTTCAAAGCAGCCAATGCTTCGGAGCGTCCATTATTAATCCGTTCCGGATAATGCGCATCACTGTTTACCTGTACTCTGATACCCAACTCTTTCAGGAAAGAGAAATATCGTTTATTGGGATAGAATGTTCCTAAATCATGATAAGATTTAGTGTTTATTTCAACGATATAGCCGTGTTCGGCAATGGCCGTGAAGTATCCGCGAACCAATGTATCATACCACGGTTCATCCAATAACCCCGGACGATAGCAGGAAGCATTGTAGTGCATCTTATCCGCATGACCTACAATATCAAATCCCCCTAATTCTACCATACGAAGCAGATTCTTATAATAAAGGTGAACCACATAATCCAAGTCACCATCGAAATGCTTGTCTATTAATTGACGGAAAGTATCTGCCGGAGTATCAATATCCACGATTTCCCGCTCCGGAGAATACAGCATGTGTACCGAACCGATCCGGTAATCAAGCGGTAAATCCTGAAAACGAGGCAAAGAAGGATTGCTGTCCTCATCCAGATAATCTATTTCAAGGCCGATTGCCAATTCTATTTTATCAGCATACTTTTCTTTGAGACGGGAGAATTCAGAAAGGTAATCATCCATCCGATCCCATTCCATTGTCCATGCAGTAGAGAACGGCAACGGGGCATGGGAAGAAATGCCATAGGAAGTAAAGCCTTCGCTGATAGCAAAGCGGATAAAATCTTCCATATTAGCCCGTCCGTCGCAATACAGGCAATGACTATGATAATTGGTCAGGTTTGTCATAAAGGTTTATGTTATCAGGGGTATCTGGTTATCAGAATTTTCGGGTTTATTGTTATTCGGAATTCAACCTTCTATTTCGCTGAGTTCCAACCAGCGCATAGTCTTTTCATCAATCAGGTCATTCACTTCCGGCAATCGTTTTGACTTCTCGGTCAGTTCGTCCACAGAGAGCGTACCGCTGCACAGCTGTTCTTCAATCTGCGCCTTCTCCGTTTCCAGTTCGGCTATTTCTTTTTCCAGTTGTTCAAACTCACGTTTTTCTTTGAAGCTCATCTTCCGCTTATCATTCAGACGGACACGGGCCGTCTTCTCCTCCTGCGGTTTCTCAGCCTCTTTTTCCTGTTGCGCTTTCGCATCTTTCCAATCTCGGTAATCACTGTAATTTCCGGGAAAGTCACGGATATCTCCCTGTCCGTTGAATACCATTAAATGATCCACTACCTTATCCATAAAGTAACGGTCGTGTGACACCACAATGACACAACCTTTGAAGTTCTGAAGATATTCTTCGAGCACGTTCAAAGTTATAATATCCAGGTCGTTGGTAGGCTCGTCAAGCACCAGAAAGTTGGGATTACGCATCAGAACCGTGCAGAGATACAGACGGCGACGTTCACCTCCACTCAATTTATAAACGTAGCTATGCTGCGTTTCGGGAGTAAACAGGAAATGTTGAAGGAATTGGGATGCCGTCAGTTTCTTGCCGTTGCCCAGTTCTATGACCTCGGCAATATCCTGTACCACATCAATCACCTTCATCTGTTCGTCAAACTGGAGACCGTCCTGCGAATAATAACCGAAACGAACCGTTTCGCCGATATCCACCGTACCGCTATCAGGCTGTACCTGCCCCATGAGTATCTTGATAAATGTAGACTTTCCCGTTCCGTTGTTGCCTACAATTCCCATTTTCTCATAACGGGCAAAAATATAAGAGAAATCATCCAGAATCTTCAAGTCACCGAAACTCTTATAAAGATGATCGGCTTCGAATATCTTGCTGCCGATATAAGAGGCTTTTACTTCCAGTTTCACATTATCATTGCGGATATGTTGCTTCGCCACCTTTTCAAGTTCGTAGAAAGCATCTTCCCGATAACGGGCCTTATGTCCGCGTGCCTGCGGCATCCGGCGCATCCAGTCAAGTTCGGTACGATAGAGGTTATTGGCACGTTCTATCTCCACACTTTTTGCGTCGATGCGTTCCTGACGTTTTTCGAGGTAATAGCTATAATTCCCTTTATATTGATAAAGCTGCCGATTGTCTATTTCGATAATCTCCGAGCAGACACGGTCGAGGAAATAACGGTCGTGCGTCACCATGAGCAAGCTGAGATTGGTACGGCGGAGATATTCTTCGAGCCATTCGGTCATATCCAGATCAAGGTGGTTGGTAGGCTCATCAAGAATCAACAAGTCCGGTTCGGTAATCAGGGCGTTAGCCAAGGCGACACGTTTCAACTGTCCGCCGGAGAGCTGCTTCACTTTCTGGTCGAAGTTACGGATTTTGAGTTGGGAAAGGATTTGCTTGGCTTTCTGTTCATATTCCCATGCCTCCTCCTGGTCCATACGCACCAAAAGCTCATCCAGTCCGGGATGTCCATCGGTTTCCATACAACGTTCGTACTCCTTTATCAGTTCCACGGTACTGTTGCCGTGATGAAAACAAGCCTCAAGGACGGTCAATTCTTCAGGATATTGCGGGTCTTGCTCCAGATAATCGACACGAAGGTCACGACGGAAAACTATATTTCCGTTATCATATCCTTCTTTGCCTGCGATGACATTCAACAAGGTTGTTTTTCCGGTACCGTTCTTGGCGATCAGTCCCACACGCTGGCCTTCGGCAATGCCAAAAGATATATTTTCAAAAAGAACCAAGTCACCGAAGGACTTGGTCAGGTTGTCTACTTGTAAATAAGGTACTGCCACGTAGTTTAGTAATTAGTTAGGTAGTGGTTAGTGATTAATAATCACGGATTTATATTCTTCAATAACATTGCAAGGCTGCCCTGCTTTTACTTTGCTCCAAGCTATCTTCATCGGGTCGATAATCCGGTCCTTGTAGTCAAGTACAGGAGCTTCACGGTTGCCGTCAATCAAAGTCTTCCATTCCATGCCTTCCACTTCGTTGGCCAGAATGGTGCATACCGTTATGCCGATTGCCAGCCATTCGTCCTTTTTCTTCGGTCCTATCTTGCCACTGTCAATCACCTGCTGAAGTTTCTCCAAGTCGTCTTCCACTCCCTGAAAATCTTTCTTCAGTTCCTCTTTCACGGTAGATACCACCCACTCGTAGCTTTCATTAATCTGATAAATCTCGGAGAGACGGACAGGAATAAGTTCCGCCGGATATTTCTCACCCTCCTTGCGAATCTCCAGAGTGGCGATAACCTCCTCTGCTTCCTTCACACTTCCGCCTTTGGGAACGGTAAACGAACATTCGAAAGCGATATTGCCGATACCGGTAATCCACAGGTGAGAAGTATAGTAGTTTCCTTCCTCCTGAAACATTTCCTTGCTATATGCACTCTCCAATGCCCCGACCTTCACCAATGAAGCCGATTCATTCTCTTTCAGTTCCTGCCGAACGGCATCCCTGCCGTAAGTAGCATTGCCTTTAAATGCAGATATACGAAAGTTTCCCGTCCATACATCGGGATTATAGAAAAGAAAAGAGCCTTCGCCGTCTTCAAACTCATTCCAGTCCGACGGATAGTTCATAGAAAACCATGCTCCGGGAGAGATAAATTTCTTGCCTTGCATCCTTTTTCATTAAAATGATTACTCGGGCAAAAATACGAAAAAAAGTGTTCACTACTTCCCTATCGGTTGTATTTTCCTGCGTACTTCTTTGGAAATCTCCAAAAACATATAATTCAGCTTTCCGGAATGGATACCTTCTTCGTTCTCTTTGTACTTCTTGTTGGCATATTGTTTGGATTTCTCGAAGGTGAGCAGAGACATTTCGTTCTGTGATTTACCTACCATGGTGGAATCCAGTTGCTCGTCGGGGAAGAAATCATCCAAGTCAACATCCCCAATCATTGTTGTTTCAAGGAAGTTCATGTCTTTATGGGAGTTGTCGGTATAATACCCCACGAACATGTGTCCCGGAGTACGTACCAGAATCGGGTCTATATTGATAGAACGAAGCAACGACGCAAACAACACACTACCGTCCACACAGTTGATTTGTGAAGAGTCCAGTGCATCATCAAACGTGCGGACCCGTTGCGAGAAAACAACATTGCTCGACAGGCTGGTATTGGAAACCGAACTGTAACGGAATTTGCGTTTCTGCAAGATGTTCCAAAGAGCATAGACTTGCTTGTCTACCACACCTTTCGCCTGACTCTGGTATCCCAGAAAACGATTCACGATACGGGTATTCAACGCTTCGCGAAGCAATTGGTCAATCATAGGATTTTCTTCATTGACATAGGCGGCAAAGAAGATACTGGTATCATAAAATTTTGTTCCGTTTGCCACATATCCCAACAGACACTCGTTGATGCTGCGTACTGAAAAAGTACGCACCCGCTGGCCTAAGTCGTCTCCGTTCATTTCCACCTTCACGGCTACGCTGACCGGCTCGGCTTGAACATTATTTTTCAATGCTTCATAATTCCAGATTATATCAGGATAAATGGTATACTCAGTCCGCGGTTTATTGAGAACGAACTCCGACACGGAACGGGAGAAGAAAGGCGTCTCCGCCACCTCGATACGCACACGGCTATAAGCGGTTCTTGATTTCACCCGCACGGCAATACATGACTTCGGATTTCCCAGATACATAGAGTCCGAAGGCGTGATTACTTGCGCATCCGTGGTGGCTACCGACAGTATGGCGGAAGGAAAGATATTCCCTCCCAGATCATCAACAATCTCGAAACCGGAATTGAAAGAGGTGTATTTAAAAACGGAAATCCCTCCTATCAGAAGGAAAAGGACGATGATCGCCCCTACCACTTCGCGCCTGTGATTTTTCAAGTCAAATTTTATCATTGCTTGCAAGTTGTATTTTAATCTATTGCTATTCTATTTCTCTAACAAAGATAACAAATAACAAACGTTTTTTCCTCCCCCGGCCAATAAAAACTATTAAATTTCGTCCGAACAGCCGTATTCCGCCGAATGTAATACGATTGTAATATTTGTTTCATCCGCCCGTAACAAAGTCTCCTCATCTTTGTCCCGAAATAAAAAAAAGACTAACTTTGTCATATCACATTAATACATATATCTTATGAACGAAACCCGTATTTTAGTTGTCGACGATGAAGAAGACCTCTGTGAGATTCTGAAATTCAATCTTGAAAACGAAGGTTATGAAGTGGATACCGCCAATTCTGCCGAAGAAGCGCTAAAAATGGACATCAGCAGTTATCACCTGATTCTCCTCGATGTAATGATGGGAGAAATCTCCGGCTTCAAAATGGCGAATATGTTGAAAAAAGACAAGAAAACAGCTAAAGTGCCCATTATCTTTATCACAGCCAAAGATACGGAAAACGATACGGTCACAGGCTTTAACCTGGGAGCGGATGATTATATTTCCAAGCCTTTCTCCCTGCGTGAAGTGATCGCACGTGTGAAGGCCGTACTCCGGCGTACCGCAACAGCGGAAACGGAAAGAGCCCCCGAACGGCTCGTCTATCAGTCATTGGTCATTGATATTACCAAGAAAAAGGTTAGTATCGACGGCGAAGAAGTGCAGCTTACTAAAAAAGAATTTGAAATATTGCTTCTATTGGTACAGAACAAAGGACGTGTATTTTCACGCGAAGATATCCTCACCCGCATCTGGAGCGATGAAGTTTACGTGCTCGACCGTACTATCGACGTAAATATCACCCGCTTGCGGAAAAAGATAGGCGAATACGGCAAATGCATTGTCACCCGCCTCGGATACGGATACTGTTTCGAAGCAGAATAATTATTGATTATGAACCTACCTGTCAATCAAAAACATTTCCTCTCTTTCAGCCGGAAACTCTTTCTTTCGGTCATTTCGTTGTTCCTGGTATTCGCGATCTGTTTCATCGCCTATCAGTACCAACGGGAAAGGGAATATAAAGTCGAACTGCTGAATACACAGTTACAAGACTATAACAGCCGGCTGTACGAACAACTGAACGATAGTCCAGCTATCGAAGAAACTACCGACAAATATATCCGTGACCATGCATTGAAGGATTTGCGTGTGACGCTGATTGATTTGCAGGGAAATGTCATTTATGACAGTTATAAGACGCAAGAAATAAAACACGAAAACCACCGCGACCGTCCCGAAGTGCAGAGAGCCTTGAAAGAAGGAAACGGATTCGATGTACGCCGTACTTCCGAAACCACCGGACTTCCTTATTTTTACTCCGCCACACGTTACGGGGATTATATTGTCCGGTCGGCGTTGCCGTATAATGTCAGCTTAATCAATAACCTGAAAGCAGACCCGCATTACCTGTGGTTCACCGTGATTGTTTCTTTATTGCTGATGATTATTTTCTATAAATTCACCAATAAGCTGGGAACTTCGATCAGCCAACTCCGCGAGTTTGCCATGCGTGCCGACCGGAATGAGCCTATCGAAATGGCGATGCAGTCAGCCTTTCCGCACAACGAACTGGGAGAAATTTCACAGCATATCATTCAGATCTACAAACGTCTGCACGAAACGAAAGAAGCACTCTATATCGAACGTGAAAAACTGATTACCCATCTTCAGATTTCGCACGAGGGACTAGGGATATTCACGAAAGACAAAAAAGAGATTCTGGTCAACAATCTCTTTACCCAATACAGCAATCTGATTTCCGACTCTAACCTGGAAACGACGGAAGAGGTCTTTGCAATCAGTGAGCTGAAAGAGATTATCCATTTTATAAACAAGAACCAGCAACAACGTTCGCTCAGTAAAGATGAGAAGCGGATGTCTATTACTATTAATAAGAACGGACGTACATTTATCGTAGAATGTATTATCTTCCAAGATGCCAGTTTCGAGATTTCTATCAACGATGTCACTCAGGAAGAAGAACAGGTGCGCCTGAAACGCCAACTGACGCAGAACATTGCCCACGAATTGAAAACACCTGTCAGCAGTATCCAAGGGTATCTGGAAACAATCGTCAACAATGATAATATTTCACGGGAGAAAATGAACACTTTCCTTGAACGTTGTTATGCACAAAGTAATCGTCTGAGCCGGCTGTTGCGTGACATATCTGTATTGACGCGCATGGACGAAGCCGCCAACATGATCGACATGGAACGGGTGGACATCAGTGTATTGGTAGGTAACATCATCAACGAAGTTGCTTTGGAATTGGAAGAAAAACATATCACTATCGTCGACTCATTAAAGAAGGGAATACAGATCAAGGGTAATTACTCCCTACTCTACTCCATTTTCCGCAATTTAATGGATAATGCGATTGCTTACGCCGGAACGAATATTCAAATCAACATCAACTGTTTCCGTGAGGACGAGAACTTCTACTATTTCAGTTTCTCCGATACGGGCGTAGGCGTACCGGCCGAACACCTGAACCGTTTATTCGAGCGTTTCTACCGGGTAGATAAAGGTCGCTCACGCAAACTGGGCGGTACCGGTTTGGGGCTGGCTATCGTAAAAAATGCCGTGATTATTCATGGCGGCAATATCTCCGCCAAAAGCAGTCAAAGCGGTGGACTGGAATTCGTGTTTACACTGGGGAAAGAGAGATAACAGCCCGTTTTACCACACCAAACAAAATGCTTTGCATACC
>ENA-UEQR01001569-UEQR01001569.1-human-gut-metagenome-genome-assembly--contig:-NODE-1569-length-12574-cov-17.334480_pt1 | contig 12574 bp, 11 predicted proteins | sample MGYA00242944_ERZ507941 | MGnify/ENA primary metagenome ERZ507941 (study PRJEB26167, sample SAMN06115398) | human gut metagenome | host: Homo sapiens | place: China:Chongqing | collected 2016-06-23...
GAAAGTCTGAATCTGTCGTTTGGAACTGATATTTCTAAATATAAATTAGATAAAGAATAAAAAATGAGACATAATAAAAAATTCAATCATTTAGGTCGTACTGCTTCTCATAGAAGCGCTATGTTATCTAACATGGCTTGCTCTTTGATCAAGCACAAAAGAATCACTACGACTGTTGCAAAGGCGAAAGCTTTGAAGAAGTTTGTTGAGCCTTTGATTACTAAGTCTAAAGAAGATACTACGAACTCTCGTCGTGTTGTATTTAGCAACTTGCAAGATAAGATTGCAGTAACAGAGTTGTTCAAAGAAATCTCTGTTAAGATTGCTGATCGTCCGGGTGGTTATACTCGTATTATCAAGACTGGTAACCGTTTGGGTGACAACGCAGAAATGTGCTTTATTGAGTTGGTTGACTACAATGAAAACATGGCTAAGGAAAAAGTTGCTAAGAAAGCTACTCGTACTCGTCGTTCGAAGAAAGCTGCTGAAGCTGCTCCTGCTGCTGTTGAAGCTCCTGCAACTGAAGCTCCTGCAACTGAAGCTCCTAAGGCTGAAGAACCAAAAGCTGAATCGGCTGAATAATTTTACAGTTATTCTTATAGATATAAAAAAGGCTACCTTCAAAGGTAGCCTTTTTTGTTTGTCTGCCGTTTACTAATACTAAGATACATTAAAATATATCTTAATAGAACTTTTCATAGAGAGAATCTGTTATATTTGCAGGTGAATATGGCAAAATTTGTAAAGGTAATATTGTTTCTGTTGCTGACAGTTGCTTTTCATAGCATAGCAGGCAATGTCTCTACCGAAAAAATGGTGGATAAGCAGGGGTGTGATATTACATATGCTATGGGGCAGCGTGGGGAAATCTGTGCACCCGATCTTCCGGGTAAGCCTGTGGCTGAATTGACCAATTTGCAGAGCCATCAAATATCTGTGACACGTATTCAACGTGTACAGCTTGGAGAATATTTCTTTTCTTTAAAGAATGCGCTACAAGGTTGTGCTGATCGTGAGAGCTCACTATCACAACACTGGGGGCGGATTTATGATACAACAACTTCCTATTATTGCCAGCCATCGAGTGAATACTATGTATACACCTTGAGGCGTATAATTATTTAGCAGTATATTTATTGGTATTGTTTATTTTGTGGTTACTGGTATCTTCTGTATACTGGTGATACTACTTCTTTTTATCTTTATATTTTTACTAATAAATTAAACTTTAAATATTATGGCAACTACTCAAACGATTGATGCTACTATATTCGCATCTACACACCCCGATATCGCTAAACGCATAAGTGTTTCAGGAGTTTTAATCTCTTCTGTTATGTTATTGATTGGTATTTTAGCTTTTGCTTCAACATTCGAATTGGATGACAAGTCTTCTACAACCAGTATGGCTTTGATGGTTTTGGGGACAGGTTTATTTCTTATGGGAATTTTCCGTCTTTTCTGGAAATCAAAGGAGGTTGTTTATTTACCAACAAAAAGTGTGGCTAAAGAGCATAGTGTATTCTTTGATTTGAAGCATATGGATGCTTTGAAAAATCTTGTAAATTCGGGTTCATTCTCCGCTGATTCGAAAATAAAAAGCGAGGCTAGTGGTAATATACGTATGGATGTGATACTTTCTGCTGATAAAAAGTTTGCAGCTGTACAGTTATTCCAATTTGTACCTTACACGTATCAGCCAATAACATCGGTGCAGTATTTCACTAATGAAAAAGCTTCTGCGATAGTCGCTTTTTTGTCGAAAAGTAAAATACAATAAGTATATATCTATAACACCTGTTTGACTTTGTTTTTTCCGACACATTAAAACTATGCAGTTTGAAACTTTATATTGAGTTTGCTGCTACTAAATAAAACAGGTTTTAGATGTTACTGTAAAAGATAACTTTGATTTTCATACGAAGATGGGGATTAGTCGTTAATGACGGCGATCCCCATTTTTTTCATTAAGAAGCAGGCGTTCATGTTTTGAGCAACTCCGTTTCTCATTTGATATGAGAAGGTGAGTTCATTGTTGGTAATGTCGGCTTCGAAACAGTAATTTCGGATATTTTGTGGGAAGGACTCTATTAAAGTCCCTAATAACAAGTCATGGGTGGCGATGATACCGTTGGCGTTCATGTGCATGAATTGTTTGATAAGGGCGAAAGAGCCTTTCTGTTTGTCCATGGAGTTGGTGCCTTTCAGTATTTCATCAAGGATGATGAAAAGCTCTTCCCCGGCTTCAAGTTTGTCTATGATTAATTTAAGTCGCTTGAGTTCTGCAAAGAAATAAGATTCGTTGTTAGCTAGGGAATCACTGGTTCGAAGGCTGGTAACGAGACGGGCCGGATATATTTTCATTTGCTTTGCCCAAACGGGAGCTCCTATACATGCCAGTAGATAGTTTACTCCTACAGTACGTAAATAAGTACTCTTGCCTGCCATATTGGCGCCTGTGATTATAATAAAGAAAGGACGTTTTTCAATGTCTATTCCGTTACGCACACATTGGTTGCGATCCATTAGGGGATGCCCCAAGGCTTCAGCTTGTAGGTGGAAAGATTGAGCAGCGATAGTGGGGTAAATATAATCCGGATGATTATATGCGAATGTTGCCAGGGAACAATAGGCATCTATTTCTCCGATTGTTTCTATCCATCGGGGGAGGTCGGAGGCATGAATCTCTTTCCACTTCTCGATTCGCATCACCTGTCGTAGCTCCCAAAATATCAGTCCGTTGAGTATAGTACTCATGAGCAGATTGCTTCGTTGGTCGAGTGCGTTCATCAGTTTAGAAAGCTGGCGGACTGCTTGAGAAGCGGTTTGATTTTGACTTGTAAGGTCCGCTTTTAACTCTTGCAGTATATGACTGTGCATTTCTTTTTGTTCAGTGAGCAGAATTTGGTCAGCGTATGTCGAAAGAACCTGCAGCTTTTCTCCGTAGGTTGTTTGCAGTTTAGTGATTCCTTTAGAGAAAATAGTACTGAATAATACAAAGCTGACAAATACTCCTCCTGCAATGTTAGCCGAGATAATGCCTAAAATGGCTAGACTTATACATAAGAAATTAATGACGGTAACTGCTATTGGGAGGATACGCAGGAGCGTACGTTTTCGATAATAACTCGGACTGGCTGCCCATTCTTTGATTTCGGTGGTATCGGCAGGTTTTCCTTTATAGAGTAATCCGAGTAAGCGGATTTGTTGGCGATATTCCAAATCGGTGGAGAGTTCCCGGATGGCTTCCTGGCGGTGGTCAATAGCTTCTTTATTCTCCAGATGTGCATTGAACCAATTTGCGAGATGTTGCTTGCCGATAGGGGTTGCGGTGCGGTTGATATATTGGAAAAGAGAGTGCTCGCCAAATACATCCAGATCAAGAGTGTAGAGGTGAGACGGGTTAATGAATTCTTTTCCATCGTCAAAATCGGAAAAATCATATTGCATGGCACGTAGTTCCTGCTCGTTGATTTCTATTTTCTTTTTCAGAAAGTCTTTCCGGTAGAACCAGAAATTATGGCGTTTTACTAACCAAATGAATAAGATAAAGGGTAGGACAGCGAATGCAGAGAGGCATAGCCAACCGTCAGACCAAAAAATAATGGCATTTGCTACGGCTCCTACGAATAAGATAAGTCGAAGAAGACTTATATAATAGATACGTTTTCGTGCATTCTGTAACTCCAGTTCTGTTTTCTGAATGATTTGCTGATATGTGGTAATGATCTGTTCTAGTTTTTCCATGACAAATTTAAATCTTTTGCGCAAAGGTAATATAATTCATAACGGTCGGGATAGGAGCTTGTTTTTGTCAAGAGTAGATTTACTGTTTATTAACGGAAGTAGGAAGATGTGTGGGCTTGGATTATAACTCGTTCTGATAATGTTGTTGTTAGCTGGAAGAAATTTTCAATATTTCTTTTCTCATTCTTGCATTTATCCGCTAAAATTTATAACTTTCCACTCGAAAAGGCGTTAGACAGGAAAGGAGGATGCTTATGAAGAAAGGATGTATCTTATGTTTGCTGATAAGCGTGATTAGCCTTCCGTTAATTGCGCAGAATATTATTTATTCCAACCTGAAAGAGTTGCTGACTCAACATGGCGATACCACTGCTGTGTTGCGTGTAGAAAAACGTTCCAGAAATCAGATTGTATTAACAGGAGGGGCTGATTACCGGATAACGGCCGGTGATGACGAGTCGATGTGCCGGCGTTTGAAGAAGCGTTGTTTTGCTGTGCGTGACGAAAAAGGAAATTTATATTTGAACTGTCGTAAGTTGCGCTATAAGAAATTGCGTTTTGGAGCATGGTATGCTCCTGCCGTTCAGTTAGGCAAAAACATCTATTTTTGTGCGATGCCTTTAGGATCAGTCATCGGAGGCAACTTTGTGGAAGAAGATGATGTAAAACTAGGAGGAAATATAGGCGATGCTCTTGCCGCTTCAAGTCTGGTTACAAAACGTGTTTGCTATGAATTGAATGGGGAAACGGGAAAAGTCGACTTTCTGGGGAAAGATAGAATGCTGCAATTATTGAAGAATTATCCGGAACTGAAACAAGCATATTTGAAAGATGATAGTCAGGAGGCAAAGCATACTTTTAAATATCTGTTAGAGTTGCAGAATAAACAAAAGAAATAATTCCATTAATTGCGGTTGGTATCGTATGAAAAGCCCTATCAATAATACAATCATCTATATAATGATATTATTGAGATGCGGGTTACGCTAGTTATACAAATTCCACCGATTTCATAGCGTTGATTTTAGAAAGGGCTGCTATTTGCTTTACTAAAGATTCTCTTTTATTTTAATGAAAGGGTTTTTACCAACGATCCTTCCATTCATTTTAATGAAAAGTCTATTTTTAGCTTTAGTGAAGCTCCGCCATTCGTTTTAATGATAGTTTTGCAATTTAACGTAATGCCAACCCTGCTATCTACTTCAGTGAAAGGGTTATCTATCTGTTTTGACAAAACGGCCTGTATTCGTGCCTGTATAAAAGCATAAGAGAGTTTTGACATCGCTTGTGTCTTGTTCTTCTATCAAACTGTAAATGTAATAATACCTTTCTGATAATAAATCTGTCAAATCTCTTGTCTTTTATCTTCTTTTTTTCTATCTTGCGAAGAGTTATAAGACTGTATTGCTTACAGTTTGTAATCCTTAATTCTGTTTATTATGAGAATAACTCTTGGCAACACACTACCTCCTTATCCGGATTTTGTAGAAGGTATCCGGAGAGCTCCCGACCGTGGTTATACACTTACCCCGGCGCAGACAATCACTGCATTAAAAAACGCTTTGCGTTATATTCCTACCGAGTGGCACGAACAATTGGCTCCTGAATTGATGGAAGAGCTACGCACTCGCGGGCGGATTTACGGATACCGTTTCCGTCCTGCCGGCGACCTAAAAGCCAAACCGATTGACGAATATCGGGGACAATGCATTGAAGGCAAAGCTTTTCAGGTAATGATTGACAATAACCTTTGCTTCGATATAGCATTATATCCCTACGAACTAGTCACTTACGGTGAAACCGGACAAGTTTGCCAAAACTGGATGCAATATCGACTGATAAAACAATACCTCGAGGAACTTACCCAAGAACAGACGCTGGTTATTGAGTCCGGACATCCATTAGGGCTTTTCCGCTCCCGTCCCGATGCTCCCCGCGTTATAATAACCAATTCGATGATGATCGGGCAATTCGACAATCAACATGATTGGCATATTGCTGCCCAGATGGGAGTTGCCAATTACGGGCAAATGACTGCCGGCGGCTGGATGTATATCGGTCCTCAAGGAATTGTGCATGGCACTTTCAATACCCTCCTCAATGCCGGGCGATTGAAACTGGGGATTCCCCAAGATCAGGATCTGCGGGGACATTTATTTGTATCTTCCGGCTTGGGAGGAATGAGCGGCGCACAACCCAAAGCGGCGGAGATAGCAGGAGCAGTCTCCATCATAGCCGAAGTAGATAGTTCGCGTATTGAAACCCGCCACCGCCAGGGATGGGTGGGACACGTGACTGCGGATATAGCCGAAGCATACCGGATGGCATCTCAAGCAATGCAACGTCGTGAACCCTGCTCGATAGCCTATCACGGCAATGTCGTAGACCTGCTCGAATATGCCGAACGCGAAAGAATTCCTATTGAATTATTATCCGATCAAACCTCCTGTCATGCCGTTTACGAAGGCGGTTACTGCCCTGCCGGACTAACCTTTGAGGAACGCACACGCCTTCTTCACGAATCTCCGGAACAATTCCGTCACTTGGTAGATATATCCTTGCATCGTCATTTCGAAGTTATCAAGAAACTCGTAGCCCGCGGAACTTATTTCTTTGATTATGGAAACTCCTTTATGAAAGCCATATACGATGCCGGAGTAAAAGAAATCTCCCGTAATGGTGTTGATGAAAAGGACGGATTTATCTGGCCAAGCTATGTTGAAGATATTATGGGACCCCAACTCTTTGATTATGGCTACGGTCCGTTCAGATGGGTTTGCTTGAGTGGCAAACACGAAGATCTGATAAAAACAGACCACGCAGCTATGGAATGTATCGACGTCAACCGGCGTGGGCAGGATCTTGACAACTACAACTGGATACGGGATGCCGAAAAGAATCAGCTCGTGGTGGGTACACAGGCACGTATTCTGTATCAGGATGCAGTCGGGAGAATGAACATAGCCCTCCGTTTCAATGAGATGGTCCGCCGGGGCGAAGTAGGTCCTATCATGCTGGGACGAGACCATCACGATGTAAGCGGAACGGATTCTCCTTTCCGGGAGACATCGAATATCAAAGACGGAAGCAATGTGATGGCAGATATGGCTGTGCAATGTTTTGCCGGAAATTGTGCCCGCGGAATGAGCCTGGTAGCTTTGCACAATGGTGGGGGAGTCGGTATTGGCAAAGCAGTCAATGGCGGCTTCGGTATGGTATGCGACGGTAGCGAACGGGTAGATGAAATACTTCGTTCGGCAATGCTCTGGGATGTGATGGGCGGAGTAGCCCGTCGCTCATGGGCGCGTAATCCGCATGCGATGGAGACAAGCGAAGCATTTAATGACTCCCATGCAAGAGACTATCAGATAACAATGCCGTATGTAGCGGACGAAGAACTTATAAAGAAGATAGTCCCATATATTGTGGGAAAATAGTATCACATATTATGGGAATTTATTCTCTTAATATGAGAGAATAAATTCCCATAATATATGGAACTGTTTAAACATATAGCTGTTTAGTATAAACCATGCGGTGATTCGGTATGAAACTCGTGTGAACCGTGCCTGATTATATAAGGACTATTGGTAAAGAGCACTTGTTTAATGTAAAACATATAGTTATCCAGTTGAATATAACCTCTATAATAATAGATATTTGATATGAGTTGGAATAAAATTATTGAATGCGTCCCCAATTTTAGCGAGGGACGTGATTTAGAGAAAATAGATCAGATAGTAGCCCCTTTCCGTATTAAGGCCGGGGTAAAACTGCTTGATTACAGTAATGATGAAGACCATAACCGTCTGGTTGTAACTCTTGTCGGCGAGCCGGAAGCTCTGTACGAAGCAATCGTTGAAGCCGTCGGTGTGGCTGTCCGTTTGATAGACCTGAATCAGCATACCGGGCAACATCCCCGTATGGGAGCGGTAGATGTCATCCCTTTCATCCCGATTAAGAATACTAGCATGGAAGAAGCCATCGAACTATCCAAGAAAGTAGCCGCAAAAGTAGCCGAGATCTATCATCTTCCTGTCTTCCTGTATGAGAAGTCCGCAACTGCGTCGCATCGGGAAAATCTCGCTTCCGTTCGTAAAGGAGAATTTGAAGGCATGGCCGAAAAAATCAAACTACCCGAATGGCAACCAGATTTCGGACCTGCCGAACGTCATCCAACCGCAGGTACAGTCGCCATCGGAGCCCGTATGCCGCTCGTAGCCTACAATATCAATCTTAGTACGGACAATCTGGAAATAGCTACCAAGATAGCAAAGAATATCCGCCATATCAACGGAGGGCTCCGTTATGTGAAAGCAATGGGAGTGGAGCTAAAGGAGAGAAACATCACCCAGGTATCCATAAACATGACCGACTATACCCGTACTGCCCTTTACCGTGCCTTCGAACTAGTACGTATCGAAGCCCGCCGCTATGGTGTTACGATTGTCGGTAGTGAAATCATTGGTCTCGTACCGATGGAAGCCCTGATTGATACAGCTTCCTACTATCTCGGACTCGAAAACTTTTCCATGCAGCAAGTCTTGGAAGCCCGTATCATGGAATAGCCGGTAAAGAAATATGTTAGCGAATATTCAATCCAAATCAGAACGGATGTTTACAGGGGAACCTGCCCTGATAAAAAACAACGGATCAAGAAGCAGGATGAATGAAACAAGAATAAACCAAGATAATTCGGATAATTTATGAGTGAAAACCTAATCATATTCAATGCCCGTATCGTAACTCCCATCGGCTTTTCCGCCCGTAAAGGCGAAGAAATGTCCCAACTGCAAGTCATAGAGAACGGAACCGTGGAAGTCACCAAAGGAATCATCACCTACGTTGGTGAGAACCGTGGCGAAGACCGCGACGGTTACTATCAACATTACTGGCATTATAACGCTCGCGGACACTGCCTCTTGCCCGGCTTCGTTGATTCCCATACCCATTTTGTATTTGGCGGAGAACGTTCCGAAGAATTCTCCTGGCGTCTGAACGGCGAAAGCTATATGTCGATTATGGAGCGGGGAGGCGGAATCGCAAGCACCGTAAAAGCCACCCGGCAAATGAATTTCCTGAAACTGCGTTCAGCAGCCGAAGGCTTTCTGAAAAGAATGAGCACAATGGGCGTAACCACCGTAGAAGGTAAAAGCGGCTACGGACTGGATCGGGAAACCGAACTATTGCAGCTAAAGATAATGCGTAGCCTGAACAACACCGAGCATAAACGTGTCGATATAGTCTCCACCTTCCTCGGTGCCCATGCCCTTCCCGAAGAATATGCAGGAAGAAGCGACGAATACATCGACTTCCTGATTCGTGAAATGCTTCCTCTTGTCCGTGCCGATGAACTGGCAGAGTGTTGCGATGTCTTTTGCGAGCAAGGCGTTTTCTCTATTGAACAGTCCCGACGCCTGCTTCAGGCAGCCAAAGAACACGGCTTCCTGTTGAAACTCCATGCTGACGAAATCGTCTCCCTCGGTGGAGCTGAACTGGCAGCCGAACTGGGAGCACTGTCTGCCGACCACCTCCTGCACGCTTCTGATGTTGGCATCCGTGCAATGGCCGATGCCGGAGTAGTAGCCACCCTGTTACCTTTGACAGCTTTTGCTCTGAAAGAACCCTACGCACGCGGTCGTGAAATGATTGACTCCGGCTGTGCGGTAGCACTTGCCACCGACCTGAATCCCGGCAGTTGTTTCTCCGGTTCTATCCCGCTGACCATTGCTCTGGCCTGCATCTATATGAAAATGAGTATCGAAGAAACCATCACCGCCCTGACCCTGAACGGAGCTGCCGCCCTTCAGCGAGCCGACCGGATCGGAAGCATCGAAGTAGGCAAACAAGGCGATTTTATCGTTCTCAATTCCGACAACTATCATATTCTACCTTATTATATAGGCATGAACTGTGTAATCATGACTATTAAAGGCGGTATGCTGTATCCCGTTGCTTAATAGTTGACCCAATTAATCACTTAAAACAAAATACCATGTTAGCAGATTTAACCGTAAAAGATTTCTTAGATAAAGTAGCTTGCAGTGACCCTGTACCCGGTGGAGGTAGTATTGCCGCTTTGGATGGAGCGCTAGCTTCCGCCCTTTCTACAATGGTAGCACGGCTCACCGTAGGAAAAAAGGGATACGAAGCCAGTGAAGAAGTAATGCAGCACGCACAAACAATCACCCTCCGTTTGCTGGACGAATTTATTGCACTTATCGATAAAGATTCCGCTGCCTACAACGAAGTCTTTGCCTGCTTCAAACTTCCTAAAACAACCGACGAAGAGAAAGCCGCCCGAAGTGCCGCCATTCAGGAAGCAACCAAACAAGCCGCCCTCGTCCCGCTGGAAGTAGCCCGCAAAGCCCTGGATATGATGTCCGTCATAGCAGATGTTGCCCGCTTGGGCAACCGCAATGCCGTCACAGATGCTTGTGTAGCCATGATGGCCGCCCGTTCCGCCGTATTGGGAGCCTTGCTGAACGTCCGTATCAACCTCGGTTCGCTCAAAGACAGAGATTTTGTCCTCCAACTGCAAACCGAAGCCGATACAATCGAGCAAACCGCCTGCCGGAGAGAAAAAGAATTGTTGGATGCCGTAAATCAAGACCTGCGCGTATGAGTAAGAATGTATATCATATCGGTTCCGGAGCATTGACCTTCGAAATCATCGAACGAATTATCAACGAAAACCTGAAACTGGAACTAGCTCCCGAAGCCAAGTTGCGCATCCAGAAATGTCGCGACTACCTCGATCACAAAATAGCTTCTTCCGAAGAACCGCTGTACGGTATAACAACCGGTTTCGGCTCTTTATGTACCAAAAATATTTCTCCCGACGAACTCGGTACGCTTCAGGAGAACCTGATAAAAAGCCATGCTTGCAGCGTAGGCGAAGAAATCCGCCCCGTCATCATCAAACTGATGATGCTCCTCAAAGCCCACGCTCTCTCATTAGGACATAGCGGAGTACAAGTAATCACCGTACAACGCATCCTCGACTTCTTCAACAATGACGTCATGCCCATCGTCTATGACCGTGGCTCCCTTGGAGCCTCCGGCGACCTTGCACCGCTCGCCAATCTTTTCCTCCCCCTGATTGGTGTCGGCGATGTCTACTATAAAGGGAAAAAGTGCGAAGCCATCAGCGTACTCGACGAATTCGGCTGGGAACCCGTCAAACTAATGAGTAAAGAAGGACTGGCCCTGCTTAACGGCACCCAATTTATGAGCGCCAACGGTGTATTCGCTATGCTCAAAGCCTTCCGCCTCTCAAAAAAAGCCGACCTCATAGCCGCCCTTTCCCTCGAAGCCTTTGATGGTCGTATCGACCCGTTTATGGACTGCATCCAGCAAATCCGCCCCCATCAGGGACAAATCGAGACAGGCGAAGCCTTCCGCAAACTATTGGCCGGCAGCGAACTTATCGAACGTCACAAAGAACACGTTCAAGATCCCTACTCCTTCCGTTGCATCCCGCAAGTACACGGTGCCACGAAAGACGCCATCCGCTACGTTGCCTCCGTATTGCTGACCGAAATCAATTCCGTCACGGACAACCCCACCATCTTCCCCGATGAAGACCGGATCATCTCCGGCGGAAACTTCCACGGGCAACCGCTTGCCATCTCTTATGACTTCCTTGCCATCGCTTTGGCCGAATTGGGAAATATCTCCGAACGCCGTGTCTCCCAACTGATTATGGGACTCCGCGGACTACCTGAATTCCTGGTTGCCAACCCCGGTCTGAACTCCGGCTTTATGATTCCGCAATATGCCGCCGCTTCGATGGTCAGCCAGAATAAAATGTACTGCTATGCGGCTTCGAGCGACTCCATCGTCTCCTCCAACGGACAGGAAGACCACGTAAGCATGGGCGCCAACGCCGCTACCAAACTCTATAAAGTGATGGACAACCTGGAACATATCCTTGCCATCGAACTGATGAATGCTGCACAAGGCATCGACTTCCGTCGTCCGCTGAAAACTTCTCCCGTTCTTGAACGTTTCCTTCATGTCTATCGGAAAGAAGTGCCTTTTGTGAAAGATGATATCGTGATGTACAAGGAGATACATAAAACAGTCGCCTTCCTGAAGAGGACACAAATTGACTATTGACCATAAACCAACCCTTTTTCGCTTTTCGTTAATAATGGTGACTGTTGTTGCCGGGTAAGTGTTGATTCTATCGACATTTATCCGGCATTGGTCGATTATAATCCCTCTGCCGGCGATAAAACTTTACTTCGTATTCCCCTCATTCCTACCTTTGCCCTATGTTTGTTCCGTATTTCCTATTAACACTTGTTTTCATTTTACTCTATTGAATGATAATAATTCCCAAATGCATTATAAATAGAAGGAAACTTGATTTGTTAATTGAGTTTTCTATATATCTTTGTTCCGTTTTTCCTTTGGAAATGAAAAGAAAACGAAAACTGCATTTTAATAAAATAGAAAAACGGATGATGGCAGAGCATGGAAAAGACGCTTCCCAACGGGTAGAGTTAAGAGAACGGATCATAACGGCAGCAACAGAAGCTTTTACTTCAAAAGGCATCAAGAGTATTACGATGGACGACATTGCAGCAGCATTAGGAATATCCAAACGTACCCTCTATGAAGTCTTTTCGGATAAAGAATCGTTGTTGAAAGAATGTATACTGAAGGCACAGGCCGACAGAGATAAGTACTTACAGAAAATCTTTGAACAGTCGCATAATGTGTTAGAGGTAATACTTGCAGTCTTTCAGAAAAGTATTGAGGTGTTCCATCAGACGAATAAACGCTTTTTTGAAGACATCAAGAAATATCCGAAGGTATA
>ENA-UEQR01001574-UEQR01001574.1-human-gut-metagenome-genome-assembly--contig:-NODE-1574-length-12557-cov-10.158013_pt1 | contig 12557 bp, 6 predicted proteins | sample MGYA00242944_ERZ507941 | MGnify/ENA primary metagenome ERZ507941 (study PRJEB26167, sample SAMN06115398) | human gut metagenome | host: Homo sapiens | place: China:Chongqing | collected 2016-06-23...
CGCCAGTCCGCCGACTTGCGTGCTGTTGCTATCCGCCCTGAAGGAAAAAGCAAGGTAACAGAAAAAAGCTTCTACATTCACCAAAGCAATCGGTAAATCAGTCAAAACCTTTCCATCCCATTCCTTTTGATTGAGCCAATAGACATTATCATCCAACAACTTTCCATTATTTGTTGTCAATACCAGCTTTACCCAACTGAAATCAGGAAGACCTTTTATATCCTCTAATTGTGCTACAGGAGTCAGTGCATTAGCTGTCACATGACTTACCTTCTGTTGTGAGGAACGTATCTTTTTTCCTACTTTATCGTAAACCACGACTTCCACTTTCAAATTCCGATATTCTTTCAGCGTAGTATTAATAACATCAACTTTATGTTGACTATTAAGACTCATCTGAATATGAAGAGGACGGCACGCCTTTTGAGTGCCATAATAGGCACCGGCAGTTTCGCCATTTGAACTGTAATTCTGCCAAACCATACTGGGCCATGCAGGATGGCTCATCCACAATAGCACCCCGGAAGCATCATTCCACATCTTACTATTCCATGCTTCAAAAATAGCCCGATGGCTTTCGTAATTAATCAATTGTGCTTTCCGACAAAAATCATCCAAGTTATCAGAAGGTCCCAGTTTACGATCCATCCCTTCCTTATAAAGCTCACTAAAAGTCTTACTACCATATCTATGATTATGCCAGTCGTGATAATACCAAACATCACTAATGGGCCATGTATCCTCTTCCGCCATAAACTCACGAACTGTTTCAGCCGTAGGTAGCGAAGGAGTACCCACTTCGGATCGGAATCCTCCTGCTAAAGAACGGTAGTACCAGCCTGCATCAAACTGATAACGCCAAGGCCCGCTTCCTGAACTATTCAATGAACGGGAATTTCCTGTATAATGCCTGCTGCCGTCCTCTTTAGCTAAAGTGGCGGCCAACATGTACTCAAGTTCATTGGTTGCAAATCCTTCATTACGTGCACACCATAAAGCGATAGAGGGATGATTGCGGAAACGACGTACTGTTTCGGTCACATTTCTAACGAACAGGCAGTTATCCAGCGGATTGAGGTTAAACCCATCTGTCGAAAGCCAAAAATCATTCATAACCAACATTCCGTACTCATCACAAAGCTCATAAAATACTTCTTCCGTACTCTCACCCGTCCAGTTACGAATATGGTACAGGTGTAACGTTATCGAAAGCAACCGCAGCGGAGTGGTATCGGAAAGCCGCAGACCAGGGTGATGCGGATGCGCAGTGCAATCTTGGATACTGCTATGAAAACGGCATTGGCGTAGAAAAAGACGACATTAAGGCGACAGAATGGTATCAAAAATCTGCGGAGCAAGGCAATTGTAGGGCGCAATGTAATCTTGGCAATTGCTACAGGACAGGAGAAGGTGTAACAAAAGACCCTGTCAGGGCAGTGGAGTGGTACCGCAAATCTGCAGAACAAGGCTATGCAATGGCACAATGTAATCTTGGCTATTGCTATGGCAATGGAGAAGGCGTGGAAAAGAACAGCGCGAAAGCAGTTGAATGGTATCGTAAATCTGCGGAGAATGGTAATGCATTTGCACAGTTCAATCTTGGCATTTGTTATGCCAATGGAAAAGGCGTGGAAAAGAACAGCGCGAAAGCAGTTGAATGGTACCGCAAATCTGCAGAACAAGGCTATGCAATGGCACAATGTAATCTTGGCTATTGCTATGAAAATGGAGAAGGCGTGGAAAAGAACAGCGCGAAAGCAGTTGAATGGTACCGTAAGGCGGCAGAAAATGGAAATGCAGCTGCGCAAAAGAATCTTGGGGGGTGTTACGAATATGGTAGAGGTGTTGCGTTATCAAAAGCAGCCGCAGCGGAGTGGTACCGGAAAGCTGCAGACCAGGGCGATGTAGATGCACAGTATAAACTTGGTTTGTTCTATAAAAATGGATATGGCGTGGCACAAAACGAAGAAGAGGCAGTAAAATGGTACCGGAAATCAGCAGAGCAAGGATACGCAGACGCTCAATATAATCTAGCAGAGCTTTTGCTGTCAAAAGATGGAAAAGAGGCATTCAAATGGTATCAGAAAGCTGCGAAACAAGGCCACGCAGGTGCACAGGATAGTCTGGGCCTTTGTTATGAGGACATGGATATGGAGGCAGGTGCACAGAATAGTCTGAGCTTTTTATATGATGAGTTGGAGTTTGAGAGGGAGATAGAGATAGATATGTATTCGGGTATGGGTGTTGAGACAGACTCAGCCAAGGCAGCGGAGTGGTACCGGAAAGCTGCAGAGCAAGGTCTTGATTCAGCGCAGTACCATCTAGGCCGTTGTTATGAGGGGGGTCATGGCGTGACGAAAGACCTTACGAAGGCGGCGGAGTGGTACCGGAAAGCTGCAGAGCAAGGTCTTGGTTCAGCGCAGTACCAGCTAGGCCGTTGTTATGAGGGGGGTCATGGCGTGACGAAAGACCTTACGAAGGCGGCGGAGTGGTACCAGAAAGCCGCTGATAAAGGCTATGATAAAAAGCTGCTACAGGGCTGCGACGTGGGCTCTGCCGTCGCAGCAGGTGCGGCACTGGCTGTGACGGGCCTGATATGGAAAATTTTGAGGGGTTAACAGCAGAAAGGAAAATAAATCATGGCAGACGAGCTTGAGGTGCTTGAAAAACAACAGCTTTCCGCGCAGCGGTCGCTGAATGACCTGACGGACCAGCTGACCCTTGCAGACCATCTGGTGTATAAAAAATATCTGACGGAACTGCAGAACTATGGCATGGTGGAGCTTTCTCAGAAGATGCTGGAGGTGCAGGATCCCGCTCAGTGTATCCGAATGTTCCAGCTGAAGAAACTGACCCTGAAAAAGGGCGAAGATATGTTCCAGAAGCTTTCCACGGTGTATTATTCCAGCATGGCGCAGGGCTGCAGTCTGGCGGTGATGATCGATGTGCCGGAAGGAAATGCAGGTGCCAATATCTATCTGGGCGTTCGCGAGGATCCCCTGAAACAGAGCATGAAGAGCCGCAAGCTGGAAATTTCCAGCAAGGCGTTGCAGAAAGTGCTGCTCTCCAACTTCCCCGGTTCCGATATAAAAGGCATTTCTCCGGAGGCGGGAAAAAAACTGTTGGAAGAAGCCTTTGGCGAAGAGCAGGAGGCGGTGGCCTCAGTGTCCTGTGTGGCAGCGCTGCGCGATAAGTCTAAAACGGAAGATAAAGCCTTTGTGCAGGGCATCGAGCGCTTTATGGACGCGATGGAAGGAGAAAAGTATACTGCGCTGTTTTTGGCAGAACCTGTTTCCAATGAAACGCAGGCGGCTATCCGCAGCGGGTATGAAAATCTGTACAGCACTCTTTCGCCCTTCCGCAAGAGTACATGGTCTTATACCGAGAACCAGAGTACTGCTGTGATGGAGAGCCTGTGCAGTGGAACTTCCCATACCATCAGCGATACTGTCAGCACGACTACAACGGACGGTACGAACCAGTCCTCTTCGGTGACGGACGGCACACAGAAAACGAAAGGGGTCAGCGGCGGTATCAACGGCGGTGTCGGCAGCAGCTTCGGCACCTCGGTCACAAAAATCTCGCCGGTGGCTGGCGGCATTGCAGGCATTCTGGGTCTGGGCGGCTTGGCAGCTTCGGCCCTGATTCCGGGCGCGGGGGCCGTCATCGGCCCGCTGCTTGGCACGGCGGGCAGGGCCATAGGAGGCATGACGCCAGCCAGAACGGCTTTCAACAGCATCGCCCGGAACATCGGCGGCTCCATGGGCGTCAATGCTTCGTGGGGCACCAGTCACTCTACCACCGAACAGACCGGTACTTCGCACAGCACCTCCGATGGAACGTCGCATGGAACATCGGACACCACCAGCCAGCAGGAGAGCCACGGCACAACGGACACCCGCGGCACGGGCCGTACTCAGCAGGTGGAACTGTGCAATAAATCGGTGGAGGAACTGCTGGAACGCATTGAAAACCAGCTCAAGCGTGTAAAGGAAAGTGAAGATTATGGCTGCTATAACTGTGCAGCGTATTTCCTTTCGTCTACTCAATCCACAGCACTTTTGGCGGCCAACACTTACCGCGCATTGATGGTAGGCGAGGGCTCCTCGGTGGAGAGCGGTGCCGTCAATGTGTGGAAGAACAATGAGGCAGAAGTGGCACAGCTGCGGGAATATCTCAAGCGGTTCATGCAACCGGTCTTTGCTCGCCCACTATGGGAGAATGCGCCGGATAGTCTGCTTTATACACCTGCAACGCTGGTCAGCGGGCGGGAACTGCCAATGCACCTTGGCTTGCCCACCCGCTCAGTGCACGGCTTGCCGATTATTGAGCACGCGGAGTTTGGCCGCAATGTGCCGGATGAGGCGATGCCGGATGAGGACAAGATGAATCTGGGCAAGATTTACCACATGGGTAAAGAGGAAGCGGCAGGACTGCTCTTGAACCGGCAGGCGATGGCTTCCCATACGTTCATCACTGGCTCGACCGGCACAGGCAAATCCAATGCGGTCTACCATCTGCTGGATGAGATCACAAAGAACGGACAAACGACGTTTCTTGTGGTGGAACCGGCCAAGGGCGAATACAAGAACGTGTTCGGCAATTGTACAGATGTGCAGGTGTTTGGTACAAACCCCAGAGAAACGCCGCTGCTGCGCATGAACCCCTTTGCATTCCCTGAGAATATCCATATTCTGGAACATATTGACCGTCTGGTGGAGATATTCAACGCCTGCTGGCCGATGTATGCAGCCATGCCAGCGGTGCTGAAGGATGCTATTGAGCGCAGCTATCAGAAAGTAGGCTGGGATCTGCGCAATTCGGAGAGCGAGAAGGGAATTTTCCCAACCTTCTTTGACCTGCTGGATATTCTGCCGGGTGTCATTGAAGAGTCGCATTATTCCAAGGATACCCAAAGCGATTATGTGGGCGCATTGTGCACCCGCGTAAAGTCTCTGACAAACGGTATTTATGGAAGTGTGCTTTGCGCAGAAGATGCGCTGAGCGATGCTGAAATGTTCGATCAGAATGTGATCGTAGATTTGAGCCGTGTGGGCTCTATGGAAACGAAATCGCTGCTGATGGGCATCTTGGTGATGAAGTTACAGGAATACCGGATGTGCAGCAGCGGGATGAACAGCAGGCTTCGCCATGTCACAGTGCTGGAAGAAGCGCACAACCTGCTGCGCAAGACCTCGGCAGAGCAATCACAGGAAGGTGCAAATTTGCAGGGCAAGTCGGTGGAAATGCTGGCAAATGCTATTGCGGAAATGCGTACTTATGGTGAGGGGTTTATCATTGCAGACCAGGCACCCGGACTGCTGGATATGTCGGTCATCCGCAACACGAACACCAAAATTATTCTGCGCCTGCCGGACGAAGAAGATCGCAAGCTGGTAGGCAAGTCTGCCGCCCTGAAGGAGGCACAGATCGACGAATTGTCCAAGCTGCCGCTTGGTGTGGCTGCCGTTTACCAGAACGAGTGGCCGGAGGCGGTGCTCTGCAAGATTGAGGCGTATCCCATGCCGGAAAATGCTGTTTACCACAAGCCTTCAAAAATGCCGCATGAAATCAACGCAGAGTTTGTATTTGGACAACTGGCAGTGGGCAAAGAGCTGGAACCGCTGAGCATTTCGGAGATGGAGCAGCTGAAGCTCTGGCTGAAACGCCATGAGACTGTGCTGAAGCCGGAGGACGACCGCTACCTGGAACGGGTCTTTGCAGGCGGAGAACTGGATGTGGCTAAGACTCGGAAAGCTGTGTTCGATTTCTTTGGTGGGATCGGTACAGTCGTTGATTACTGTGCCGCAGCTAAAAAATCGCTCACACCCCGTAAAGAATTTCTGGAACAGCTGCAGGGACAGTACGGCCTGAAAGCTGCTGCTGCAGACTGGGTGCTAAATAGCGTGATAAGCATGGGCATGAGCCTGAACCCGGATGCAAAGGCTGTAGATAATCTAAGGACGAATTTTGAACAGCAGGGAGGTCGTGTGCTGTGAGGCGAGAAATCTCAGAAGCGAAACCGATGAAAGCAAAAACGCACATTGGGTTGGATGATGTCGTCAAACGGTCATTTGAGCGTCTACAGAAAGGCGTGACAGAAAAGGCAGAAGAAAAACTGGATGCTGCTACGGAAAAGTCATTTGCAGAGCTAGAAAAAGAGCTGGAATACAAAAATAACGATGATGGAATGCCGTACCGTATGGAGCAGGATCTTTTGACGGATGCAGAGTATAAAAGAAACGGATATGAGTACACTACCGATCACCTTGGAAGGCTGTTTACAGCCGAGGGAGACCTGCATCTGAAAGAGCATGATGGTCGTCTGCAAATTAAAGACAGCATCCATGACATTGGAAAAGGATATGAAAAAAGTACCGATGATCGAGGTCATGCAATTGCAGATCGCTTTGATGGGGCAAACGATTTGGAAAATCTCATTCCGCAGGATTCTGGACTAAATCGGAACGAATTCAAAAATTTTGAGAATAAACTGGCACAGGAAGTGGAAGCTGGGAAAAAAGTCAATCTGAAATTGGAAATGCATTATCCGGGAGACTCCTTCCGCCCGGATGCCATTACTGCTGTGACAACGATTGACGGAAAGCAGGAAGTTAAAGTATTTCTGAACGATTAGTATTTATAAGTCCACTGCACTTTCAGATTATTACAATCCCGGTCGATTGCACATACAATACAAGTATCACTTCACAAAACGGAGGGTACTTGTACTATGGTGGACTACGCCGACATCGGAAAACGTATTCGTGCCTGCCGCCTTGCAAAGGGCATGACGCAGGAGCAGCTGGCCAATGAGGTCGGCGTGGTAGTTACGCACATCAGCCATATCGAGACGGGCAACTCGGTGCCTAGCCTGAAAACGCTGATCGACATCATCAACGCACTGGACTGCTCCGCAGACGAGCTGCTGTGCATCGAGATCAAAAAAGCAAAGCCGGTGTTCGACAGCTGGATGACCGAACAGCTTGCAGATTGCTCCGCCGATGAAGCAAAGATCATCAAAGAAACGGTGGTCAGCCTGAAAAAATCGCTCCGAAAAGTGTACGGAAAGTCCTCTAAATACAGATATGACTAAAACTTCAAAAACTGAATGCCAGTTGGTAGGTATTGAGCGCCTGAAAAAGCACCCATAAAGTAAACGAACCGCCCCGGTTTCCATAGCAGGAAGCCGGGGCGGTTTTTTATACAAAAAAGAGATCGTTTTTTATAGCTTTGATGAATTGGCGCAGAGTCATTGACAGCAGAAGGGCAGAAGCGTATCTTTGGAACAGAAGGCAGAACAGGGCCATAAATAGCAGTTTTCTTTACCTTGCAAGGACACTTTCGTTTTGATGAGGCACGACCCGGTGTGCCGCTTTTTTCATTTGCGGAGATAAAATGCAAAAAGTACGGATTATAGTACACATTATCTGCTATGCTCGGTACACGGAAAGCACACACCGGAAAAGGAGCAAAAATGCGCTGGACGTTGAATAAAACAAGGCTTTTGGCCGGTAAAACGGACCCGGAGAATACCAGCCTGTGGCTGCCGCTCTGGATGCACCTGTGGGATACGGCGGGCATCATGGAGCGGCTGGTCCGGCAGTGGCTCCCGGAAAGTGCAAAACAGGCCATGGGCTTTGAGTGCGAGGAAGCGTTGCTCGCGCATGCCCGGTTTCTGGGCGGAATCCATGATATAGGCAAGGCTACGGTAGCCTTTCAGGCAAATATCCTGCGCACTCTGCCGGAGGCGCGGCAGCGGCTGGAAATGTTGACGCCGCTGGACTGTCCTGAACAGAACCGCCGGGAGTCGCCGCATGCCCGGGCGGGAGAGGCAATCCTGCTGTGGGATGATTGTCCCGGCGGGCTAGCCTCCATTGTGGGAGCGCATCACGGCAGGCCACAGAGCTGTGCGGCGGTCGATGATCAGTTGGAGTGCTGGGAGAGCAACTACTACCCCAAGGGACAGGAAAAGGTCTGGGAGAGCTTTTGGACAGAACTGCTCATGACTGTTTTGCAGGACTGCGGCTTTGATGATACGGCGGAACTGTACGACCTGGACCCGCAGGAGGAAGTGCTTCTGACCGGACTTCTGATCATGGCAGACTGGATCGCCAGCAATACGGAATACTTCCCCCTGATCCCGGTAGAGGAGCTGGGCAGCATGCAGGATTACCCGGCGCGGGTGGACAGGGCTTGGGAAAAGCTGGCGCTGCCCTTCCCGTGGGAGGCACAGCCGGGCATCGCAGACCCGCAGGAGTTTGCGGTGCGGTTCGGCTTTGCGCCCAATGCGGTGCAGAGGGCTGTTCTGGAAGCTGCAGATACCGCAGCGGAACCGGGCATTCTGATTTTGGAAGCACAGATGGGCGTGGGCAAAACCGAGGCGGCGCTGGCCGCTGCGGAGATCATGGCCAGCCGGTTCGGGCTGGGCGGTGTCTTTTTCGGGCTGCCCACACAGGCCACGGCAAACGGCATCTTTCCCCGGCTGCTTGGCTGGGCAGACACGCAGTCTGAGAAGACGCTGCCGCAGGCTATAAAGCTGGCGCACGGCATGGCAGAACTGAACGAGTGCTATTTGCGGTTACAGGGGCGCGGGGTGCAGCTGGAGGAAGATGCGCAGGAAGAGCATCGGGTACAGGTACACCAGTGGTTTCGAGGAAACAAACAGGTACTGCTGGCAAACTTCGTGATTGGCACAGTGGATCAGCTGCTGCTGGCGGCACTTGCCCAGAAGCACGTTATGCTGCGGCATCTGGGACTTGCGGGCAAGGTGGTCATTATTGATGAGTGCCACGCCTACGATACCTACATGAACTGCTATCTGGACCGGACACTGGAATGGCTGGGCTGGTATAAGGTGCCGGTCATTCTGCTTTCGGCCACCCTGCCCGCCCGGCGGCGCACAGAGCTGGTCGAGGCCTACCAGCAGAAAAAGGCTGCCCCGGACGCCCCATGGGAAACCAGCTGCGGCTATCCGCTGCTGACATGGACGGATGGCGCAGAGGTAAAGCAAACGGCCATCCCATCGGACGCACCCGGTCAAACGGTGCAGCTGACCACGCTCACAGAGCCGGAGCTGCCCGCGCTGCTGCGCCGGAAACTGGTCGAGGGCGGCTGCGCGGGGGTGATCGTAAACACGGTCAAAAAAGCGCAGAAGATCGCACAGCTGCTGCGGGAAAGCCTGCCGGACAAAGAGGTGCAGCTGTTCCATGCGCAGTTCCTGATGCCGGACCGTGCGGCGCGGGAAAACCAGCTGATGGCACGCATTGGCAAGGGCTCTGCACCGGAGTGCCGGAACGACCTGATCGTGGTGGGCACGCAGGTGATGGAGCAGTCGCTGGACATTGATCTGGACGTTCTTGTCACAGAGCTTTGCCCCATGGATCTGCTGCTGCAGCGCATTGGACGGCTGCACCGCCACCACCGCAGCCGCCCCGCTCCGTTGCAGCAGGCCTGCTGCGCGGTGCTGGACACCGGGGAAGATGCCTTTGACGCGAGCAGCGAGGCGGTATATGGACAGTGGATGCTCTGGCGCACCCGGAACTTTCTGCCCCGGAGCATTCGGCTGCCGGAGGAGATCTCTCCGCTGGTGCAGCGGGTCTACGGCTGGGAGCGGGAAGTTCCCGGCGGGGCGCAGGGTGAGGAAATGCGCTGCGTATATGAGCAGACACAGGAGAAAAAGAAAGCACGCGCCGAGGCGTACCTTGTGCCGCAGCCGGAAACGCACCGGTTGGCGCAGCTGAACACGCTGGACGACTGGATGCAGAACGAGGGCGCCCGCTCCGACCCGGCAGCCCGGGCGGCAGTGCGGGACGGCGACCCCTCGGTAGAGGTGCTGGTAATGCAGTGCCGGGCAGACGGCAGCATCCACTTTCTGCCGTGGCAGGAGGGCGGCAGTGCCGTAGCTGCCGACAGCCCGCCCCCGCCGGAAACGGCACTGAAGATCGCCCGGCAGAAGCTGCGGCTCCCGGCGGTGTTCGGCAAGGCGTGGAAGGTGGACGGGGTCATCCGGGAGTTGGAAGCGGACAACCACAGCCGCCTTGCGGCGTGGCAGCTGTCGCCGCTGCTGCACGGAGAACTGGTTCTGCTGCTGGATGAAAACCTGACTGCCCGGCTTGCGGGCATGGAACTTTGTTATGACCGTGAAAACGGCCTGTATTACCAAAAGGAGGAGACGGATGAAGAAAATTGAATTCAACCTGCTGACCGAACCGTGGATACGGGTGCGGCTGCGGGACAACACGGTGCGGGAGGTGTCCCTGACCGAGGCGCTGGTGTCGGCGCAGGATTATGCGGACCTTGCGGGCGAGATGCCCACCCAGAACGCCGCCGTGCTGCGGCTGCTGCTGGCGGTGCTGTTCACCGTGTTCTCCCGGGTGGATGCAAAGGGAGAGTCCCGCCCACTGATGCAGAGCGATGATGCACTGGAGCGCTGGAGCGCGCTGTGGCAGCTTGGGCATTTCCCGGCAGAGCCTGTCCGGGATTATCTGGAGCAGTGGAAGGACCGCTTCTGGCTGTTCCACCCGACACACCCCTTCTGGCAGGTGCCGCAGGCAAAGATCGGCACGGAATACGGTGCGGCCAAACTCAACGGTGAAATGTCGGAAAGCAGCAATAAACTCCGGCTCTTTCCGCTGTATGCGGGGCAGAGCAAGGAGCAGCTGAGCTATCCGCGGGCGGCGCGGTGGCTGCTGTGTGTGAACGGCTATGATGACACCTCCGCAAAGCCAAAAGGAAAGGGACTTCCATCCGTAGGAGCCGGGTGGCTGGGCAAGATCGGTTTTATTCAGGCACAGGGTGATAATCTGTACGAGACCCTGATGCTGAACCTGACGCTGCTGCGCGACGGCCGGGAATGCTGGGGCGAAAGCAAGCCCTGTTGGGAACTGGAAGCACCAAAGAGCGCGGAACGGACAGAAATTTGCTGCCCGGATAACCCGGCACAGCTGCTCACCCTGCAATCCAGAAGGCTGTTGCTGCACAGGACAGGGGAGAATGTGGATGGGTTCTGTCTGCTGGGAGGAGATTTCTTCCCTTTGGACTTCTTACAGCCGGTGTTCAGCTTCCAGCGGTAGGAGTAATCGGCAATGGGGTGATCACTTCAACGAACTGGTCAATCAATTCGGGAGCAAGACGGGTTCCGTGTACATCGAACTTCTGAAAAAGAGTATATCTCAACAGCCCTGTATTTGATTTCGATACCAAATACAGGGCTGTTTCTTTGATTTTAATACTATATTTTGTACTTTCTTCGAATATCTTGACACCGTACCTTGTGGCTTGTCGCTTATTTGTCGCTTAAATCTGCAATAAGACACTGTATTTGTATTATTGTACCTGAAAGGTAAGGTCAGGCTATGGACAAGTACATTTTGGAACGGGATGGACAGTTAGACTTTTATAAGGTCTTTTTGCCCCGTGTCAATCCCGCTTTAGATATTGATGAAATACTTGCAGACAATAACGATGGGGTTATCAACGGAAACTTGCTTGAATTCAAGTTGCACGTTACCGATTTGAACGCCGTTCTTTTCCAATGTATTAAATACCTGTCTGCCTTGCGCGTCAAAGGCAAGCCCGTTCCGGCGAATATTTTGATTATCGATGTAAACGCCGCCACGCTTTGGCTGTACCGCTCCGCGCCGTATTTGTCGGATATTGAAAAGCTGTATTTCGGCGGCGCATCAAAGGACAATAGTGGATTTATCGGTTGCAACGCTGAAACAGTGTTGCACTTTGATAAACCGCTTGACGTGGAAAGCATTGTTACCCTGCTCAAAGAATGCAACTATACAAAGATACACATTGATGAAAATTGCATTGTTGGGTGGGCTATGTCCTTTTACAAAGCAGTACCAATGGCGCGGAAAGAAGATTTCCTTGGTGATGATACAGGCAAGCACAAAACAATCGGGGAAATTAGAAAACCCGTTCATTTTAAACGGTACATTTACCCTTATACCGGGCAAACAAATGTCAAATTTAATTATTTGATGGATAAGCTAAATGACACGCTTCAGAAAAAGAACTTGGGGGCATTTTACACGCACAAGCTGTATGCCGAAAAGTCCCTTGAATTGGTGCGGGCTGCAATCGCCCGTGTTCCCACCGGAAATGACTATATCATTCTTGACAGGTGCGCCGGAACAGGAAACCTTGAAGCAGGTTTGACAGACGAGGAACTTTCACATTGTGTTGTTTCAACAGTAGAATATTATGAGTACAAGGTACTTCAAGAATTGTTAGGGGCAAAGGTTCGGCACATTATCCCGCCTATTGAAATGACAGACACATTTAACGCCGGGCTAGTTTCGGGCGCAGACGCTTTAAGCAAAGAATATATAGAAAATCCGGTCATAAAGCAATACATTGCCAACCCACAATGCACGATTATATTGTTTGAAAATCCACCGTATGCAGAAACAACTTCTGCCGAACACCAACGACAGGGACAAAGCAAAAAATCATCTACTTGGAAACAAAGCAGGTGTAGAACTGATAGAAATAAAAGAAGGATACAGCAAAGCCCGTCTGGTGATTACGGAAACACATCTCAA
>ENA-UEQR01001588-UEQR01001588.1-human-gut-metagenome-genome-assembly--contig:-NODE-1588-length-12487-cov-5.686463_pt1 | contig 12487 bp, 9 predicted proteins | sample MGYA00242944_ERZ507941 | MGnify/ENA primary metagenome ERZ507941 (study PRJEB26167, sample SAMN06115398) | human gut metagenome | host: Homo sapiens | place: China:Chongqing | collected 2016-06-23...
CACCTCGTTTCAAGGGTAGTATATACCTTGGAGTTGACTCTAAGTCAAGACTTTTTTGAACTTTTTTTTGATTTCCGTAAAAAAGCAGCCGATTTTTATCGACTGCTTTATGTTTGAATTTACTTGATAATCAGCTGCCGGTGGTCTGCTGGGGTTAGGCGAATGTTTGGTGCAAAGGGGGTGTCGCCCCGATTTTCTACCTGCACGGTAACGGTATCGGCAGCACAAGCAACGGTAAAGACCGCGTCCACGCAGTGGCCGTCCCGGTAGGCATAGGTGTGGCCGTCATCATCAAAGTAGCGGCTTTGGAAGGTGCCGTCGGCAATGGGATAGACGGTGAACTGCACCCGACTGGGCTTTTGGAACCCGGTAGGCCCAATGTCCAGAGGGAATACGCAGCCGCCACGCACAAAATAGGGCACGGTGCCGGTAGCGGGAATGTGCAGTGCCACTGTCTGCCCGCCGGTGTAACACCGGTCGTCCTTGTACCAGATCTCACCGGACGGCAAGTAGACTTCTATATCCTCTACGCCCTGATCCAGCACGCAGGCTGCCAGCAGGTCGCGCCCCAGCAAAAAGGCAGGATCGTCCGGATGGATTTGCCGGTCGTCATAATAGAGGCACAGGGGCGCCTGCAAGGGCAGCTCCTCCTGCACGCTGCGGTAGGCGGTGCTGTAATAGTAGGGCAGCAGAGCCTTACGCTGGTCAAACAGGGCATGCACACTGTCCATCACCTCCGGATAGCTCCAGGGCATGGTGGCGGAGCCGTCCGCGTTCCAGGAATGAATGGTAAAGCGGGGCTCAAATACACCGTGCTGGATCCAGCGCAGCAGCAGCTCCTTGGAAGGCATTTCCCCGGAAAAACCGCCCAGATCGTGGCCGTAAAAGTAAAAGCCGGACAGGCTCAGGGTCATGCCTACATAGTGACAGTACCGCAGATCGTGGAAGGATGTATAGTTGTCACCGCTCCAGGTTTGAGCCAACCGTCGCAGACCGATCCCGGCACTGCGGGTGGAAAGGAACGGCCGTTCTGCCGGGCGCATTTCCGTTTGCGCTCGGTAAGAACTGAGTACCATCAAGTAGGTGAGCGCCGGGCGAATATGGGCAGCCGGGGCCGCCTTGCCGCCAAAGCCCACAGCCACGGCGGTAGGGTCCTGAATGTCAAATTCGTTATTGTCGTTCCAAGTGGCGTTCATGCCGTTTTGCAGCGCGACGAAGCCGGTTGTGCACTTGCCGCACATGGGGTCAAGCACGGTCAGCGGCTGGCCTGCAAGGGCGAAATCACTCGCGGCACGGGCGCAGTTCATCATCATGTGGGTGAACGCGGCGCTTGTTTTGCCCTTGTACTTCAAAATCTCCGAGAGGTCGTCGGGCAGATAGGCAGTGCGTCCCCAATCCAGCGGGCGCAGCAGACCGCCATCCACGCACTCGAAGAGCATCAGACGTGTGCTGTGCGTGCCCAGCAGCGCAAGGGCTTCAGGAGTCAGCGCCTTCGCAGAGAAAGTCAGGCATGGTACGCCGCCGATGGTCGTCACCTGCGTTTCAGCGGGCAGGGAAAGCGCGCACAGCAAACAGGTCAACTCGGCTTGACCAAGTTTGACCTGCGCGTCACGGTAGCGGATATTCGCGTGTGGGGCTAACTGCAAGCAAAATTGCATAGAAGAAACATACTCCTTAGCGCAGTAAAATCAGGGTATCAAAAAAGGCACACAAAAAAAAGAATAATGATGTAAAAAAATCAGCCAGCAGGGACGTAAAGTGCAAAATCACCATATAGAAAGGCATGAGAAACCTGCTGTTGCCAATAGTATAGCAAAATACACGCGATTATGCAAGGGGCGATAGGAAAGATTTTTCTTATTGCGGAATCCGAAATTAAAAAGAAAACCCCTTCCGAGGAAAAACCTCGAAAGGGGAATGCCATTGCGCACAATCAGAACATTCGCGGCGAAGGGCAAAGAACCCTTACAGCCGGACCATTGAGAAATGCCGCGGGGCAATGATGACAAAAGTCATCAATACTTGCGCTTGCGGGCAGCTTCGGCCTTCTTCTTGCGCTTGACGCTGGGCTTTTCGTAATGCTCACGCTTACGAACTTCCTGAATCACACCACTGCGGGCGCACTGACGCTTGAAGCGCTTCAGAGCACTCTCCAGGGATTCATTCTCACGGACGCGTACCTCGGACACTGTTATCCCTCCTTTCGCTCATCTCGCCTTGACATCAGCCACATAGACATACGGATGACGAACCGTATAGCTATTATAGCAAAAGATGATGCGCACGTCAATGCCTAATTGCAAATTTCCGAAAAAAATCTCCTGAAAATTGCGGATTTACGCGTTGCGGACGATGCTTTCCAGCACATTGACCATTGCTTCCATCGCCTCGACGGTAATCATTTCCTTTCTGCCGTGAAAATTATAACCGCCGGTGGAGAGATTCGGGCAGGGAAGCCCCATGTAGGACAGGCGTGCGCCGTCCGTGCCGCCGCGGATGGGGACGACCTTCGGCGTGACGCCGACGGATTCCATCGCCTTTTTCGCGTTCTCGATCAGGAACATACACGGGGCGATCTTTTCTTTCATATTATAATAGCTGTCGCGCAGCGTGAGAACAGCTGTGCCCGCGCCGTAGCGGCGGTCAATTTCCGCGCAGGCTTTTTCCATGACGGCCTTGCGCGCTTCAAATCTCGCGCGGTCGTGGTCGCGGATGATGTATTGCAGCTCTGCCTGCTCCGTCTCGCCGCGCATGGCGACAAGATGGTAAAAGCCCTCGTAATTTTCCGTGTAATACGGCGTCTCCAGCGCCGGGAGCAGGCCGTGCAGCTCCATGGCGACGAGCGCGGCGTTGACCATCTGGCCCTTCGCAGAGCCGGGATGGATGGACTTGCCGCAGATCTCGATCTTCGCGCTGGCCGCGTTGAAGTTCTCATATTCCAGCTCGCCGAGTGCGCCGCCGTCGACGGTATAGGCGTAATCTGCGCCGAAGCCCTTCACATCAAATCGGTCGGCCCCGCGTCCGATCTCCTCGTCGGGCGTAAAGGCGAGTTTGACGGTTCCATGCGGCTTTTCGGATGTAAGCAGCAGCTGTGCGGCGGACAGGATCTCCGCCACGCCTGCCTTATCGTCCGCGCCGAGCAGCGTCGTGCCGTCCGTGACGATCAGGCGCTTGCCGACAGAGTTTTTCAGCTGCGGGTATTCCTTCGGAGAAAGCATGATGTGCTTCTCTTCGTTCAGGACAATATCGCCGCCGTCGTAAGGCTCTGTGATGCGCGCGCGGATGTTCTCGCCGGGGGCGTCGGGCGAGGTGTCCATGTGGGCGATGAGGCCATAGACGGGGATTTTTTTGTCACAGTTCGCCGGCACGGTGCCGTAGACGTAGCCGTCCTGATCGACGTGCGCGTCGGCAATGCCCATGTCCTGCATCTGGCGGACAAGCTCCTGCGCAAGCGCAAGCTGCCGCGCGGTGGACGGGCACGTCTCGGACGCTTCGTCCGAGGTCGTGGGATAGGAAACGAGCTTCAAAAAGCGTTCAACGACTGTCATGTGTGTGTTCTCCTTTGTGTCAGTATTGGAAAATGCTTCCGCCGACAAACTCGCGCACGATGGAGTCACGCGGGACATACGGCGTATCGAGCGGCGGCAGGCTCCGCACCACGTCCATCAGGACGGTCAGACCGTGCTCCGCAATAAACGCGTCGTCTAGATCGGACGCGAACTGTGGGATCTGGCGCAGGTATTTTGCCAGAATGCACAGCTCGTAATCGTGGAACGAGTCGATGTGGATGGAGGCGTTGGGTTTGTTGGGCGCGATATACTTCTGTTCGCCCGCGTTGACGGATTCGGCGCGGAGGATCGTGTCGCGCAGGGAATTGCCGCGCCCCTGATAATTGCGGATCATGCGGCGCGCCACGCGCACCTGCTCGGGGTGGATGATGCGGTCGCCGGGCGTGATGATACGCGTTCTGGGCGCAACGTAAATGCCGGTGGCGCGGTCGCGGATGGGATCGAAGAGCAGGGGATTGAGCATATGGATGCCCTCAGCGATGATCACAGCCTCGCGGCTGCCCTGCATGGGGGTGTAGCCGCCGGTGCGGTTGTTGGGAAAGTCGTACCACGGCACCTGCACCGTCTCGCCGTTCGACAGCCGGTCGATGGTGTCAAGCAGCAGCTCCCGGTTGACGCACAGGGGCGACTCCCAGTCGGTCAAGTCCTTTGGCCGCTCGGAGAGCGGCAGAAAGAAATTGTCCATGCTCAAAAGACAGACCTTGACGCCCAGATTTTCGAGATACGTCTGCAGGCGCATCGCCGTCGTTGTCTTGCCGGAGCCGGAGGGGCCGGTCAGGCAGACGAAGGGCTTGCGCGGCTGTGCGCTCAGGATCGCGGCGGCAGCGGAGCTGATCTTGTCGTGAAAGACCTCCTCACAGCGCAGAACGAACTGCGTCTGGTTCCGCATGGCATAGACAACGTCTTCAATATCAATAACCCGCATTTTTTTCCTCCTTATGTGTGTTCCACCGCGCCATCATGCGGCGGTAGATCAGAATAAAGCAGAGCACGTGCACCGCGCTCGTCACGACCCAGCTGACAGGGTAGGACAGATACAAAACGTCAAGCGTGTGGTGCGTCTGGAAGATCGTGTAGATCCAGATGATGCGCAGCACGCACGCACCGAAGATCGTCACGACCATCGGCATCCAGCTCCGGCCAAGCCCGCGCACCATGCCGCAGCACGTCTCCATGATGCCGCAGACGAAATAGGTCATGCCCATATACGTCACGCGCACCATGCCGCTGGCGATGACGGAGGCATAGGCCGGGTCGTCCTTTGCAATGTAAATGCCGAGCAGCGGCTGGCCGAAGAAGTACAGCAGCGCGCACATCGGCACGCCGATGAGCAGGACTGTCAGGATGCAGTCGCGGTAGACGGGCTTGATGCGCTCCGGCTTGCCTGCGCCGAGATTCTGGCTGGTAAAGGTCATGGAGGCGTGATAAACGGAGTTGCAGGCCGTATAAATGAACGAGTCGAGATTGCCTGCCGCCGTGTTCGCCGCGACCACGTCCGCGCCGAAGGAGTTGATCGAGGACTGGATCATGACATTGGAAATATTGAAGATCACGGACTGAAGACCCGCAGGCAGTCCGATCTGGATCATACGCAGGGCCTCGTCCGGGTAAAAGCGGAGTTTTTTGAGTTCCAGCTGCGCGCAGCCCTCCAGCCGCATCAGGCAGACGAGCACGAGCGCCAGCGCGAGATACTGCGAGACGACGGTTGCGATCGCGACGCCCGCCACGCCGAGCCGGCAGACGATCACGAAGAACAGATTCAGCAGCACATTGACCGTGCCGGAAACGGACAGGAAGAAAAACGGCTTTTTTGTGTCGCCGAAGGCCCGCAGCACCGCCGCGCAGAAGTTATACAGAAGCGAGGCGGGCACGCCGATGAAGTAAATTTGCAGATACCGGTCGGACAGGGGCAGAACGTCCTCCGGCGTATCCATCAGGCGGAGCAGGGGACTGGCCAGGAAAAAGCCCAGCAGGAAGACCACGACGCCAAGCCCAAGCCCCAGCACGACCGAGGTGTGCACGGAGCGGGAGACGCGCTCGTCATCCCGGCAGCCGAGATAACGGGCAACGAGGATGTTGACGCCGACGGAAATGCCGATGAACGCGCCGATGAGCAGGTTGATAAGCGACGTTGTCGCGCCGACGGCGGCAAGGGCCGTGCTGCTGTCAAATTTTCCGACGACAATGACGTCGGCGGCGTTGAACAGCAGCTGTAAAATGCCGGTCAGCGCCAGCGGGACGGAAAAGCGGATGATCTGCGGCAGGGGTCTGCCCTCGGTCATCACGATCGAATTTGCTTTTGTTGCTGCCATGGGGATGGTGCCCTCCTATTTCTCTTTCAGAGTGTCAAAAAATGCGAGCCACGGTTCAGCCTGCGGCGGGTCATGCGTAAAGACGAGGCGTTCATTCGTCTGCGGGTGGAAAAACACGATTTGATACGACCAGAGGCCGAGCGGGCCGTCTGACTGTGCGCCGTATTTCCGGTCGCCGCAGAGCGGCAGGCCGCGGGAGGAAAACTGCGCACGGATCTGATGCGTCCTGCCGGTTTCCAGCCGGATACGCACAAGCGCGCGCCCGTCCTTCACGCCAAGCACCCGGTACGAAAGCCGGGCAGGCCGTGCGTCCGGGCCGGGGGTGTGCGTGACGAAGGTTTGCTTTTTCGCTGCGTCGCGCGTGAGAAGATCGGCCAGAACGCCCTCCGGCGCGTCCGGGATCCCCTCCAATACGGCGAGATAGCCCTTTTCAAATGTATGCGCCTGCACCTGCCGGGACAGGATGCTGTCAGCCATGCGCGACCGCGCGTAGACCATCACGCCGCCCACGGGCCGGTCGAGCCGGTGCACGACGCGCACGCAGCCGGTTTCGTCCTCTCCCAGCGCCCGGCGCAGCAGCTCCGGCATACCGCCCGGCTCGTCAGTGGACAAAACGCCCGCAGGCTTGAGACAGACGACGATTCGATTGTCGGTGAATAAAAGCTCCATTTGCGGTTCCTATGGCGGGTGATTTGTGAGGTGATGCACGGGCGCGTGCATCTATGCTCAAGTTATTATAGTATAGCACGCTTTCCCCGTTTCGTCACGCAGTTTTGCGCACGGGATAAAAAATGTCTTAAAAATTCTTAATTCTGCCCGGAAGCTTGCGGAAGTGTGATATAATAGCGCCACAAAAAGGAGGGAGCAGCCATGGAAGAGGCGATCCGCATTCTGGTGGTAGACGACGAGCCGGATATCCGGCGTATCTGCCGGATCTTGTTGGAGACGGGCGGTTATACCGTGTTGGAGGCCGCGACGGGCGCGGAGGCGGTCGAGCAGGTCCGGCAGCACCCGGAGCTTGATCTTATTTTAATGGATATCATGATGCCGGAGCTGGGCGGCTATGACGCGTGCAGCCGCATCCGGTCGTATTCCACAGCCCCGGTCCTGTTTCTGACCGCCAAGACGCAGGAGGGCGACAAGCGCCGCGCATATGATTCCGGCGGCGACGATTTTCTCGCCAAGCCGTTTTCCCACGCGGAGCTGATGATGAAGGTCGAGTCGCTGCTGCGGCGCTACCGGGTGTATAAGAGCAAATCGAGCGGGCGGACGCTCCGGCCCGGCATCGTGCTCGACGAGGAAAACCGGCGCGTGCTGGTAAACGGCCAGCCGCTGGAGCTGACGGAGACGGAGTTTTCCATTCTCCACTGCCTGGCGGAGAACCGGGGCCGCGTCGTGCCGGTGCGCACGATCTATGAGACGGTCTGGCATGAGACATATATGCCGGCGTCAAACAATACCGTGATGGTGCATATTGTGAACCTGCGCAAGAAGCTGGAGGAGGATCCGGCCAACCCGTGCCTGATCCGCACTGTCTGGGGAAAGGGCTATCAGATTGACTGAAAAGAAGAAGCATTTTGTTTCGCTGAGCGTCAAGCCGCTGTTTGTGCTGCTGCTGGGGCTGGTACTGGGTGTGTGCGTCTGCCTGCTGGCGAACTTCACCGGCGAGCAGATCATCGAACGCAGCTATATGAGCGACAAGGCTGTTTTGAAGCGCACGAACAGGGCTGCGCAGGAGTTCCAGTCCTTTGTGCGGCAGAACAGCATCTCCACGCGCGACACGGATATGCTGGCCCGCTGGGGCGAGTCGAGAAAGAACTATTATATCATGCTCTACCACGACCAGCGGCAGATCCTCGAGATCGGCTGGTGGGGCGCGGACAGCGCGGCGGTCGACGCGTATTCGCTCAAGGAGCAGATGGCCAGCGTCGTCTATCCCATCGTGTTTCGCGACGGCACGTTTTACGCCGTGATCTATGATAATTCCGATTCCGGGCTCTACGATCTGTTGTGGATCGTTTCGCTGCTGCTGGGCTGCGCGGTTCTGGCGCTGACGCTGCTGGCGTATAACCGCCGCATCGCGCGCAGAGTCGTCGCCATCTCGCAGGAGGTGCAGTCCATCGGCGCGGGCAATCTCTATTTGCAGCTCGAGCCGAAGGGCCGCGACGAGATCTCACAGCTGACAGCCAGCGTCGAGCAGATGCGCCTGTCGCTCCTGCGCAAGACCAGCGAGGAGCAGCGTGCCCTGCAGCAGAACAGCGACCTCATCACCGCCATGTCACATGATATCCGCAATCCGCTTACCGCGCTGCTCGGCTATCTCGATCTTGCGAAAAACGGGCAGTACCGCTCGGAAGACGAGCTGCAAAGCTATCTGGACGCCGCCTACGGCAAGGCCGAGCAGCTCAAGACGCTGACGGATGAGCTGTTCCGGTATTCGCTGCTGTTTGGATGCAAGGAGCTGCCCATGCAGATGGAAATCTATGACGCGCGGCTGCTTCTGGAGCAGCTGCTGGGCGAGAGCCGTGTCCAGTTGCAGCAGCAGGGCTTTATGGTGCAGCTGCTGCTGCCGCAGCAGGAGGTGCAGATCGAGGCCGACGTGATGTATCTGAAGCGGGTGCTCGACAATCTCTTCGACAACATCCGCAAATATGCCGACCCCGCCCAGTCTGTCGCCATCGCCGCCCTGATCGAAGACGGCGCGCTGCACATCTGCCTGTCCAACAGCGTGAACCCCGCCTCCGGCCGCATCGAGTCCAATAAGATCGGGCTGCGCACCTGTGCAAAGATCATGGCCCAGATGACCGGCGGCTTCAAGCGCTACACGGAAAACGGAAAATTTACCGCCGAGGTCATCCTGCCCATCCGGGCAGCCGAGGTCAGTTCTTAAAAAAATATGAAAAATGCAACGCCGGGCTTTCTTTTGCGTCTTTGTTTTGGTATGATACAGACGGCAAGATAGGCCGCCTGTACTGTGCGTCAGCACAAGATATAGATTATGGACATTGGGCATGAAATGAAAAGGAGTATTACATGAAAACAAAACGGATTTTTGCGCTGCTGCTTGCGGCGCTGATGATCGTGGGCCTGTTTGCAGGCTGCTCAAAGGACGGGACGAAGGACCCCGGCAAGACCGATCCGGGCAATTCTCTGATCGACCAGACCAAGCCCTCCCAGACAACGGCAAAATACGCCTATCAGGCCGATTATTTCGACCTTGCCGTTCCGGACGGCGTGCAGTACGTCAACCAGATCTGCGCCGCCGGAACGACGCTCTATGCCTCGGTCGGCATACAGGGCGAGGAGATCACCAACACTGACCCCGACACGGGCGAAACCTGGTCGTATTACAACTCCCGCTTGGGCGTTCTGACCATTGACCCGGATACCGGCATATGCACAGAGCTTTCCAACCTGCAGCTGCCGGAGGTTCCGGAGGGAGCGGAGGGCAGCGTCGACTGCTACAACATGATCGGCTCTGACGACGGCACGCTCTGGATGCTTGTAAACGTCTATGCGACGCAGTATGAGCTGCCCGACGATTTTGACCCCAACACGGACAGCAAGTGGAACTACCCCTCCACAGATATCGGCGGCTCGTATCTGATGCACGTCGCTGCCGACGGCAGCACGATTGCAAGCATCGATCTTTCCGATACGAATGCAGATGACACCGAGGACGGCATGAGCAGCAATCTTTCGTCGTTTGCTGTCGACGCCGCCGGCAATCTCTACGTCAGCGACTATAATAATATTTACGTCCTCGATGCAGAGGGCAACGTGCAGTTCAAGCTCGACGGCAGCCAGTATAACGGCAGTCTGAACCGGCTGAACGCACAGCAGGTTGGCGTTATGTGGTACAACTACACGGACGACGTGAATGCCGCCGATGAAAACGGCCAGTACTTCGTCCCCATCGATCTGGAAACGAAGGACTGGGGCGAGAAGGTCAAGCTGCCGTCCAACGTGTGGAGCATCTTCCCGGGCGACGATGCCTATGACTTCTACTACGCCTACAATAATAACATCTATGGCTATACCGCCAAAACGGACACGAAGGATAAGCTCGTCGACTGGCTGGCCTGCGACGTTGACACCAACAATATGTCGGGCTATGCCATGCTCTCCGACAGCCGCGTGGCCGCCCTCATGCAGGACTGGAGCACCGACCCCACGACCTATCAGCTGATCGTCCTGCACCGTGTGGACGCGTCTGAGATCAAGGAAAAGAAGGTTCTGACGCTCGCGTGCATGTATCTCGACTGGGACCTGCGCAGCATGATCGTCGAATACAACAAGACGAACGACGAGTACCGCATCAATGTCGTCGACTACAGCGAGTACGCGACCGACGACGATTATAACGCCGGCGTCACCAAGCTCACCACCGAGATCATCAGCGGCAGCGTGCCGGATATTTTCCTGACCAGCAACCTGCCGATTGATAAGTACGCCGCCAAGGGCGTGATTGCCGATCTCAACACATTTATGGACGGCGGAAACGGCCTGAGCCGCGACTATTTTGTCCCACAGGTCATGAGTGCGCTGGAAAAGGACGGCAAGCTCTATGAGCTGCCCACCAGCTTCTCCGTGCAGACGGCCTACGCGCTGTCTTCCATCGCGAGCCAGTATGACACATGGAACGTCGCTGCCGTGCAGGACGCCATGACACAGCTGCAGGAGGGCGCGACGGTCTTCTCCAACGGCTGGACGAAGAACACGGCTCTGTCGAACTGCCTGTCCCGCAACCTGTCTGCTTTCGTCGACTGGACGACGGGCAAGTGCGAGTTTGACTCCGAGGCGTTCCAGCAGCTGCTGGCCTTCTGCAATTCCTTCCCGGCAGAAACCAGTGACGGTGACGGCGCGATTGCTTATGCCTCCTCCGCCGATATCGCCGTTGACGACGCGATGTGGGAATCTGACGCGACCCGCATCACGAACGGCAAGCAGCTCATGTCGACGACCGGGATGTACAACTTTGACTCCTATATCTGGAACGTCTACGCGATCCGCGACAAGATCACCTTTACCGGATATCCGACCGAGGACGGCTCCGGCAGCTCGTTCGGGCTTCAGATGCCGATGGCCATTTCCTCCGTCACGAAATACCCCGACGCCGCGTGGGACTTCGTCTGCTCGATCATCAAAAAGATGAACACGATAGACGAGAACAATTACTATTACGGCTTCCCCATCAGTCAGGCCGCGTTTGACGCAGAAATGACCGACATCATGACCGAGCAGTACCAGCTGGACGAAAACGGCGAACAGGTCGACTGGGACGGCGACGGCGAGCCCGACAAGGTCATCCGGGGCGGCTATGAGACCATGGAAAACGGCGAAAGGGTCTATAAGGATGTCTATGCGCTGACGCAGGAGGACATTGACCAGATCCTGGGCGTGATCAACAGCACGCGCAGCGTCTATGACTACGATCAGGAGATCCTCGACATCATCACCGACGAGGTCGCCGCCTACTTTGCCGGAGACAAGGATGTTCAGACCACTGCCAACATGATCCAGAGCCGCGTGAACCTGTATGTGCAGGAGCAGCGGTAAAACAACAAAAAAAGCTCCCCTTGCCGCGCCTTACGCGGCAAGGGGGAAGCAACTGCGAAACAGCTTTTGTAGGGGCCGATGCCCACATCGGCCCGTTGGGAAGCTGCGAATTAGCCGAAGGTTTCCGTTAAAAACAGTGCATTCTGCGCGGGCCGATGTGGGCATCGGCCTCTACAAACAAGTGCGTAAGCACATGCGGATTTCCCACCCAGAAATGAAAATGCCGATAAATTCCGATTGAGATTCAGTCGGGAGTTATGAGCATTTTCCAACGCAAAGGAGACACGAAAACGTGCAGAAGCTATCTCTCCGGTCGCGCGGGAAATATGAAACAAGACTGTCCGGGAAAGGGCTTTGGACGCGGATGAATAACAAAGTGCGCGATTTTCTCGCGTCGATGTGCTTCTCCGGGCCAAGCTTTCTCGGCATGCTGGCGTTTTATATCATCCCGTTCCTGATCGTCGTCTACTATTCCTTCACCGCGGGTCTGACCGACCACAGCTTTGCGGGCCTCAAAAACTATATCAACGTCTGGCAGAACGGCGCGTTCAAGATTGCGGTCAAGAATACGTTCACGTTCACCGGCCTTTCCGTGCCGCTGGCGGTCGTGCTGTCTTTGGGACTGGCGCTGATGCTCGAGGCGCGCATTCCGCTCAAGAGCGAGTTCCGCACGTTCTTCCTCAGCCCCATGATGGTGCCCATCGCGTCCATCATCCTCATCTGGCAGGTGCTGTTCCACTATAACGGCGTCGTGAACGAATTTCTCGCCGTGTTCGGCGCGGACAAGATCGACTGGCTGAAATCAGATTACTGCATGGTCGTCATCGTCGTGTTGTTTTTGTGGAAAAACCTCGGCTATAACATGATCCTGTTCATGGCCGCGCTCAGCAATATCCCGCGCGAGCTTCTTGAGGTTGCGGAGGTCGAGGGCGCGTCGGCGGCGTATCAGTTCTTCCATATTAAGCTCCGGTATCTTTCCCCGACGGTGCTGTTCGTGACGATTTTGTCCATCATCAACTCGTTCAAGGTCTTCCGGGAAATTTATCT
>ENA-UEQR01001594-UEQR01001594.1-human-gut-metagenome-genome-assembly--contig:-NODE-1594-length-12442-cov-8.860574_pt1 | contig 12442 bp, 8 predicted proteins | sample MGYA00242944_ERZ507941 | MGnify/ENA primary metagenome ERZ507941 (study PRJEB26167, sample SAMN06115398) | human gut metagenome | host: Homo sapiens | place: China:Chongqing | collected 2016-06-23...
CTGAAAGCTGGTAATCTGGTAAAAGAGGCTGCCAAACTGATTCAAGGTGGCGGCGGTGGCCAACCTCACTTCGCTACTGCAGGAGGTAAAAATGCTGATGGACTACCGGCAGCAGTTGAAAAAGTACTGGAGCTGGCAGGAATCTAAGAATAAATAAAAGAGGCTGTCTAACAAGCCACAAAAAGAAATCACCCCTATCAGAGTTTGTTCTGATAGGGGTGAAATCGTTAAAAAGAGACTTATAGACAACCTCTTTTACGTAAAGACTTAAAATTAGACGCGTCTGAATAAATACATAAGAAACTCCCTATTAATGTAGAAAAAAAACAGTGACGGTATATGCACAGGATAGTGACGGTATCGCTAGCATATAGCGTCACTATTTGCATCGGATAGCGTCACTATTTTACAGAAGTGAATTCACCAACAACAATTTCGGCTTGAATCCCCTTTTGAATCCCCTATAAAAGCATCGGGAAAGGATACTTCCTACCCTCCCCCAAAACCAAACAAACCCGGTAAGAAATAGAAGTCTATTTGTCTCTTTCTAAAAATATTAGCTTATAATTTAGGCTTGTCACAGTTTTTTTCTACCTTTGTGACCAGATTAATTATTTTTCTTATCCTTCAAATAAATAAAATAAGTAATCACTAATACCTAAAGAATGATGAGAACACCTGCTTATCTATGCCTGCTGTTAACCTGCATGCTCATTTCTTGTACCCCTACGCAAGAGAAACACGAAATAGATTACACATCTTATGTAAATCCATTTATCGGAACAGACTTCACTGGAAACACTTATCCTGGTGCCCAAGCTCCTTTCGGCATGGTGCAACTTAGCCCGGACAACGGACTCCCCGGATGGGACCGTATCTCCGGTTATTTCTATCCGGATAGTACGATTGCCGGTTTCAGCCACACGCATCTCTCCGGCACTGGAGCGGGAGATTTGTATGACATCTCTTTCATGCCTGTCACTCTTCCCTACAAAGAAGCGGAAGCACCGCTTGGCATCCACTCTAAATTCTCCCACAAGGATGAAAGTGCTCATGCCGGTTATTATCAAGTACGCCTGACTGATTATAACATCAACGTCGAACTGACTGCCACCGAGCGTTGTGGTATCCAACGTTATACGTTTCCGGAAGCCCAATCTGCTATCTTCTTAAATCTGAAGAAAGCCATGAACTGGGATTTTACCAACGATTCTCATATCGAAGTCGTAGACTCCGTCACCATTCAAGGTTACCGTTTCTCCGACGGCTGGGCACGCGATCAACACATCTATTTCCGCACCCGATTCTCCAAGCCTTTTGAGAAAATGGAACTGGACACAACTGCCATCATCAAAGATAACAAACGTATCGGCACCGCTGTTATCGCCCGCTTCGATTTCAATACCCAAAAGGATGAACAGATATTAGTAAACACTGCCATTTCCGGTGTCAGCATGGAAGGAGCAGCCAAAAACCTGCAAGCTGAAGTTCCCGAAAATGACTTCGACAAATACTTGGCGGAAACAAAAGCAAACTGGAACCGCCAGCTCGGAAAGATTGAAATAAAAAGCGATAATGAGAACGATAAAGTAAACTTCTACACCGCTCTCTATCACTCAATGATTGCTCCAACTATTTACAGTGATGTAGACGGAGCTTACTACGGTCCCGATAAGAAAGTGCACCAAGCCGACGGCTGGGTTAATTATAGCACTTTCTCCCTATGGGATACATACCGTGCCGCCCACCCGCTCTTTACTTATACCGAACCCGAGCGTGTCAACGACATGGTGAAATCCTTCATCGCCTTCTACGAACAGAATGGCCGCCTACCGGTGTGGAACTTCTACGGAAGTGAAACAGACATGATGATCGGTTATCATGCTGTTCCTGTTATTGTAGACGCCTATCTGAAAGGAATCGGCGACTTCGACGCAAAGAAAGCCTTAGATGCTTGCATAGCAACGGCTAATCTGGATAATTACCGCGGCATCGGACTCTACAAAGAATTAGGATACATACCTTACAACGTAACAGACCACTACAACGCAGAAAACTGGTCGTTATCCAAAACACTGGAATACGCTTTCGATGACTATTGCATTGCCGAAATGGCGAAGAAGATGGGCAAACAAGACATTGCGGACGAATTTTACAAACGTTCTCAAAACTACAAAAATGTATATAATCCCGCTACTTCTTTCATGCAGCCACGCGACGACAAAGGCACCTTTATCAAGGACTTCAAAGCCGATGACTATACGCCACACATCTGCGAAAGCAATGGATGGCAATACTTTTGGTCTGTACAGCATGACATTAACGGACTGATCGACCTTGTAGGAGGTAAAAACCGATTTGCCGAAAAACTGGACAGTATGTTCACCTATCATCCGGCAGCAGATGACGAACTACCTATCTTCAGCACGGGCATGATAGGACAATATGCGCATGGCAATGAACCGAGCCATCATGTTATTTATCTGTTCAATGTTATAGGACACGAAAATCGCACACAAGAATATGTAGCCAAAGTGATGAACGAGCTCTACAAGAACGAACCTGCCGGTCTTTGTGGCAACGAAGATTGCGGACAGATGTCAGCATGGTATGTATTCAGTGCGATGGGATTCTACCCCGTCAATCCCGTCAGTGGAAAATACGAGATAGGTACTCCCCTATTCCCGGAAATGCAATTACATCTGGCGAATGGAAAAACTTTCACCGTACTGGCCCCCAAAGTGAACAAAGAAAATATCTATATCCAATCCATCAAAATAGATGGAAAACCGTATGACAAAACGTATCTTACTCACGATCAAATCATGAGTGGAGCAACTGTCGAATTCGAAATGAGTAACACCCCTAAAGCAATTGGAGTCATATTCGAAGAAAATAACCCATAAGCCAAACCTGAACAACCAATTGAGAGAATGAACGAAAACTTCGATATAACCTATAAAGCACTATTTCGCCGGTACTATCCCAGCCTGATTTTCTATGCTACCCGTCTGGTGGGAGAAGAAGCAGCAGAGGATGTAGTGCAGGACGTATTTGTAGAATTATGGAAGCGAAAAGACCACATAGAGATAGGCGACCAAATCCAGGCCTTTCTCTATCGTGCCGTTTACACCCGTGCCCTTAACGTCTTGAAACACCGCAGTGTGGAAGAAGGTTATTGTGTTGCCATGGAAGAAATCAACCAAAGACGCGCAGAATTCTATCAACCGGACAACAACGAAGTGATTCGGAGGATCGAAGACAAGGAACTCCGCAAGGAAATTCATGATGCAATTAATGAGCTCCCTGACAAATGCAAAGAGGTTTTCAAACTTAGCTATCTACATGATATGAAAAACAAGGAAATAGCCGATATTCTCGGAGTTTCACTCCGCACGGTGGAAGCCCATATGTATAAGGCTTTAAAATACTTGCGTGGCCGACTTGATCCTCTTTGGACGATTCTTTTCTTATTTTTATGGCGATTATAATAAGTGTTTTTGCGTTTTGAATTGTATTACTAATATGAAGGAAAAGAAAATGAGTAATCTGAGTGAAGAAATAATAAACAGATATCTGACTGGTCAGTGTTCTGAAGAAGAGCTGATCGAGGTGAATGCCTGGATCAGCGAATCGGACGAAAATGCCCGCCAGTTGTTCCGCATGGAAGAAATTTATCATCTGGGTAAATTCGACCATTATGCCGATGAACAGAGAATGGCTAATGCGGAAAAAAGGCTTTATAAACAACTGTCTCAAGAGAAAAAGAAGAAAGATAAAGTACTGCATATGCATCGCTGGATGAGATATGCGGCCATCCTTGCCGTTGCTTTACTAATGGGCGGAGGAGCTGGATATTGGTTCTACAACCGGCCGGAGCATCAGATGCTGGTAGCCGTTGCCAATGAAGGCATCGTGAAGGAAGTTGTCTTGCCGGATGGAACGAAAGTCTGGCTGAACAATGCCGCCATGCTGAAGTACCCGCGCGAATTCTCCGAAAAAGAACGTAATGTGTATCTAGACGGAGAAGCCTATTTCGAAGTGACCAAGAACCGCCATAAACCATTCACGGTAGAAAGCGACGCTATGCGCGTACGTGTACTAGGAACCACTTTCAACTTCAAATGCGACAAACGTTGCCGGATAGCGGAAGCAACCTTGATCGAAGGAGAAATCGAAGTGAAAGGCAACAAGGACGAAGGACAAATTGTCCTCGCCCCCGGTCAGCGTGCCGAACTGAACAGAAACAGCGGACGACTGACGGTGAAACAGGTCGACGCGAAACTGGATGCTGTATGGCGTGACAATCTGATACCATTCAATAAAGCAAACATATTTACCATCACCAAGGCACTGGAACGCTTCTACGACGTGAAGATCATTCTGTCTCCTGACATTCGGTCGGACAAAACATATTCGGGTGTATTGAAGAAAAAATCAACCATCGAATCGGTATTGAAATCCTTGCAGAATTCCATACCTATTGAATATAAAATCGTAGGAAACAATATCTTTATCTCTTCAGATAAGAAATGAATCCTGTGTTAAACTTAAACTAATAAACGACATGAAATTAAAGACACTTCTGATAGGATGTTTCGGAGGATTTATAATGCTCAACTCCTGCACAGAGTCCCCCAGTGTAAAAGATTATAGTGCTTATGTCAATCCTTTCATAGGCACCGGCGGACATGGACATACTTTCCCCGGAGCCGTAGTTCCACACGGTATGATCCAGCCCAGTCCGGACACCCGGATCGACGGCTGGGACGCTTGCTCCGGTTATTATTACGACGACAACACGATCAACGGTTTTTCGCATACCCACGTCAGCGGTACAGGCTGTTGTGACTACGGAGATGTATTACTGATGCCGATTGTCGGCAAACCGCAGTATCTGACAACTGATCCGGAAAGCCAGAAACTGGCTTACGCCTCTGCTTTCTCGCACGAGAATGAGACTGCGGAACCCGGATATTACTCCGTCTTCCTCGACACCTATCAGGTAAAAGCGGAAATCACAGCTACCAAACGCGGCGCCATCCACCGCTACACTTTCCCCGAAAGCACAGAATCCGGATTTATCATCGACCTGGACTATAGCCTGCAACGGCAGACCAACTACGAGATGGAAATCGAAGTTATCAGTGACACGGAAATCTGCGGACATAAGAAGACGACTTACTGGGCTTTCGACCAGTATATTAACTTCTACGCCAAGTTTTCCAAACCGTTCGCATATACCCTCATCACCGACTCTGTCACAATGGACAACGGCAAACGCCTGCCTGTATGCAAAGCCGTACTGCACTTTAATACAAAGAAAGACGAAGAAGTACTGGTAAAAGTGGGTGTATCCGCCGTCGATATCGCCGGCGCACGCAAGAATGTGGAATCCGAAATTCCCGAATGGGACTTCGACAAGGTACGAAAAGATGCCCGCACTGCCTGGAATAATTATCTGTCTAAAATAGACATCACCACTTCCGATAAAGAAGATAAAACCATTTTCTATACCGCCCTGTATCATACGGCCATCAGCCCGAACCTGTTTACGGATGCGGACGGACGCTATCTCGGCATGGATCTCGAAGTACATCAGGGAGATACCATTAATCCGCTGTATACTGTCTTCTCCCTGTGGGATACTTTCCGTGCACTACACCCGCTGATGACGATCATCGACCCGAATCTGAACAATCAGTTCATCAATTCACTGATCAGGAAACATCAGGAAGGCGGAATATACCCAATGTGGGATCTGGCTTCCAACTACACTGGAACGATGATCGGATATCATGCGGTCCCCGTTATCGTGGATGCCTATATGAAAGGTTACCGCAATTTTGATGCTCACGAAGCATATAAAGCCAGTCTACGGGCAGCCGAATATGACACTACAGGTATCAAATGCCCCGATCTGGTGCTGCCGCATCTGATGCCCAAAGCGAAGTATTATAAAAACGCCATCGGCTACATCCCCTGCGACCGCGAAAATGAATCTGTAGCCAAAGCGCTGGAATATGCCTACGACGACTGGTGTATCTCCATCTTTGCCGAAGCAATGAACGACTTCGAAAACAAAGCAAAGTATGAACGTTTCGCCAAAGCCTACGAGTTCTATTTCGACAAATCGACCCGCTTCATGCGCGGACTGGATTCGAATGGCGAATGGCGCACCCCATTCAACCCGCGTGCCTCCACTCACCGTAGCGATGACTATTGCGAAGGAACCGCCTGGCAGTGGACCTGGTTTGTTCCGCACGATGTGGAAGGACTTGTAAAACTGATGGGAGGCGAGGAGGCTTTTGTAGAAAAGCTGGATTCGCTGTTTACAGTCGATTCGAGTCTGGACGGAGAAACCACCTCGGCTGATATCAGCGGACTGATCGGTCAGTATGCACATGGCAATGAGCCGAGTCATCACGTGATTCATCTGTACAACTATGTGAATCGTCCGTGGAGAACGCAGGAATTAGTGGACAGTGTCTACCGGAGCCAGTATGCCAACAACGTCGACGGGTTGTCCGGCAATGAAGACTGCGGACAGATGTCGGCATGGTACATACTCAACTCGATGGGATTCTATCAGGTATGCCCGGGCAAACCGGTGTATTCTATCGGACGTCCGGCTTTCGACAAAGCTGTGATCAATCTCCCCAGTGAAAAGACATTCAGCATCGTGGTGAAGAACAACTCCAAAAGCAACAAATACATCGAAAGCGTATTGCTGAACGGCAAACCTCTGGACACGCCATTCTTCGGACATCAGGACATTGTAGCAGGCGGAATCATGGAGATCAAAATGACTGACCATCCTACACAATGGGGAAGTAACAACTCTTCTCAATAATCATATAAAAACCATTACTAATCATGAAAAGACTCTTATTGATAGCTTGTGTACTTAGTTGTACGCTATTGTCCCAAGCCAAAGACTGGACGCAGTATGTCAATCCGCTGATGGGTTCCCAGTCTACTTTTGAGTTATCAACAGGTAATACTTATCCGGCTATTGCCCGTCCCTGGGGTATGAACTTCTGGACTCCACAGACAGGCAAAATGGGAGACGGATGGCAATATACCTATACCGCCAACAAAATCCGCGGGTTCAAACAGACACACCAGCCCAGTCCGTGGATCAATGATTATGGTCAGTTCTCGATTATGCCGATAGTGGGCCAACCGTTGTTTGACGAAGAGAAACGGGCAAGCTGGTTTGCACATAAAGGAGAAGTGGCAACTCCTTACTACTACAAAGTATACCTGGCAGAACACGATATAGTCACCGAAATGACACCGACGGAACGTGCCGTGCTTTTTCGTTTCACTTTCCCGGAGAATGATCATTCTTATGTGGTCGTAGATGCCTTCGACAAAGGTTCTTACATCAAGATTCTTCCGGAAGAGAATAAGATAATCGGTTATACGACACGCAACAGCGGTGGTGTTCCTGAAAACTTCAAGAACTACTTTATCATCGAGTTCAACAAACCTTTCACCTATAAGGCTACGGTAGAAAACGGAAATCTGCAAGAGAACGTAGCGGAACAGATGACCGACCATGCCGGAGCGATCATCGGATTCAAAACCCGCAAAGGGGAACAGGTGAATGCACGTATCGCCTCTTCTTTTATCAGCTTTGAGCAGGCTGCTGCTAATATGAACGAACTGGGCAAAGATAACATAGAACAACTCGCCCAAAAAGGAAAAGATGCCTGGAATCAAGTACTGGGTAAAATAGAAGTAGAAGGCGGTAATTTGGATCAGTACCGTACATTCTACTCCTGCCTGTATCGTTCGCTGCTATTCCCGCGCAAGTTCTATGAACTGGATGCAAACGACCAGCCCATCCATTACAGTCCGTATAACGGGCAGGTACTTCCGGGATATATGTTTACCGATACCGGTTTCTGGGATACATTCCGCTGCCTCTTCCCGCTGCTGAATCTGATGTACCCGTCGGTCAACAAAGAGATGCAGGAAGGATTAATCAACACGTATAAGGAAAGCGGTTTCTTCCCCGAATGGGCAAGTCCGGGACACAGAGGTTGTATGGTTGGAAATAACTCCGCATCAATCCTTGTGGACGCTTATATGAAGGGAGTAAAAGTCGATGATATCAAAACGCTGTATGAAGGATTGATTCACGGAACGGAGAATGTACATCCGGAGGTTTCTTCCACCGGACGATTGGGATACGAGTACTATAATAAGCTGGGATACGTACCCTACGATGTGAAAATCAACGAGAACGCCGCCCGTACTTTGGAATATGCATACGATGACTGGTGTATCTACCGGTTGGCAAAAGAGCTGAAACGTCCCAAGAAAGAAATCAACCTGTTTGCCAAACGTGCCATGAATTACAAGAATCTTTTCGATAAAGAATCCAAGCTGATGCGTGGTCGCAACGAAGACGGTACATTCCAGTCTCCTTTCTCACCGCTGAAATGGGGAGATGCCTTTACGGAAGGAAATAGCTGGCATTATACCTGGTCGGTATTCCACGATCCTCAAGGTCTGATCGATTTGATGGGTGGTAAAGACGGATTCAACCAAATGATGGATTCTGTATTTATCCTGCCTCCGATTTTCGATGAAAGTTATTATCGAGCCGTTATTCATGAAATCCGTGAAATGCAGATTATGAACATGGGCAACTATGCACATGGCAACCAGCCGATTCAGCACATGCTCTATATGTACAACTATTCCGGCCAACCCTGGAAAGCGCAACATTGGATTCGTGAAGTGATGGACAAACTTTATACTCCTGCTCCCGACGGTTATTGCGGTGATGAGGACAACGGCCAGACTTCTGCCTGGTATGTATTCTCGGCAATGGGATTCTATCCGGTATGTCCGGGTACGGATGAATATGTTTTGGGTACTCCCTACTTCAAGGAGATGAAGCTGCATCTGGAAAACGGAAAGACGGTGACTATCTCTGCTCCGAATAACGGAGACTATAAACGTTACATTTCGTCGATGAAATTGAACGGTAAAGAATATACCAAAAACTATCTGACTCATCAGGATTTGTTGAATGGCGCTAGCATTTCTTACAAAATGGACGCGAAACCCAATCAGCAACGTGGTACCAAAGAATCCGATTTCCCTTATTCTTTCTCTAACGAATTTAAAAAGAAGAAGTAATCATGAAGAAACAGATCAAATATATCAGCGCAGGTATGCTGGCAGGTATGCTTCTCTGTGGCGGGGAGCTGCAAGCCTCCAACCGTATGACGGAAATGCATGTATGTCTGGCGGATGCTATTCAGAAAGATAACCGCCCGGAAATATCCAATCGTTTGTTCCGTTCCAATGCGGTAGAGAAGGAGATTCTCCGTGTACAGAAACTTTTGAAGAATGCGAAGTTGGCATGGATGTTTACCAACTGTTTCCCGAATACACTGGATACAACCGTACATTTCCGTAAAGGAAGCGATGGCAAACCGGATACGTTCGTATATACGGGTGATATTCATGCTATGTGGCTACGCGACTCCGGTGCACAGGTATGGCCTTATGTGCAATTAGCTAATGCAGACCCTGAACTGAAAGAAATGCTGGCAGGTGTTATTCTCCGCCAGTTCAAATGTATCAATATCGATCCGTACGCGAATGCTTTTAATGACGGCGCTATTCCTGACGGTCATTGGATGAGTGACCTTACAGACATGAAACCGGAGTTGCACGAACGTAAATGGGAAATTGACTCCTTGTGTTATCCTTTGCGCTTGGCCTATCATTACTGGAAGACTACCGGAGATGCGAGCATATTCAACGAAGAATGGATTCAAGCAATCACTAATGTACTGAAAACATTCAAAGAGCAACAACGCAAAGACGGAGTAGGTCCTTATAAATTCCAACGTAAGACGGAACGTGCACTGGATACTGTGAGTAATGACGGTCTGGGAGCACCGGTGAAACCTGTCGGTTTGATTGTTTCCAGTTTCCGTCCTTCGGACGATGCTACTACGCTTCAGTTCCTGATACCTTCCAATTTCTTCGCTGTATCTTCGTTGCGCAAGGCTGCCGAGATTCTGGAGACGGTAAATAAGAAGACAGCTTTGTCTAAAGAATGTAAGGACTTGGCGCAGGAGGTGGAAACAGCTTTAAAGAAATATGCGGTGTATAACCATCCTAAATATGGTAAAATCTATGCATTCGAGGTAGATGGTTTTGGAAATCATCATCTGATGGATGATGCCAATGTGCCGAGTTTGCTTGCGATGCCTTATTTGGGTGATGTGAATGTAAACGATCCGATTTATCAGAATACCCGCCGTTTTGTGTGGAGTGAGGACAATCCTTATTTCTTTAAAGGCAAGGCAGGCGAAGGAATCGGCGGACCGCATATCGGTTACGATATGGTATGGCCGATGAGTATTATGATGAAAGCCTTCACAAGTCAGAATGATGCCGAAATCAAGACTTGCATTAAGATGTTGATGGACACGGATGCTGACACCGGCTTTATGCACGAATCTTTCCATAAGGATAATCCGAAGAAATTTACCCGCGCATGGTTTGCCTGGCAGAATACTCTTTTCGGTGAGTTGATTTTGAAGTTGGTTAATGAAGGAAAGGTAGATTTATTGAATAGTATACAGTAATATGCTGACATAGTAATTTGAACGCGGATAACGCGGGTGATGCGGCTCTTTTTCTGATGCAAAATTAGAAAAAACGCGTTATCCGCGTCGTCTGCATCTAAATATGAATAGCTGAAAACTAATATTTAAAAAACAATTGTATCATGAAAAAGTTATGTGTATGGGCAGTTGCCGCCCTTTTAATGGCAGCTTGTACTCCGAAAGCTGAAAAGGCTACAGATTCCGGTTTATTGCAGAGTAAATTCCAGACAGAAGTAGATGGAAAGAAGACTGATTTGTTCACTCTGCGTAACAAGAACAACATGGAAGTTTGTATCACGAACTTCGGTGGACGTATTGTTTCAGTGATGGTTCCCGACAAAGACGGAGTAATGCAGGACGTAGTGCTTGGCTTCGATTCTATTCAGGACTATATCAGCAAGCCTTCGGATTTCGGTGCGACTATCGGACGTTATGCCAATCGTATCAATCAGGGACAGTTCACCTTGGATGGTGTGGAATATCAGCTTCCCCGCAATAACTACGGTCATTGTCTGCACGGCGGACCGCAAGGATTCCAATACCGGGTGTTTGATGCAGCATTGTTGAATCCGCAGGAATTGCAGTTGACTTACCGTGCAGAAGACGGTGAAGAAGGTTTTCCGGGAAACATCACTTGTAAAGTGGTGATGAAACTGACGGACGATAATGCCATCGATATTCAATACGAAGCGGAAACAGACAAACCGACGATTGTAAATATGACTAACCACTCTTATTTTAACCTTGAAGGTGATGCCGGCAACAACTCCGGTCATTTGTTGATGGTGGATGCGGACTATTATACTCCGGTGGACAGCACCTTCATGACAACTGGCGAGATCGTTCCGGTAGAAGGAACCCCGATGGATTTCCGCACCCCGACTCCGGTAGGCGAACGTATCAACGACTATGATTTCGTACAGCTGAAAAACGGCAATGGTTACGATCACAACTGGGTATTGAACACGAAAGGCGACGTAACCCGTAAATGCGCTTCTTTGAAATCACCGAAGACTGGTATCGTACTCGACGTTTATACTAATGAACCGGGTATTCAGGTATATGCAGGTAATTTCCTCGATGGTTCGCTGACAGGAAAGAAAGGCATTACTTACAACCAACGTGCTTCCGTATGTCTCGAAACACAGAAATATCCGGATACTCCGAACAAACCGGAATGGCCGTCGGCTGTACTTCGCCCGGGCGAAAAGTATACAAGCCAATGTATCTTCAAATTCTCTGTAGACAAATAATGGATTTATGAATCAGCTCCCTGCTCTCGGTTGCCAATTATTTATTTCGGAATATATTCATAGGCAGCTATTTGTGAGGCTTTATTACGGCCTTCCGTCTCTTATTGGGACTGTTCTCTACAATATATTTCTATGGTTTACGGGAGTAGGGGGATTGATAAGTCTGTTATCGGGCAGCTCTTTTTCAAAAGATGGAAATGGAAATCAATAATTTATGAGATACTGGAAAACATATTATATCATCTGTCTTATATTTATGCTTACTCCGCTTACATTATGCGGACAGGTAGATGCAGAACGGTTACAGGAGCTGGACAAGCTAATGTTTAATGGGAGATATTTTGAATCAAAAGAGCTGTATAAGAATCTGTCTGATACGACAACTATCCCTTCTGATTTAGATTTGTTCTATAAATTTAGGATGGCACAGTTTTTGAACAAGACGGATAGTGCTGTTTACTATTTGGAGAAGTATATCACCAATAAATATCCCGATAAGAAAATCGCCATCCTTTCCTGTATGGACACCCGTCTGACCGAATT